>Ga0247834_1007503_pt1 | contig 11584 bp, 10 predicted proteins | sample LaCruzMarch2015__8_FD_187118 | JGI IMG/M metagenome (GOLD analysis project Ga0247834, IMG submission 187118) | Freshwater microbial communities from meromictic Lake La Cruz, Castile-La Mancha, Spain - LaCruzMarch2015_12m | ecosystem: Environmental > Aquatic > Freshwater > Lake | place: Spain... | reverse complement strand
CGATCGTCTCGAGTTTCTTCTTGCTGATGGCCTTGATGCAGGTATAGGCACTGGAGAGCTCGATGCCTCCGAGCCGCTCCAGGATGCGCATCACCTGTTCCTGGTAGACCATGACGCCGTGCGTCTCCTCCAGCACGTCCTTCATGACGGGGTGGAGATACTCAGCCCGCTTTCTTCCGTGTTTGACGGCGACGTAGTCGTCGACCATGCCGCCCTCCAGCGGCCCGGGGCGGTAGAGCGCGTTGACGGCGACGATGTCGAGAAAATGGTCGGGCTTCATCCGCTGCAGCAGATCGCGGATACCGCCGCTCTCCAGCTGGAAGATGCCCTTCGTCTCGCCGCGGCAGAGCGTGTCGAATGTCGGCTGGTCGTCGAGCGGAAAGGCGAGCGGATCGGGCCGGGATCCCCGAGTCGCGGTGATGATGTCGAGCGTCTTCGAGACAACCGTGAGATACCGCAGGCCCAGGAAGTCCATCTTCATCAGCCCAGCCCGCTCGACGTCTCCCATGGCCCACTGCGTGATCACTTCCTCCTTGCCAGTCACCCGCTGCAGCGGCACGTATTCCACGAGCGGCCGGTCGGCGATCACGACGGCCGCGGCATGGGTGCCCACGTTGCGGGCGAGGCCCTCGATCCGCCGCGCGAGATCGACGAGTTCGCGGACATCGGCGTCGGCCTCGCAGGCGGCTGCCAGCTGGGAGCCCGGTGCCGCCGCCTCCTCGAGCGAAATGTTGAGCTGGTCGGGCACGAGGGCCACGATCTGATCCACGCGGGAAATCGGCAGGCCCAACGCGCGGCCCACGTCGCGGATGGCGGCCCGGGCTGCCAGCGTGCCGAACGTACCGATCTGGGCGACGTTGGCCTCGCCATATTTCTGCTTGACGTAGTCGATGACCTCGCTGCGACGCTCCTTGCAGAAGTCGATGTCGATATCGGGCGCTTCCCGACGGTTGGTGTCGAGAAAGCGTTCGAAGAGCAGGTCGTATTCGAGCGGACAGACGTGCGAGAGATAGAGCGAGTAGGCCACGAGTGCCCCGACGCCCGAGCCTCTCGCTGCGGCAGGAATGTCCTGCTCGCGGGCATGGCGGACGAAGTCCCACACGATCAGGAAGTAGCTGGCGAAGCCGAGCGTGTCGATCACGCCAAGCTCCCGGTCTAGTCGGTCCATCACCTGCGGATGCAGCGTGGGCCCGCTACCATCCACCGGCGACTGCGACCAGCGTTTTGGAACGTTCTGATAACGATCGCGGAGGCCTTCGAGGCAGAGCCGCCGCAGTTCCTCCGAGGCGGTGAGGCCACCGGGAACATCGAAGCCGGGAAAGTGACGTTTGCCGAGGTCGAGCTCGATCGACACCGAGTCGGCGATCTCCTGACTACGATTCGCCGCCGCCGCCACGAAGTCGCGGTCGAGATCGGTGAACGCCGCGTGCATCTCGGTCGGGCTCTTGAGATAGAACTCGCTCGAGTCCATCCGCATGCGGGAGGTGTCGCTGCGGAACCGCCCGGTATTCACGCAGAGGAGGATGTCCTGCGCCTCGGCGTCTTCGCGGTTGACGTAGTGGCAGTCGCAGGTGGCGACCGGCGGGATGCCGAGCTCGTGGGAAAGCTCGAGCGCCACGTCGGTCACCTGCCTCTGCACCTCCAGGCCGTTGTCCTGGATCTCGATGAAATACCGGTCGCCAAACTTCTTCTGAAACCATCCCGCCACCTCCCGGGCCTGGGCGAGCGACTCCCGCTGTTCGCGGGAGCTGCCGATCAAGGCCCGACTGAACTCGCTCGACAGGCAGCCGGAGAGGCAGATGATGCCCTCGCCGTATTGCTCCAGAAGCTCCCGATCGATCCGTGGCTTGAAATAAAAGCCCTCGAGGTAGGCCTTGGTGGCCAGTTGGAGAAGGTTGTCAAACCCCTTCCGGTCGCGGGCCAGGAGCGTGAGGTGGTAGCTGGCGTCTTTCTGGCTGCCGGCGTCCTTCTGGAACCGACTGCCGGGCGCGATATAGGCCTCATAACCGATGATCGGGTTGATCTTGGCGGCCTTGGCGGCCTGATAAAATTCAAGGGCGCCATGGAGATTGCCATGGTCGGTGATCGCCAGCGAGTTCATCCCGAGTGCAACGGCCCGGTCGACGAGCCGATCGATGGGACTGGCTCCGTCGAGCAGGCTGTAGTGGCTGTGGCAGTGGAGATGGACGAAAGACTGCGTGCTCATCCGCGTGCTCGCTCCGGGGGGTGCGGGCAGTGTACCGGATGGGCCCGACTTTTCGTCAGGATGGCTCGGCGATGTTGCGGAGCAGTTCGGCCAGCCGGGCCTGCAGTTCGAGCATCACCTGCCAGTGGGCAAAGTCGAGTTCGACGGTCTCGTTGCCGGGCCGCATGACTGCTCCCTCGGTGGCTTCCCGTAGCACGCCTTGAACGTAGTCGAGGAGTTCGGCCAGTTCGGCGGTCTGTGCGGGGCCAAGACGCTCGGGGAGCGGTGGTGGGCCACCGGGCAGCAGCGGTGAGCGGACTTCGGCGAGATCCTCGATCACGTCCGACTTATGCGTCGCGATCCGTTCGAGCCGTTCGCGCATCTGCTTCGCCTGACCATCCTTCGCCGCGGGCAGTTTGGCCGCGATCTCGGCGATCCGGCGATCGATGTCGCTGTGCGATCCGACGAGCAGCAGCGACCGCCCCACCGAGATCATGTCACCGTCGCGGACGATCCGCATCTGGATGTCTTCGCCGTTGACCTTCGTGCCGTTGGTGCTCTCGAGGTCGGTGAGAACGATCTTGTCCTTGTCGTCCTGAAGCTTGAGGTGATAGCGGCTGATGCGCTCGTCGTTGAGCTGGATCGTATTCCCCTCCTCACGACCGATCGTCACGGGCGTGGGAATATGGTTGAAGATGCGGCCGCGGTCGGCGCCGTGCAGGACGCGGAGCGTGATGTTTGCCATGGGGGAAGGGACGTCCGTCAGTGAGCCTTTTCCAGCCGTCCCGTAAGCTTGCCACATAAACCGCGGCAAAGCACGGACGGATTTCCTTCGCCCCAACAATCCTGGGAAACGCCCGCATCTCCACCCGGGCAACGGGGGGGATTCCGACGGCCGGCCGGCCCCTGGCGTCGAGCTTCAAAGCCGCTCGTCCTGCTATACTCGCCACCGCGCGCCCGTAGCTCAATTGGATAGAGCATCGGTCTTCGGAACCGAGGGTTGGGAGTTCGAGCCTCTCCGGGCGTATTGCAGTCGGCACACAAAAGCGACGTGCCAGGAGAGTACGTGCCAGGGGCGAGTGTTCGCGGCGGCACGTTTTCGACGGGCCCGTGATCGCTGCCCACCGTCCCCCTCTGGATGCCGCTCAGGGCACTCGGGCTGGTGCAGACAGTTGGCCCTCAGGCGATCCCCCGGCATCGAAGAATTCGACAACGCCGTCGCGGTCGTCCGGCCGCGTGCCGATTGCGATCGCGTCAGTGCCGTCTTTGTCCTTGATCTCGATCCGGCCACCGCCGCCCTGCACGACCCGCCCCATGTGCACGAGAATCGTGCCGTCATCGTTCTCGATCACGATCTCCTTGCAGACGAGCCTGGTGGATTCCAGGGCCCCGACCCGGGCTGCGTCGAACTCCCCCTGAGGCACGACAATCGCCCGCATGGCCAGCCCCAGCGCGAGGAACAGCAGCGGATACACCGTCCAACGCTCTCGACTGGTCATCAACAAGGGCTCCTGCGGGGAAAGGTACTCGAGTGGTCTGCGGCTCCTGCCCGCCAGGGCCGCAAGCGGTCAGCGGTCAATCCCCGTGCACTTGCCGCAGACGGGCGGAGAGTCGCAGGATCAGATGCACCCGCTCGAACTGATCGAGCCAGTCGGCGACGACCGCCGCGACTGCGTCGGCCGGAGGGGCCACCGCACCACTGGCGCAGCTGTCGCCCAGGTGCGCCGAGGCAGCGGCCCGGTAGGCAGAGAGCGTTCGGTCTCCATAGATCAGCACGGGTTGGAAGTCTTCGCTGAGGAATACCGCCACGGGCACCCGCTGTCCGCCACACACCTTCAGATGGGCCGCGATATCGGGCCGGGCATCACGGTCGAGAAACCGCAGGGCGATCGATGGGGCGTTCGCGGCGAAGTGGTCGAAGATCGGGCATTGATTCACGCAGTCACCGCACCAGGCTCCAGAAAGCACGAGCACCGGCATCCGCCGCACAAAGCCCCCCAGCACCGTTTTCTGGGCGGGCAGGAGCGAAACGTTGGCATGAAAGGCATCCCAGCGGCTGCGCTGGTCGGGAGTGGCATGCCGCGACAAAAAATCGTGATAGGGCAGGGCGGCCTCGAAGGCGGCCTGCCAGGCGGCGGGAGTCGGCGGCATGCCTGCTCCGGCGATTGGCGTGGCGGCTGAAGCGGGCATGATGACATCTGCCATGGGACGGTCTCGTGGGGAATCGGGAGGGAGCGTGACGGGCGGCTCCAGAGTGACTGCTCGAACCGGGAGCATATCTTGATTGCAGCCGGAACGGGGGCGAAGGCGGCAGTCGCTGCATAAGGCTTTCCCAAAAATAGGTCTCTATAGCGACGAAAACGCCCTTGACCCGCCAAAAAGCCCGCCCTATTGTCCCCCCCGCCTGAAGGCTTGAGGGGCAGAGCAACTGCTCCGCTCGAAGTCAGGCGGTGGCACGGATGCCAGCCGTCTCTTCGAGTTTGTTTCTGCGAACCATCGCCAGTGCAGTCCAATCGCTCCCGGAAACGGTTCAGCTTCCCCGCCCCCCTGGGATCTGGACCGTTCCGGGGGCCTTTGTTTTTTGTGGCGCCAGTGGTGACGTCGCGGCCGTCGCGTATCCTTGCTTGATATGCCGCCGCACACATCGCCATCACCGCCGGGCGCCGAACGGATCCTCCAATGGATCATGGGATCGCTCGTCGTCTGGGGTGTGTTTCACGCGGTCGGCGCCTGGACACTCAACCACGACGCACGCCGTCCGATCATCGTGCTGGCATGCGTGGCGGCGTTTCTCGGATTCTGGCTGGCGATGCTCGCCGCCCGTCGAAGGCGTTTGGAACACCAGCAGAGACGATAAGCCGGGCATACAAGCCCTCGGCGTGAGCCGGGGGATCGGATGCCACACACGGCGTCGCGTTGATCGTTGCGCCGACACAATCGCTTACGCTCCGGGCTTTTATGCGTCTTGCGGTAACGCATCCCCCGTGCGTTTCATCCTGCCCCACACAAGCCCCTGGCGTAAGCCGGGGGATCGGATGCCACACATGGCGTCGCGTCGATCGTTGTGCCGACCCCATCGCTCACGCTCCGGGCTTTTATGGGTCTTGCGACGCCGCATCCCCCGCGTGTTTCATCCTGCCCCATACAAGCCCTCGGCGTAAGCCGGGGGATCGGATGCCACACACGGCGTCGCGCCGATCGTTGCGTTGATCCCATCGCTCGCGCTCCGGGCTTTTATGGGTCTTGCGATGCCGTATCCCCCGCGCGTTTCATCCTGCCCCATACAAGCCCTCGGCGTAAGCCGGGGGATCGGATGCCACACATGGCGTCGCGCCGATCGTTGCGCCGGTCCCATCGCTTACGCTCCGGGCTTTTATGGGTCTTGCGACGCCGCATCCCCCGCGTGTTTCATCCTGCCCCATACAAGCCCTCGGCGTAAGCTGGGGGATCGGATGCCACACACGGCGTCGCGCCGATCGTTGCGTTGATCCCATTGCTCACGCTCCGGGCTTGTATGCGTCTTGCGACGCCGCATCCTCCGCGCGTTTCATCCGGCCCCATACAAGCCCTCGGCGTAAGCCGGGGGATCGGATGCCACACATGGCGTCGCGCCGATCGTTGCGTTGATCCCATCGCTCACGCTCCGGGCTTGTATGGGTCTTGCGATGCGTGAGCCGGGGGATCGGATGCCACACGTGGCGTCGCGTTGATCGTTGCGTTGATCCCATCGCTCACGCTCCGGGCTTGTATGCGTCTTGCGATGCGTAAGCCGGGGGATCGGAATCGCGGAAATCTCACTCCGTTACGGCGCACCGTCGCCGCAACTGCGTGCTTGAAATATCCATACGAAATTCCTGCTGGGATACGAAGTAGGTGAGCTCCCGCAGCGACCGAGGTACGTCGAGCCGCGCGGGATCTTCAAACACGCCGTCCCGCTCCCGCCCAAACACGATCAGACCGCGGGCCTGGCCGGCGATCCGCTCCACGGCCCGGTCCGCCGCTTCGGCAGAGCCGCCATAGTATTTCGGATCGGCCAGCCGCGAGTAGGTGTCGGCACCCAGCACAAAGGTGCTGGCAGGAAAGACGTCGACTTTCTCCACGAAGGTTGCCGCGCGGGTCAGCAACAGCGAACGGCCCGCGAACTGTGACGCCCGTAATTGCATCTCCAGATAATCCAGTGACGGCTTGTCGACGTTTGTGACCGAGAGCTCGAAGTCGAGCGGCCGCTCGGCGATTTCCTGTGCGACGATCGCCATCCGCAGATGCCCCTCGTGGAGCGGATCGAACGAACCGGGAAAAACCAGCATCCCGGCGGCCGGCATCTCCGCGGTGAGTCCGTCGGCAGGCATGGTGGTCTGCGGCCGCGAGGGATCGAGGCTGACATGCACCGAGGTGCGGGTGCCCGCAAGCAGTTCCCGCCACGACGGCGGTGGCTCGTAGCACTCGATCTCAACGTGCTCGTCCTGCAGCAGATGTAGACTGGTCGGTGACGAAGGGTCGATCGGTCCGCCAGCCGTGGCGGCGAGTCTTTCCAGCAGGAGGGCCGCCGCCACCGACTCCTCTTCGGCACGCGACCGGGCTCCCTTGCGGAGCACGAGCGTGGCGGAGGTCGTCGCGTCGAGGCGGTGCGTGGCTGCCACGATGCGGTGCTGGCCCCGCTTCGGTCCTCGCGAACGCAGGCTCGCCGTCACGGCTGCGCCGAGTGCCGCGGCCGGTGCGGCCCCCAGGCCGCAGGCCCGTTGCCATGCCATCATGGCCAGCCGCCTCGCTGTTCGCGACGAACAGAAACTCTCCTGCGGTCCCCCGAGAAGTCGGTCGACAGCCTGGCGGGCATAGGGGACCAGACACTCGAGCACGACGCTGCTCGCTCCGGGCGTGGAGAGAAGGTGCGAGATCGCCTGCGAACCGCCCCCGGTTGAGACAATGACAGCCTGCGAGCCCGATTGCTCAAGCGAGCCGAGCAGAGTCGCGGAATCGATGAGCGGCTGTGACATGCGAGTTGACCGATGCTTGCCCAAAGCTTACCCGGTTCGCCGATTCTGCGCCGTTTGACAGTCGTCGGGCAATTGCGGCGGACGCCCTCCAGCGGCAAAGTGTCGACAGCCGATGTGGGTGCGGGGGGATGTATGAAGATGATACCCATGATCTGGCGATTGCACCGGCAGCGACCGCTGCCCACGTTTCGGCCACCGGCCGGCGATCGGCCGCGGCTTCGCGACCTGTTGGCTGCCACTGCGTTGGTCGCTGCGGCAACGCAGTCGATTCCTGCAGCCGATGAAATGGCCAACCGACAGGAGTCCCGCCAGGTACCGCGGCTGATCACGCTGGTCGGTGTCGATACCCCTGGTGATCCGGGCTTCACCCCGCCGTCCGCCGCCGACTCACCGACTGAATCGTCCGGCCCCTTCGACGCGGTCCGGGGCGACCTCGGCGAGGACGACGATCTTTCCGCGTCGTCACGGCTCCGCGGCCGCTCTCGCCGGAGGCAGGCAACCGAACAGATCACGCCGATCGACGAGGCGCTTGAGAAAATCCCCGATCCGCTCAAGGGCACGCCACGGATGAGCCCGGAAAAAACCGGTCAGGCCGCCGACAAAGTGCTGGCCAAAATGCTCCCACTCCGGAGCGACTCCTGGGCTGATTGGAGTGCGCCGCTCGAACCGCTGCATCGGTGCGGCGAACCGCGGGCCCTCCCGCCCTGCGTGCCGCCGCCACCGTGTCATCCGAGTATGCCGCCGGCTCCGTTTGATCTGGTCGGCGTTCAGGGAGTGCCGTCGTGCGGGCCGATCTATGACGGTCCGTGCCAGCCTCGCACCGGCACGCATGACAACGCCCCCCGTCCACATCTCCACCGGCTCGCGGACCGATTCTTCGACGCCTTCTATATGTGGAAATAGCACGATGTGGAATGCATGTGGCATGAGCTTCGCGAAAGTGTCCAGTGGCTTTTCCGGACTCTTCAGAGGTTTCCTGGCGCAGCGATCATGATTTTTCAGGCCATAGATCACAGTTAGATCGCAGTTCGCGAGCGACCGGCAGATGAATTGTGCCATGAACTGATCGTGTCGCGACTTGATTTGGCCCACTGGGCTCGAGCGTCGGCGTGTCTATTATTCGCCGGTTTCTCACTTCTTCGTTCTGGAGTATCGAAATATGATGCGTTCGCATTTTTCTGCCGTCGTGGCAGCGTTGGTTCTGATGGTGGGCTCGGCCACGGTTGGTCGCGCTGCCGACATCGTGGAAACAGCTGTCGGTGCCGGCTCGTTCAAGACGTTGGCCGCAGCGCTGACGGCAGCGGATTTGGTCGACACCCTCAAGGGTGCGGGCCCGTTCACGGTCTTTGCGCCGACCGACGAGGCGTTCGCAAAGCTGCCGGCCGGTACGCTGGAAACGCTTCTCAAGCCTGAGAACAAGGGCAAGCTGAAGGAAATCCTCCTCCTGCACGTGGTGCCGGGGTCGGTGATGGCTGCCGACGTCGTCAAGCTCACCGAAGCGAAGACCGCTGGCGGTGCGACGGTGAAGATCTCGACTGCGGGTGGTGTGAAAGTCGGCACTGCCAAGGGCATGTCGAACGTCACCAAGACCGACATCAAGACCAGCAACGGTGTGATTCACGTCATCGACGCGGTGATCCTGCCCTGACGTTCTAGATTTGCTGCGGGCTTTCCCGCTGGCTTTTTCTGATTCCACTCTCCGGCATCCCGCGCGTTTTGGCGTGCGGGATGCCGGTTTCTTTTTGAGTACGGTTTTTGAGGGTAGCCTGACGCCGTTGGATCGCAGGTAAAACCGAGCCGATGCCTGCCCAGCGGGCATTTCCGGAGGCCGCCTCAGCTTCTCAGTATGACCAGACCAAACTATTTCCATGCTGTTTTCCCAGTCTGTTTCTGGATGTACGGCCTGCTTCTCGTCGTCGCCACGCACGCGCCCTCCGCGAAAGTGCAGTTTCTGGTGAAGGCAGTCGATTACGGGCCCCTGGCCCCCGACAAACTGCTCCACATGGCCTCCTATGCGGTGCTCGGGCTCTTGGCCGTGCTTGCCTACGGCAGTCGCTGGCGGCGACCGGCGATCGGCGTGATCGCCCTGTTTTTCATGCTGGCCGCGTGGGGGATTCTGGATGAGGCCACCCAGCCCTTCTTCGGCCGGGCCGCCGACGTGATCGACTGGGCCTACGACGTCGTCGGCGTCGTTCTGGGCCTCGCGGCAGGCCTGGTCGCGTCTTGGTGGCTCGACCGCCAGGCTGCATCCCGCTAAGAGACAGGCGGGCAGGCCGATATTCAGCTAGGCAGCCAGGCAGCCAGACAAGCTGCGGTGGCTTTCAGGCCTGCATGCAAACCCACCGTTTTTGGGCTATGCTCCCGGGCTCGCGTCCGGCTCAGCGGCGATCCCTGGGAACTATTCAGTCATGGCCGACCTCCCCCATTTTGAATTCACAGGCTCCGACGGCAGCGACGCTGCAGACGGTCCCTGGTATCGCGGGATGACCCGCTACCACTGGTTCGTGCTGACGGTGGCGGCGCTCGGCTGGCTGTTCGACTGCCTCGATCAGCAGCTCTTCAATCTCGCCCGGAAACCGGCGATGGAGACGCTCCTCGCGGCTGCCGACGGCAGCGTCGATCCCAAGGCGGTCGACTTCTACGGCGGTCTTGCCACCTGTATCTTCATGATCGGCTGGGCGACCGGTGGCCTGATTTTTGGCGTGATCGGCGACCGGCTTGGTCGGGCCAAGACGATGATGATCACGATCGTCATCTACTCGCTCTGCACGGGACTCTCGGCCCTGTCCCAGGGCTTCTGGGACTTCGCCTTCTATCGGTTCATCACGGGCCTCGGTGTCGGGGGCGAGTTTGCCGTCGGTGTCGCCCTCGTTGCGGAGGTGATGCCCGACCGTGCCCGGCCCTATGCGCTCGGTCTGCTGCAGGCTTTGTCCGCCGTGGGCAATTTCCTGGCAGCGTTGATCGGCATCGGACTCGGGCAGGCGCAGCTGCACATGGGGAGCAAGATCGCCGGCTGGGAGCCGTGGCGGTGGAAGTTTGTCATCGGGGCGTTGCCCGCGGTGCTGGCCCTGGTGATCCGGGCCGGTCTCAAGGAGCCCGAGCGGTGGCAAGAGATGAAGAAGCAGGCGGAAGCGACGGGCATCGCCCTGGGCGGCTATGGCCAGCTCTTCGCCGATCCCCGGTGGCGGAAGAATGCCCTGCTGGGCATGCTGCTGGCCTGTGCCGGCGTGATCGGGCTGTGGGGCATCGGGTTCTTCGCGATCGACCTGCAGCGAAGCGTGTTGAAGAAGACATTCGAGGCCCAGGGACTCTCAGGCCAGGAACTGGCCGGTCGGCTCACGATCTGGTCTGGCGTGGCGATGATGATGATCCAGATCGGTGCCTTCGCCGGGATGATGCTGGCAGCGCGGGTCTGCCAGTGGCTTGGACGCAAGCCGTTTTTCGCGATCGCCTTCACGGCGGCCATGCTGTCAACCGCGATGGTGTTTCGTTACCTCGACGACATCACCGACATCTGGTGGATGCTGCCAATCATGGGCTTCTGCCAGCTCTCGCTGTTTGCCGGCTACGCCATCTACTTCCCCGAGCTTTTCCCCACGCGGCTGCGGAGCACCGGCACGAGCTTCTGCTACAACGTCGGCCGATTTGTGGCGGCCAGCGGCCCCTTTCTGCTGGGGCAGTTGTCGAGCACGGTCTTTGCCGGCTCCGCCGAGCCGATGCGGCCGGCGGGTCTGGCGATGTGTCTTGTGTTTCTGCTCGGGCTGGCCGTGCTGCCGTTCCTGCCGGAGACGAAGGGACAGCCGCTCCCGGAGTGACGCCGGAGTGATGCCGGAGTCATACGGCTGACACCGGAGCTCGGCGAGGAATCCCGTCGCTTACGCTCAGGGCTTGTATGAAGCCCTCCCCATAAAAGCCCTTGGCGTAAGCCAGGGGATCGGCAGCGAGGAATCCCGTCGCTTACGCTCAGGGCTTGTATGAGGGGATTGGATGAATCTTCCCCACGGCCCAGAGGCGTGCCAATACCACCGTCGCGTGGTACAGTGCCGTTGAGATTGTGTCACAGCCACCAGGAGGAAAACGTCCATGCGTTGGGAAGGTCGTCGTGAGAGCCAAAATGTCGAAGATCGCCGCGGGATCGGCGGGCCGGTGCTGGTGGGCGGCGGGTTGATCACGCTGCTCTTGATGGTGGCGATGATGTTCCTGGGCTTTGATCCGCAGATGGTGGCGCAGATCGCGCCGGAAATCGCGGGGCCACAGCAGCAGGCGGCCGCAAAGCCGATCAACGACGAGATGACCAAAATGGTGAAGGTCGTGCTCGCCGACAACGAGGATGTCTGGGGACGGCTCTTCCCCAAACACTTCCGCGGCCGCTACTCGCCGCCGACGCTCGTGCTGTTCAGCGGCA
>Ga0247834_1007488_pt1 | contig 11603 bp, 8 predicted proteins | sample LaCruzMarch2015__8_FD_187118 | JGI IMG/M metagenome (GOLD analysis project Ga0247834, IMG submission 187118) | Freshwater microbial communities from meromictic Lake La Cruz, Castile-La Mancha, Spain - LaCruzMarch2015_12m | ecosystem: Environmental > Aquatic > Freshwater > Lake | place: Spain... | reverse complement strand
GTTCCTCGCGGGCATAAGCCTCGTTGCCGTGTCGCCCGGAGAAATCGCGGTTGAGACGCGAGGTGTGGCCAGAGTGATGCCCAAGCTCGTGCAGCACCGTCCGGTACCAGTTGATCGGCTCGAAATAGGCCAGCTGCGGCGGGACCTGGATGAAGTCGTGCGAGGGCGAATAGAACGCCATCTCCCCACCGATCCTGATGTCAGCCTTGGTCGCGGCGATGACAGCTTCGACATGCGGCAGGACTTCGGTCCGTCCCGGAAGCGGGGACGCATCCGGATCGGCGGGAAGCCCCTCGCACTGCTCCACATGGAACACCGTGAAGCGCTTCAGGAAGCCAACGCGGCGGGCGTCTTCGCCAGACGCGCTCGCCTTCTCCTGCTCGGCCTTTGGAACAAACGTGTCAGCGTAGACAACCGTCGTTCCCTTCTCGCCCTTGCGCACATTGCCGCCGAGAGCGAGCGCCTGTTTGAAAGTGAGCCAGCGTTGCGAGGGCCTCCCCTGCTCGATCGCTCCGGACCAGAGCAGGAGAATGTTGATCCCGGAATAGGTTCGTCCGGTCGATGCGTTCTGGGGCAGACCAAGCGGCGTCCCGCCTGACGAGGCCCAGGGCTGCACCCAGGGGAAGCGTCCCTGTTCGAGTTCTGTGATGATCCGGGCTGTGACGGCGTCGTGAAGCGATTGCGTGTTCGCGATGGTGGTCATGATGACCTCCTTGAGAAGCTGGATTGTTGGGAGAGCGAGACAAGGCCGGCGGCTTGGCGCCGCCGGCCAGGCCGTCAGGCCGCGCGCTTGCGCTTCGGCTTCGGCGCTTCTTCGCCGACCATCACCGGTTCGGATTGTGCGTCCGCTTTCGGCTTGCCGCGGGCGAGGATCTCGACATCACCAAGGCCAGTCACCACAAATTCGATGGAGTACCGGGTCTGGCCGCGCTCATCTTCCCAGGAGCCGGGACGGATCTGTCCGACAAGGCGGAGGCGGGTACCGACCTGAACGGCTTTCTCGATCAAGGCGACCTTGGCCGGCGCGAAGACGGCGACCCGATGCCAGTAGGTTTTCTCGCTCCAGTCACCAGACTCGGTCTTCCAGCGCTCGGAAGTTGCGACAGAAATGACAGCGAGCTTTTTCTCACCTTTGAGCGGTTTGATCTCGAGTTTGCCGACATTGCCGATGAGTTCGAAGGACGCGCGGTCCATGATGGCTTTCCTTGTGATCCCGCGGGATCAGCCCCGCCGGGGTCGCGTTTGCGACGCCCCTCAGGAGCGGCCGGAAAGCAAGCGCAGCGGTGACCGCGCAAGGGGTTGGTGCGGCCTGCAGGACCGAAGGTCCGAAGCCTCGGCCCCTTGAGCGGTCATGCGACGGACGCTTGATGGGCGGACAAAGCAAACGTGTCCCTGACGGGGGCATGCACGACGGGCGAGGTTAGATCGTCATGGCTTGGAAGCTGACGACGGGCTTGCGGCAGGGATGGCGACCAACACAGTAGATCGCGTCGGCAAATTGCCGCGTCGATTTTTGTCAAATCAGTCTCTCGGCGCTCCGATCGAACGAGGGACCACAAGCCTGTTCAAACGCTGGTATTCGGCAATCGGAAGGCCCTGCCCCGCGACCGCCCTTGCCTGTCGCCTTCCAAGCAAAACGGCGTCACAGCTAACCAACATGACGAACGGCTTGAATGGTGGAGCATTCCGGCCAGTCAGCCCAAAGACTGCGAATGCACGTTCATCGCCCAAAATGCGACAGTCGCAGTCGGCCGCTGCTCCTTCAGCTCACACGCTCGATCGGAGGGACGCGCCATGTGCGATCGCGCAGCTCCTTGCGAGGAAGGTAGGCTCGGAGCGAGAGGCGCATCGGGCCGCTGGGCGAAGGCAGCCAGTTGGCCGCGAGCGGGCCGGCAGGAGCCTCGTGCTGGATCAGAATGTCCAGGCTGCCGTCTGCGTTTTTCACCAGGCCTCTGGTTCGGTCGCCGATGGAGTAGCGACGGATCGGATTGTCGACCAAAAAAGAGCGGCCATCGGACTCAAGCTGGTACATCGTCAGGGACCAAAAGGCGTCCACCGGAATGCCGCCGGCTGGGACGCGCCAGTGATAAGCTTGGGTGCCACTGATGGGGGTGCCCGATGCGTCAGGAACGGTGGACATGTACATGGCCTCCGCCTCGATAAGGGCGCCGACACCCTGAAGCGCGACGGAAGCGCGAAGCCGGTCGTCGATCCCGAAGTCACCGAAGTTCCTGGGTGAGTATCTCCATCCATCGATGATTTCGGGTTTGGCGATCAACGGGTTGCGTAGAGATTCGATTCCCTTCGGCAGATAGACGCGCCAAGCTTCCAACATTTCGGGCGACGCCCGCACGCCTGCGCCAATGCCGAACGCTGCAAAGGGCGTGGCGCGGGCGGTCTGGCCCTTGCCTCCGGGTGAACGCGCGAGGACGTCGTTCACAACGGCCAGAAAATTCTCAGGGTCTGTCACCGATATTGCCATGGCCGCATACGGCTTCGCGGGCCCGCGAGCGCCAACGGGCGATACCGTGATCCGCTCCTGCAGGGCGCGGGCGGCTGCCAGGTCGCCCGGACCATCGACCAGCACACGTCCCCCCACCCACACATCGTTGGTGGTGGAGCGAAGGACCTTCACTCCGGCAGGCGGCGAACCGGCCCATTGCGGGCCGGCGACCCAGAAGCGCCCGCCCTGTCCCTGGGTTGCTCGCGTTCCGATGACCGCGAAGTTGTCGGTGAACATGTCCATGAAAGCGACACTGAAATAGCGCTCAGTGTCCGTCGGCGAGACGACTTCGATCGGACCGCCTGACAATTCGAGCCAGGCAAAGGAATAGACAGTGTCGTTGTTGGGTGCGGTGACCGCTCGGAAGGTATGGTCGGCCAGTTCGGCGCGGTGAACAATGGTGTTGAACGCGCCGCCTAGGCCGGAACCCTTGGCTGCCTGCTGCTCAAGACGCGCCATCTCGTAAAGCGGGAAGGCGTAGAAGAACGCCGCCTCCATGTTCGGCGGGACCGATGGCGAAAGCTGCGTCACACAGCCTGCGGCGCCAAACAACGTGAACGCGCCCGCGCCTTTCAGAATGTCCCTACGATCCATGAAGTCCTCCCCTCGAATGTCCTCTGAGGACCGTCTTGTGGGTAGATCTCCTCTCACCGCAAGCCAAAGCTGACGGGAGAGAAAACCTAGCACCGAGCGAGCGGGCGGAGGCAGCTGTCAACGCGACGGAATGTGGCCGAAGCGAATGGCCGCAAAGGGGCCCCAAGACGTGAATTCGTAATGTTTGGTCCGACTGTCCAAAGTCGGGGGGTATTCCGGCCATAGGAATACGGCCAATTTCGCAGGATTTCACCTTGGAATGAGGTGGAGATCGCCGCCTCCACCGCGTCACATGTGAAGGCATCGGCCTTCGGTCTTGCTGCGCCGGCGACGCCAAATCTACGCAAGGCAGGGGCGTACCAGATGGCTGGCAGCCCCTGTTGGTTGCAGCCTGAGCAATATCTACTCAGCAGCCACCGCAAAGCTTGTGTCAGCCAACTCGAACTTCCCCGCAGGGACAGGCGTCACAAGTAGATCGGGGAGGTAACCAGTTTCCGCGAATGCCTCGCCAACCCTGGTAGCGAGGTCGTCTCGCTTTAGCTTTGCATGCGCCTTCAGCGTTGCCTCCTGCGACGCCCTTGATTGATCGACAACACCCGGTGCCTCGGAAAAGGCTGCAAGGAGGTCGGCTTTTGGCAGACGTGTCCAGTAAGACGCATCCGCTACCCAGAACTCACGCATGTCGAGATCGAGTATCTCCGCCAGTCTGTCGGCCAGCGATTGCCGCCGATGATCTGACGGCGCGCCTTTCTCGTGCACGAGATCGACTGCATCCGCCACGATGACCGCCAGGACCGACAGGAGGGTTTCGGGAGCCTGCATCAGGCACCAGTCGAGCACCTCGTCCTCCTCGTCAGGGACATGGGCCAGAATTGCGCTCCGAGTTTCAACGAGCGCTTCCAGGTCGTCGACATGCGCGGCGCTCGCCGACAGACCGACACCGGACAATTCGCTTCGGAACACGGTCCGCATGATCATCGCAGCAACGGTCACGGCGAGTGCAGTCTCCCGATCCCGCGCCAGCAGGAGACGGATCGCGCGTGTACGTGCCAGCGACAAATCGCGGATCACAGACTTTGGGAGTCCGCAGGTAGTCTCAGGCTCTGGAGACGCGACCGCCCCGTCATCAACGACGCCGTCATCAACGTTCTCTGCCCTCTCCAACCGTTTGCGGATGTCCTTGATCGTCTTCTCATCAGACTGCCGGACAACGCCCAGCGTGGCATAGGCTTCTCCGTCATGATTGATCGCGATGACCACGCCAGCGTGTGCGATGAGATCCATGTTCCAGACGCGGGCTGACTGACGCAGGGTTTCAATTGCTGCCGCGAGCGTGTCGCGCGTGTCCCAGCGCGGATCATCCTCGATGCTGTCTTCATCCAGCGCGGTGTCGAGCGCATCCAGTTCGTCACGCAGGCGGGTCAGTCCGGCCTCTTCTTCATCCGTGTAGTCGCGCCATTCTGGCTGAAGGCGCATCACAGCAAAGCCGCTATCGGTACGGCCCTGACCAAGGCTCGTCTCGACCCATCCCCAGCCTTGCGCGATCCAGCTATCGCGTTCGCCTGCGAGCTTCTGTTCTGCCAGTTCCGCCATCAGTGCCGGATTTTCAACATAGACGGCTTCAGCGTCGAAGAGGTCGCGCAACACGGCGCCGCCCGCCTGCTCATAGGCTTCAAGCCCGACAAACGCCGCCAGACGATCCGACGCCCGCATGCGCCCTTCCATCAACCGGGCGCGAACGGATCCCGCATGCGTCACCGGCCGGCTCAGACTCTTGAACACGGCCTCTTGCTGGGCATGGCTCTCGACAAGGCAGAAGGCCCGGGCTGCTTCCAGGCTGACGTCCCCGCGCTTCCACGCGGCCTTGATCCTGGGCGACAGTCCCGCGAGCGCCAGGCGCTGGTCGACGTGGCGCCGCGTGACGCCGAATCGACGGGCGACATCATCTGCCGTGGCGCCCTCTGCGACGAGCGCGGCATATGCATCAACCTCATCCATGGCGTCCATGGCGACGCGCTGGACATTTTCGATGAGGGAGACCTCGACACCACGCTGTGCCGCCACAACGTGGCAGGGGACCGGATGATCTTTCGGCAGCACACCCTGCTTGGCCAGTTGTTTCAGTGCGGCGAGACGGCGGCCGCCAGCATCGACTTCGTATTTCTCATTCTCAGTCGGGACAACGCACAGGTTTTGAAGCAGGCCGTGAGCGGCAATCGAAGCGGCCAAGGCGTCGATATCGACCTTGCGATCCTGCTTTCGAACATTGCGCGGCGAAGCGACCAGCTGGTTGAGCGCGATCATCTGGATTGAGTTGGACTGAGCGGTCATGGATGAGCTCCTTGAGCATGCCCGATGGCGGAACGCCGTGTCGGGATCGCCTGCGCGACCCGCCTCCCCGGCCTGTCGCATGAGGCCGCTGCTCAAGGGCGAAGAGCGTGAGCGTCCCTTGAACGGCGGACGCGACAGGCCACAGGCGAGGAGAAGCGCGCAGGCGAGCTCGCAACCCGCCTGGCCAGCAGCCTGCCCTTCGCCAAGTGTAAGGGAGTTAGCTGTGTGCCGTATTTCCCCTGGAACCGAATTCACCAAAAATGCCGCTCTTTCAATAACGAAGCGTCGTTTGTTGCTTCAGTAGCGGCACACTTATGCATGGGTTTTTAACAAGAATCGTTGCATACCCTGACATGCTGCACTACCTTCTCATGCGAAGGAGCGAAGCCATGTCGGCGCTAGGCGAACTGAAAAGGCGACTGCGGCCAGGCCGCGTCTACCGGCGCAAGGATCTGGCGCGCTGGTCGACCGCCGTTGATCGTCATGTTCAACAGCTCGTCGAAGAGGGACGGCTCAAGAAAGTGTCGGGAGGTCTCTACATGACGCCTCGTCTGACACGCTTTGGCGCCGCGCCCGCCGATCAGGAAGAAATGGTCCGATCATTTCTGGCTGACGACCGTTTCCTCGTTGTCTCTCCGAACGCTTATAATGGTCTCGGTGTCGGGACGACGCAGCTCTACAACAAGCCGGTCGTCTACAATCGGAAGCGCCATGGCGACTTCGAACTCAATGGGCGTCCCTTTGAGTTTCGACGCCGGCCATCCTTTCCAAAGACACTCAGTGAGGAATTTCTTCTCGTTGATCTGCTGCACAACCTGGAAAGGCTGGCGGAGGATCGCGATGTCGTTCGGGAGCGCGCCCTTGCGCGTGCGAGAGCGTTTGATCGCAAGCGCCTGGCGAAAGCCGTTTATGACTACGACTCTTCCCGCGTTCGCAATCTGCTGGCGCCGATACTTGAGGACGAAGCGCCAGGCGCTGCAGCATGACCCTTCTTCACGAACTACCGGATTTCAATGATCTGATCGCTGTCGTCGGCGATATGCGAAAAATCGACCCGGGACTCGTGGAGAAGGACTACTGGATCATGCATTCCCTCTGGGGACTGCAGCAACTGAAATACAAGTTCGAGCTGAAGGGAGGGACGTCTCTCTCAAAGGGCCTCGGCCTGATCCACCGCTTCTCGGAAGACATCGACATACGGATCGAACCGCCAGGGCCTTTGAAAATCGGAAAGAACCACGACAAACCGCAGCATGTCGCCGATCGCCTTGCATTCTACGACGACCTCGCAAACAGGATCAAAATCGCCGGCGTGACCTCGGTCGCGAGGGACAGGATCTTTGACGACAAGAGCGCGCGAAGTGGCGGCATACGGCTTACATACGCAGCCGCTCATCCCCTCCCCGGAGGTATCAAGGAGGGCGTCCTGCTGGAGGTCGGCTTCGATACCGTCGCTCCCAACCGGCAGTGCGATATCTCCTCCTGGGCCTACGACCACGCCGTCTCGTCGGGTATCGAAAAGGTCACCGACAACCGGGCCCTTGCCGTTGCCTGTTATGAGCCTGGGTACACGCTGGTTGAAAAGTTGCAGACAATTTCGACCAAGTACCGGCAGCAGCAGGCCAATGGCGGCATGCCGAAGAACTTCATGCGGCACTATTACGACGTGTACTGCCTGCTGAACGACGCGTCGGTCCTGGCATTCATCGGCACAGCTGCCTACAAGCAGCACAAACAGGATCGATTTCCCGCGGCCGACAATCAGGACATCGCCAGGAATGAAGCGTTCTTCCTGACGGACGCAGCTGTCCGCAAGCTTTACGCGAGCGAGTACGCCTCCACGTCTGCGTTGTACTACCAGGGCCAACCGCCGTTTGACGAATTGCTGGCCCGGATCGCTCTGGTCGCGCCGACGCTGTAGCTTGGGGGCAGCCCCCAGCCGGCTGCGCTTACTCAGGTCAGGGCGTCCTGACGCGGATCTCAGAACGACAGCAGAAGGTCTGCCCGCCCCACGATCTCCGCCCTCGACGTCACACCAAAATAACGCCCATCATACGAGCCCGGCGTATCTCCCAGCAGGAATACCTGACCATCGGCTAGCGTGACGCATCCATCCCATGATGGAAGAGCCAGACCATGCGAGTCGGCGTCCCGGGCTTTCGCGACGCTCGCACCGTCGATGCTGACATCTGCACCGTGCCTGCAGACGCGATCGCCAGCATGGCCCGCGACCCGCTTGATCAGAAGCTTGCCGTTCGCCAGGACGCCGCGCTGCTCAAGATCGGCGCCCAGAGCTTCCCCGGGCAGGACCGCAACGCGATCACCACTGAACCAGGGCTCATGGGTGATCCGGTAAAATCCTGCGGGCGCGCTTGCCGTCACGTTCCAAACAAACCGTGCTGAACCAGCGGCCACCGGAACGGTCAGCATGAGTATGGCGGCAAGTGCAACGCACACCATCACGATCAACTGCAACCGACGCCGCGGGCGACGCCTTTGCGGTGCTGCATCCCCGATGTTGGTTCTCTCAGAGACCGCCAACGCTTACTCCGTGCAGTTAGAGCATCGATCTGGGCGATCCAGCCGGCAGGCACAGTTTCGGCTCGGGCGGCACATAGACCTCCCGGAAACACGCGTGATGCCGTGGATCAAAGCATGACCTGATCCAATGGAGTATCGGTTGGCTGGCCTGCAGATTGCGGACGCGTTCGGTGTAGGTCAGCCAGAACTTGACCGACCCTAGCGGCTTGATGCCGAGGAGCGGCACCACACGGTCCTCGAACTCGGAGACATAGCTCGGCAGAACAGCAATCCCTGCCCCGGAGGCGCATGCCTCCATGAGCACAGTACCCGTATCAGTCTCCATCGCGTTGGGAAGAATCTCGCCCCAGGCTGCCGCACCGGGCCGCCAGCTCGAGGGCTGGTATTCCTTGCCGGACAGCCGCAGGCATTGATGCGACTGAAGATCCGACATCGTCTTCGGTTCACCGAAGCGCTTCAGATAGTCCGGCGTTGCGTAGAGAATGTAGTGCAGCCAGCCGAGTTGGCGCGAGACGATGTTGCTCGCGCCAGGTTCTTCGAACTGGATGGCGATATCACCATCGCCTTCAAGGAGGTTTGGAGCCGTCGGCAGCACCTTCAGAAAGACCCGCATTTCAGGCTCAAGCGCCAGCAGCTCCGACAGACGGCGTGCGAGCCAGTAGGTTGCGATACCTTCGCGCGCGCAGATGACGAGATGGTCTGGCGCACTCTCATTGGCGCGCTCGATGATCGACTGCACCGAGTCCGCCATGTTGCGCGCCGAGCGCAGGATGTCTTCGCCGACATTGGTCAACTCAAGGCCCCGGCTTGATCGTTCGAACAGCTGGTGTCCGAGCATGCGTTCAAGCTCCTCGAGGTCCTTGGACACCTTGCCGTAGCTGAGGCAGAGCGTCTTCGAAGCTGCGTTGATGCTTCCCGTGTCGGCTACCGTCTGGAAGACCTTAAGCCGATCCCAGTCGAGTTTCGCCCCGCCAACGTTCGTCATTTTTTGACGACCCCCTCGCGTAAACTACGTGAGGCGAAAAATCCGCGCCGCGCCTAAGCCAGATAGATCACTGGCTGAGTGGACGCGATGGACAGGCCCCTACCCACGTTAACGTGTTATCCGTGCAACTCACGGACCAGACAGGGTTTTTCGAACGAAATCCGTACACGGACGGTCTTCGTCGCACCTGGCGACGACGAACTGGATAGCGCCCCGTTCCCGCAGAAGGCGAGTCGACCCGAGGTCTCTTCGCCGGGCGCGTCCCGTAACGCCGCGACAGCTTCGCGCGTTACGCGGCGCCCCGCGATTAACGCTCGCCGCGCAATGGGAGTCGTAAACGCATGAGCGCCGGACGCGTTTACTGGGGACAGATCCTCTGCGTGCTTGCAGCGTTCGCTGCGAGTCTTGTCATCACGACACAATGGACGGCCGGCGCGCTGGGTTACCAGTCACAACTCGGCACGCCTGATGCGATCCTCCTTGGGTACCCCCTCTATGCGCCCTGGAAGTTCTTCCTGTGGTGGTATGCCTATGACGCCTATGCCCGGCACATCTTCGAGACGGGCGCACTGATCTTCCTTGCCGGGGTCATCATCTCGGTCGCGATCGCGTTCGGCTTCTCACTCTGGCGCGCGCGGGAAGCCAAGGACTCGGTCACCTATGGCAGCGCCCGCTGGGCCACGCCACGCGATGTCCACAAACTCAATCTCACCAGCGGCGATGGCGTCGTCCTGGGCACGCTGGACAACCAGCTCCTGCGGCATGACGGGGATGAGCATGTGCTGGTCATCGCCCCGACCAACACGGGCAAAAGCGTTGGCATTTCGCTGCCCACCGGCCTTGTCTGGCGGCATTCCTACCTGGCCCTCGACCTCAAGGGCGAGAACTGGGCCGTAACGTCCGGCCTCCGGGCCGCCTTCGGCCCGGTCTACAGGTTTGCGCCCACCAAGGCGGACACGCATCGCTACAATCCGCTGACCCAGATCCGCCGTGGCGATGCCGAAGTGCGCGACGCGCAGGTCCTGGCCGACATGCTGGTCGATCCGGAAGGGGCGTTGCGCGAGCGCAGCCACTGGCAGCTGCGCGCGTTCGAACTCCTGGTCGCAACGATCCTCTGGACGCTCTATGCCGAGAAGCAGAAGTCGCTTGCACGCGTCGGGCAGCTGCTGGCCGACCCGGCGCGACCGGTGCTCGACCTGTTCGACGAGATGCTGCGTCGACCCATCAAGGATGGCGCACCCCATCCCGTTGTCGCGGCCGGCGCGCGTCAACTCCTGGACATGGCGGATGCCGAGCGCTCGGGCGTTGTCTCGACCGCTCTCGGTTTCCTTGCGCTCTATCGTGATCCTCTCCTCGCCCGCGCGACCGAGACGTCTGATTTCACGATCGAGGAGCTGATCAACGGCGAGCGGCCGATCTCGCTCTATCTGGTTGTGCCGCCCGAAGAGATCTCCCGCCTCAAGGCGCTGCTGCGCCTGATGATCAACCAGATCCTGAAGCGGTTGACCGAAGTCGCCTCGGAGAACTCCAGCGGTCGTCGCGTCCTCCTGATGCTCGATGAGTTTCCGCAGCTCGGGAAGCTGGATTTCTTCGAGCACGCCCTCGCCTATATCCGTGGCTACAGGATCAAGGCCTGCCTGGTTGCGCAATCGCTCAATCAGCTCGTCCAGACCTATGGCGAGAACACCTCCATTCTCGACAATGCTCATGTGCGGGTCGCCTTTGCCTGCAATGACGAACGGACTGCCCGCCGTATCTCCGACATGCTGGGCGTCACCACCGAGACGCGCGCGCAGATGAACTATGCCGGCTCGCGCATGGCGCCGTGGCTTGGTCACACCATGGTCTCGCGCCAGGAAGTGCCGCGGCCCCTGCTGACGCCGGGCGAGGTCATGCAGCTGCCACATGCGGATGCGCTGATCCTGACCGGCGGGGCGCCACCCATTCGCGCGAAGAAAGTGCGCTACTTCGCAGAACCGCTCTTCAAAGCGCGCCTGCGGCCGCCCTTCGCCTCCCCTCGTCATTCGCCGAAGGGCCTTCCGACGGCCTGGTCCGGCCTCATCGCGTCCACGACCCCGCTCCCGGAGCGCTCGCAGTCAACGTCGTCCAGGCGCGCATCCGGCTCCGGCCATACACAGGCTCAGGACCAGAGCGAACAGTCACTCCAGCAAGCGTTCAATTTCTCGACGCCGGCCGCGGGCGAGCCGACGCAAACGAACGGCAGTGAATCGCAGTCGACACCGCAATCGTCCGACGATCTTGGCGCGGCTTTTACCGGGCCGGGCCTCGCAAGAACCGTGTTCGCCTTCAACCCCGAACATTTCGACACGGATGTCTGAGCTCATGCCGCGCGCCAAGATCACCGCCTACATCAACCAGGATCTCGTCGCCGCGATGCGGCGTCTGGCCGTGCATCAGGGTCGCAGTGCGTCAGACGTGCTGGAGGATGCCGTCCATCGCTTCTTCGATGCGACGCGCCAGGAGGGCGAGCATCACGCCCTGATGGCGCGCCTCGACCGGATCATGGCGCGGCTTGCCCTGCTCGAGCACGGCCAGGAGACGCTCTTCGAACTGACCGCACACACGACGCGCTTCGTGATGAGTGTCTCACCCGACGTTCCGGAGATGGACAAGGCGGATGTCAATGCG
>Ga0247834_1007485_pt1 | contig 11608 bp, 6 predicted proteins | sample LaCruzMarch2015__8_FD_187118 | JGI IMG/M metagenome (GOLD analysis project Ga0247834, IMG submission 187118) | Freshwater microbial communities from meromictic Lake La Cruz, Castile-La Mancha, Spain - LaCruzMarch2015_12m | ecosystem: Environmental > Aquatic > Freshwater > Lake | place: Spain... | reverse complement strand
CTTGTCGAGCAGGAGTACGTCCACGTCGCCAGCTGCTTCCACGGCCTTGCCGCTCATGGCGAGCACGTTGCGACGAATCAGCCGGTCAATGCCGCTGATACCGATGGCACTCAAGAGGCCTCCGATCGTCGTGGGGATCAAACACACCAGCAACGAGATGAGCACCACGAGGTCCGTGGACGACTGCCCGCTTCCCGCGGCTATCTCGCTGTAACGAGCAAAGGGCCTGATGGTGCCTACCGCAAAAAGGAAGATCACCGTAAGTGTGACCAAGAGAATCGTGAGCGCGATCTCGTTGGGGGTCCGCTGGCGTTTGGCTCCTTCGACCATCGAGATCATGCGATCGATAAACGTATCGCCGGGCTTGGAAGTGATGCGGACAAGGATGCGATCACTCACGACACGCGTGCCGCCCGTGACGGCACTGCGGTCGCCACCGCTCTCTCGAATCACCGGCGCGGACTCTCCCGTGATCGCGGACTCGTCCACGCTCGCAATTCCCTCGATCACCTCCCCGTCGCCGGGGATGATCTCTCCGACTTCGCAGCGGACCACGTCACCGAGCTCTAGCAGGTTGGAGGACCTCTTCTCCTCCTTGCCGTTGCGAATCACGCGAGCCACCGTTTCGGTACGGGTCTTTTTGAGGCTCTCGGCTTGGGCCTTTCCCCGACCCTCGGCCAACGCCTCGGCGAAGTTGGCAAAGAGAACCGTGAACCAAAGCCACAGGGTGATTTGCACATTGAAGGCCGTTAAATGCCCCACGCTGATGAAGGTCGTGACGATCGCCCCGATGTAGACAATCAGCATGACGAAGTTCTTCACCTGCTCTCGGGGGTCCAGCTTGAGAAACGAACCTACGATGGCTTGCCTGAGGAGCTCGCCGTTGAGAAAAGTACTCTTGGAATTGCTCATGTCACACCTCTTAGAAAAGCTTGCCGCCGGGCAGCATCAAATGTTCGATGAAGGGTCCGAGCGCGAGCGAAGGGAAGAACGTTAAGGCCCCGACGATCAAGATTACGCCGATCAGAAGTCCCACGAAAAGTCCGCCATCTGTCGGGAAAGTCCCGCTCGAGGGAGGAACGGTCTTCTTCATCGCCAAGCTGCCGGCGATCGCCAGGGCGGGGATGATCACGATGAAGCGACCCACCGCCATGCAGAAGGCGAGGGCATAGTTGTAGAAGTTCGTATTGGCGTTGAGCCCCCCGAAGGCACTCCCGTTGTTCCCGACGGCCGAGGTGAAGGCGTACAGGATTTCCGAGAGTCCGTGGGGCCCTTTGTTGGTGAGCGAGGAAAGTCCCATCTCCACGCGACAGGCGATGGCGGAAAACACCAAGATCAACACGCACGGCACGAGCACGGCGACGCTCGAAAGCACGATCTCTCGTGCCTCGATTTTCTTACCTAGATACTCGGGAGTCCGACCCACCATGAGTCCTGCGATAAACACGGTGATAATGACGAACATGAGGATGCCGTAGAGGCCCGAACCCACGCCCCCGAAGACCACTTCTCCGAGCATGATGTTCAGGAGGGCGACCCCACCTCCCAAGGGCGAAAGACTGTCGTGCATGGCGTTGACAGAACCGTTGGAGGCAACGGTGGTGGCCACTGACCAAAGCGACGAGTTAGCGATGCCAATTCGAAGTTCTTTGCCCTCGAGAAACGGCAACCCGCCCAGCAGCGGGTTGGCCTGGTGCTCTGCCCACTGCGAAATGCCGAGCGCCGCCAAGAAGATGGTGAACATCGCCGCAAAAATCGCCCATCCCTGCCTCACCGAGCCCACGAGCTTTCCGTAGGTGATGGCAAGCGCCGCGGGAATCAGAAGAAGCGCAAGCATCTGCAGGAAGTTGGAAAACGGCGTGGGGTTTTCGAAGGGGTGAGCTGAATTCAGCCCGAAGAAACCGCCGCCGTTGGTACCGAGCTGCTTGATGGCGATTTGCGACGCCGCCGGGCCCATCGGAATCACCTGCTTGGCGCCCTCCAACGTGTTGGCTTCAAGGTAGCCTCCGAAATTCTGCACCACGCCCTGCCCCACGAGAATGAGCGCGAAAAGCAAAGAGAGCGGCAACAGAATATAAACAAGACTGCGCACAGCATCGACCCAGAAACTCCCGAGGTCTCGGGAAACTTTCTTTGATAGGCCGCGTGCGAGGACCACAATCACGGCCATGCCAGTGGCGGCACTCAGGAAGTTTTGAACGCCAAGACCCAACATCTGCGTGAGGTAACTCATCGCAGCTTCGCCCGAGTAGGCCTGCCAGTTCGTGTTGGTCACGAAGCTGACGGCCGTGTTCAGGGCTAGAGGGAAGGGAATGTCGGCCAACCCCTGGGGGTTCAGCGGCAGCACCGATTGAAACATCTGCAGTCCAAGCAGCAATACAAATCCCATGAGATTGAACAAGACCAACGCCCACGCATAACCTTTCCAGTCCATCTCGTCTCGTGGGTTGACTCCGGAAACTCGGTAGAGAGCGCGCTCCAACCACCCGAGCATCGGGCTCAGGAAGTGCTTCTCGCCTCGGTAAACTTTGGCCATATACAGGCCCAAGGGAGAAGCGAGTCCCACGAGGAGGGCGAGAAAGAGAGCCAGATTGAGCCCGTCGAGCTCGGTGAAGGAATAAGCATTCATGGGAGTAGGGTACGACTCGCCTGACGTCTTGTTGAATCAAAAAGACGTAAAAAAGCATCGCCAGTCGACAAAGCCGTCCACGGCAGTTTTGACGCTTTATTTATTCGCCGCAGAGGGAGTCCATTTCTTACTCTATCGGAATGAGAATCATCTCCCTCAGCGCCCTGCTTCTGCTAGGCACCGCAACCCCCGCGCAGGCTGTCGGGTGGATGCCTGTTCCTTGCCGTTCGGAACGCACTCAGGCGGCCCGGCACCGACAGGCCCTAGACGAATGCATGGACGCCAGCAAAGAAACCTTGCTCCAACGCTGCCAGACCGAACTCCGAGATCGGGAGAGGAGCGTAGACGACCTTAACCGTTGTCTCGATGAAACGCGGCGTCCCTACCGCGATGCTCCCAAGAGCCCCACTAGTCCGCGGAATTCGGCTGGTAGTTGATAACGATCTGATCGGTGCTCGCGAGACTCAGTACGAAGGCGGTGTCGGTGATCACCACCGAGCGTCCGTCGATCTCGTACTGATCCGCTCGCACCACGGTTTCCGATCCGTCGGCGTGCATCACTTTGACGATCATGTCCGATTTGCTGGTGGCCTCGCGGTTGAGAGGAAAGCGACTCTTCTTTTGCACGAGCGTCAGGCCGATCGAATCCAGGAGCTTGGAATAGTCCGGCTCCCCGATGTCCAATGAAAGAGACCCGTTTTGTACTTCGTTCACCAGCGCGAGATACCGTGTGCCTTCGTCCACCGCGCGCAAGCGAATCCGCTGCTGGGTGTTCTGCACGTAGGTGAAGGGCCCGGTTCCCAGCGCACGGAAGTAAGGCATGTCCCCAACGCGAGCGTCGCTCTGAAAGCGCGCCGCTTGCAGGCTATCGATGGTGGCGGCCGAGGTGGGCGTGATGGCCACCACGAAGTAACTCGATTCCCCTCCCGCCTCCAGGCCCCCAAAGAACGTATCGAGAGACCGTTTTACATCGGTGGGATCGAGGAGCTTGGTTTCGTCGGGACACACTCCCGGCGTGTAGGTGAAGCCATCCACGGTCTTTGCCCGACATCCCTTGTCTTCCAATGTACAACTCCCGCCCGCACAGCAATACCGCATCGTGGTGGTCACAAAAGTTTGCGCCTCGGCTAGGGTGTCGCGCGTGGGATCGGTGGAAACCACGTTGGAGGCCGCCAGCGAAGGAAGGTCGCAGCGGTAGTCGGCGTCGGGCGTAAAAACCGGGCCCGTGGCGACCGAGTCGACATCCGGCAGCGGCATCGTTTGGTCGTCTTCGTCCGTGAGGAAGATGATTCCGTGGGTGGCGCCCGGTCGGAAAAACCGCGTCGCGGAACCTTCGGCCTCGTTGACGCGCACGAACTCAAGCACCGAACCGAGTCCGCGCTCGGAGCCCCCGCCCGCACTGCCCGTGGAAATGTTCACGGCAAAGGCGTCCACGAGGGACTGAATCCAGGCTTCGTCGCCCGCGGTGCCCTCGGGTGGCTTGGTTTCGATGATGGCGCGCCCCGAGCGGACCGTATCGTTGAGTGTCGTGTTCACGCATTGGCTCACGCTCGATTCGCCCGCGCCAGGACGCAAACATCTCTCCGGACCTCTGTTGACCGAGAAATCGCGCACCTTGCATTGGGGGCCCGCGACAAGCGGATAACTGGCCGCATTGTCCTCGGCCAAGAAGTACGCGCTGCGTTCCGTGCAGAAGCCCGGCACCGGACCGTCATGCATGCCGGGCAGCAAACGCGCGTAGTCTTCGCCGCGCTTGAGGAGCGGAAAGAGGTCGCCGTAGCTGAGACCGTTGCTAAACACTCCGGCCGTACCGCCGGCACCCGGCGAATCGGCGATGACCACGTTGCCCGCCGCGAGCTTCGCCAAGCGTGAGTCGTTGTCGACCGTAGCGCCGCCAGCCACCGCAGCGGAGATGGAGTTCGAGAGATGCAATGACTTGTAGCCCACGGATCCGTTGAGCGTGGTGGACACATACCGCGAGAAAACCGGGTTCGCGAGGTAGGTGTCGGTGGTGATCACGGCGATCCGAATGTCCCAGTAGGGCTTGAGGTACTGTCGCGTGAAACCTTCGAACTTGTCGCGCAGGGCCTTCTGCGAGACGTCCATGCTGGAGGAGTTGTCCACCACCCACAGCAAGTCGATCTTCGTGTTCACCTCCACTTCGCTGGTGAAAGCGAGCTGCTGCTGTTGGTAGCGAAAGGAATCCATCAGTTGCCCGGTGCAAGCGGAGAAGCTGACGAACGCCAGGCCGAGCGAAATCTTGAGGGTCGTTTTGTAAATTGTCATGGCTGATTACCTCGCGCCTGCGGCGCAAGAAGGCGCGGGGTCTCCGGACTTCCACTTCGCGTAGGTTCCGGGCAATCGGTCCTCAGTCACTTCAGAGAACGCCGCCAACTCACGCTCGACGTTTTGTTCGGCGGCGGATTCTTCTTTCGATCCGGTCCAACCCACGGGAGCGGCGTTCTCGGCCGTGTCGTCGGCCACGCCGGCGAGGGCTTCCATGAATTCATCGCGCGGGACAAGGCAGGCGTCCCCGCATTTGGCTTGACCGTAGCAGTAGCGCACCGACACCTGGCTCGAAACCTTCGCCACCGCACCGAACACGATCTCGCGCTTGCTCGGCTCCCATTGGTGTTTGACGGGCACGCCGTCCACCCGCACGCAGAGTGTCTTCGGATTGAGGCGCTCGTCGCTCACGGCCAAGCGATTCTTCGCATAGCGGGTGACCTCTTTGCCTTCGGCCTTGAAGCGCAAATCAACGCAGCCGTCCTTAGGAACGGCGATGGCCGTCGGCACGTCGGCGATTTTTTCGCCGTTCCCTGGAATGAGCGAAGTGCCCGGAGGGAGGGAACTCAGGGCCGGACTTTGGGCCTCGCGCGCCGGACTCTGGCGAGGAACGCTCGGAGAGCCGTCTAAGGTCGCGTTGGGTGGGAGCGGTGAAGAAAGAGGCGCCCCAGGCGCCGCTCCGTCCGTTTTTCTGAAGACCCCATAGAGGGCCATGACAAGGAGCGCGAAGCTCCCAAGGCCGATGAGAAATAGGCGAGTACGACGTGGATCTTGAGACACGGCCGATACCTCCAAGTCATTGAGACTATTGGAATTGTCGACTTGCTCCGTGCCAGAACCCCGGTACATACCGCTCTTGAATTTTCGGAGATAACCCACTCTACGCCGCTCTGCATTATTCAACAAATAAAGCTTCCGTAAGATCTTCGTTAACGCCCCACGAAGGCGGTTGGGAGGAAGGGCGCCCCACCCTTTTCGCCCAGACGCCTCGAAAGTCCCGGAGTACCCCGAATCGTCATCCAAAGTTTTCAATTTTTCATAAGTATTTCAGCTGCTTGAAAATACTGAAGACTGCTGTGGATTTAGAATTCTAAACTTAATATTGGGCAGGGCCGCGCCATCCTACACTTAAAGACATGCCCAAAGCTTCGGTTCCAAAAAACCCCTCAATTCGGAAGGCCGAAACTCCGAAGATAAGAAAAGCAAAATGAAAACGCTGAGGCGGTCCTCTTTATTTGGTCCTTCGTTGTTTTCAATTCTTTGCCTTTCTCTGATGACGACCGCTTGCGAAAAGAAACGCGCAGCCTCGCCCACGGGCGAAGACCCGGCTGTAGCGCCCGCCCCGGAGCCGGTGCCTGCGCCGCCGAGCGAGCCTACTCCGGCGCCCACGGATCCCGCTCCCCCAGCCCCCCCGCCTTCTCCCACGCCGAACCTCGCCGCCTGCACCACCCAAGTAGTGGACGCAGGTCAAAAGGGTTCGGTGGCTGGAGTGGCTCGCGGCGTGTACTCGGACACCAAGATGATCCCGTCGACCTCGAATCCGGCCACGGCCTTCACCGATCCGAGCGCCGTCTCGATCAAGATCTCGTTCTACAACGGCACTCGCTTCGTGCGCGAAATCGTTTCCGGCGACGGCGCGGCCTCGTTCGTGCGACTTGCCTTCCAGTCCAACGGCACGCCGATGGTGTTCTGGACATTGGGCGCCAATCTCAAGGCCGCCATCCGCACGGCCCCGCTCGGAAGCCCCGGCAGTTGGTACGCGTCTGTCATCGACACGGGCGTGGCTCCGCGGGCTCCGGAAGTTTCGGTGAATCCGCTCAACCAAGTTGCGCTCGTCTACTTAACGGACACCGCCACCACGGGACGAGTGAAGTTCCTCTACTGCGATGCTCCTTGCACGAACCCCGCCGCCTTCCAGGTCATGGCACCCAACCCCTATATCGAGAATACGAACATCACCGCCGCACAAACCGCTATCGGCGTGGCCTGGTGCCAAGCTAGCAGCACCACGTACTATCCGGCCGCCGTTTACTCCACCACGGGCAACGTGCGCTACGCCGTCTGCAAAACGAGTCTCTCGGGATGCGTGAGCAGCGCCAACTGGACGCCCTCCCAAGTGGTTGCCTCAGCAAGCGTGGCTTCCAAACTTTTGATCGACTCGTCCGTCGTTGGCGACGTGGCCAAGGTTGTGGCGCTGGGCGCGGGCGGCATCGTCCCCTATAAAATGGGCAGCACACTCTGCACGGCGGCAGCGGGAGCCTTCTCCGCAGGCTCCGCCATCGGCGGCGCCACCTCGGGCAACCAGTGGATGAGCTTCCTCAAAGATGACGACGGCACCCTTGCGGCCGCACACGGCGGCGGTGCGGCCCTCGACAACGCCGGCCTCGGTCTCTACCTCTCCTACGGCACGGCCGCAGGCACCTACGACCTAAAACTCGGTCGCGTGAACGACTACACCGTGGCCTCGAGCTCAGCATCGCTCTCGCGTTTCTCACCTGATCTCACGGGCAATCTCCAGCTGGGTGCCGCCAACACCCACCTCAAGAACACGTCGGCCGCCACTACGAGCGAAGGGGTGCCGGCTTTGGCCTACGTCGACTACTCCGTGGGGGCCGCCGCGGCCGCTAAGCTCAAATACGCCCTGCGCACAGGCCCAACCAGCGCATCGCCCTTTGAGGCCACCCTGATTCCCGGCACCGTGGGTCCCGCGTATCCTTCGCTCGCTTTCGACGAGCTCGACATGCCCTGGATTTCGTACTTCGACAGCGGCACCAACCGCTTCTACCTGACCACGAACTCGCGCACCGACGGCAGCGGGAACTGGACCACCTACGAGTTCCCTGCGATTCCCGCAGGTGCGGCGATTGCCCTTCCTGCCGCTAACAACACTGCGCTGGCGATGCGCAAAGTGGCCGGCGTCGCCAAACCGGTGATGATCGTTCTCAACACGAACGTGGCCTCGAAGGGCGTCAGGGCCGCGATGTTCAACCCCTCGAACCAAAGTTGGTCAGCAGTCGCCACGGTGGACGGTCTGACGGCGGGATCCTTGGGAGGCGCGCACTTAACCGCCGCCTCGGATTCCTCGGGGAATCTGGTGATGGCCTTCCAAGATCTCAACCTCACGCGAGTGAAGTACGCCTACTCAACCAACGGCGTCGATTGGTCCACGCCCATCACCCTCTCGGCCATCGGCCAAGGCGTGGGGGCTACCATCGCGGTGAACCCATTCACGCAAAAACCCGCCGTCACCTACTACGACCAAACCAACAACTCGGTCTACTATTCCCCCTGCTCGGGCCTGGTGTCAGAATGCGGATTGAGCGGGCTCTGGACCGCTCAGAGAATCGAAAGTGCTGCGGGCGTAAGCGGACTTGGGGCCGCCAGTGGCCAGCTCCTCACCACGGCCTTGGCCTTTAGCCCGACGGGCTTTCCTTGGATTCTCTATCCCCGTGGCCAGGGCAACGACGGCAACTTAGCCCTGACCACGAACGCTTCGGGCACATGGATCGCCTCGATCCACTCTGCGGGCGTCAACGGCAGCTTGCCGGGCACCCCGGCCATGAACTTCGGCGTGGCAGGCTGGAACGTGGCCGCCTCCTTGAATGCCGTAGGCGGCCTGGTGTCGACCTACATCGGTCCGGGGAACACGCTCTACTCTACAAGCTGCGGCGATTGAAGTCGGGCGGGTTTTCCCACCGGATCTGGTAGCGCCAGCCCTCGCGATCCCGCCGCACCCCACACACCTTCGCGCGCATATTGAGAAGCTTCTGAGACTCGCCTTCCATGACGTTCAGCCACACAGGGGCGTGATCGGGGAAAAGCGGAGCCGCCCCTCGATCGTCCGTGTGCAGCTCGCAACCCGTCTGGGTAAGGTAGCGCACGCTGGCCACCGCGAAGTCGCGGCGGTTGTGACAAAGCACGGTGAGTCCCTCAACAGGAGTGTCGACCGGAGGAGAACGAGGCGCCTGCAAAGGGGCAGGATCCATCGCCTGCCAAACCTTGGCCTCCTCGCTCCACACCCACGCAAAATCGCGGATACGTCCGCTCGCATGCATCTCTTCGACTTCGTCACCAGGGAAAGGACCGAAGACTTTTCCGTGACGTGCGAAATACTTTCCTTGATTCATCGTTGACCCCTCTCACATTCCATTCGTTTGCGCCGTACGGCGGATGTTCAGATAGCGCTCTTTGCTTTCGCAGTTATCGGGGAGATCCGCTCGGAACGAGCCCAGTTCGTCCTCCCAGATCTCCTGCACGCCGGCCAAGCCGCCCGTGATCTTGCCCCAGTCCCAAACCTTCGCTTGGTCGCGTTTTTCCTCGCGTGAGAGCTCCTGCGCCAGTTTCCTGAACTCCGGATGGGCGTTCTGCCAAATGATGTCCTGGGTGGCGCCCTGGAAAATCTCAACTTCCACGAAGTAGATGTTGTCGGCCACGTCCTCAAGCTGAGCCAGCATTCGGCGATTCAGCTGAGTGAGGTCGTGACGAATGCTCGCCACCAAGCGCTTCTCGCTGACCCCCGCACGCTTCTGCTGAGAATCCAGCACCAAACGCCAGGCGGGCGCGGCGCGCTTCATGTTCCGGTAAGCCGTGGCCATCTCGCGGAGCTTGTCGATGTCCTGGCGCACGCGCAGAGGCAACTCACCCTCGGGGTCCTGGGCCTTGGCGGACTCAAAGCGAGGCTTCAGGCTCTTCACGAGTTCGAGCAAATCGAAAGCCATTTTGGCCTGCAAGGCGCGCCCCTCCTCGCTCAGCGTGACAACGCGAGTTTTGGTGTTCATGAGCAAGTTGATTTCGTCCTGGCGTCCAATGAAGGCAGGCGATCGAACCCACTCGGAGGCCACCCGCTCAGGCACCTCGGATTCCTTGGGCTTGCGCAGGAAGGACACGGCTTTGCGGTAAACGTCGGCTTTGGTGGGGTCGGCGTTCCAAGCTCGCAACCAGTCAAAACTCGACTTGTAGTTCTGACGGAAGGCTTCGACCGCCTTGAGCGAGTCCGGGTAGTGACAGATCTCATTGAAGGCCATCGCCATCACCATCGGCGCTTCAGGCGCAAAGGTGCGCCGGAAAGAACCCGAGTGCAGGCTAATCACCGTACCGAGAGCCTCCTTGTACTTTTCGTCGCGGAGCCAAGTCCACGCGAGATCCGAAAGCGAGCGCGACAGGTGATTGGAATTTTTCTGAACTTGTTGAAACTGCGTCGAAGCCTCGGAGTACTTTCCTTTGGAATAGTACGCCCGACCGGCCAGCACATGCAGAGCGTCTTCAAAGGGACGCAGCGCACTCACCCCGCCACTGGCGAAGTACTGCTCCGAAGCAACCCAGGTGTCCTCGTGTTTGAGTGCGGAGGCCGCGGCCAGCGCCCGGGAGAAAAGACGATAGGGCGTGCCCTCTTGGGTAAGGGCCACAAGACGCCCGGTCTCGGCCTCGGGTGCCCGGCCCGCACCGACGAGTTGCTTGAGGCTTGCGAGAGCGGCCTTGGATCGCGCTTCGCCTACGGGATACTCGATAAGACGATCCGACACGCGTTGCGGAAAATCGAAGGTGGGATAGCGAAGTTGAATCTCGGCCAAGCAATGGAGCGCGGCCTCCTGGGGCCCCTTCGTCTTGGGCGTCAGCGGGCGAGCAGCTACCACTCCCAAGGTTTGATAGGCCGAATGATGGAGTCCGAGCTTCCAGAGAGACCACGAGGCCCAGAACTCGCTAAAGACTTTGCCCTCTTCCTCGCGCACGGAGCGTCGCAGGGCCATCGCCTCGGCAAAACTGCGAATGGCGGGGAGCCGACCGAGCACCGCTTCGCGGTAGCGCGCGGAACTCTCGTCGACGACCGCGTCGGCGAGATCCCAGTCGACCGAAGTGCCGCAGGCCTCCAGCGAAAGCGTGGCCGCTTGAGCCGTGGTGCCCAGAAGCGCAACTCCCAGAAGTATCTTCTGCATGCTCATGCCCTGCCCCGTCCTTCCCTAGATTCCAAAGAGGACGTCCACGCCCACTTGAAGGGAGTGGGTGAAGTTGGCTCGCGTGCCTTTGACCTGACCGAGGCTCGTGGTGATGACCTTCTCTTTAACCGTCTCGCTGTAGTACTGAAGGTGATAGTCCGCCCGTAGCGAGAAGTTCTGGGTGACATAAAAGCGTTGTCCAAGCCCCAAGGATGCCGTCTGCTCCGCTCCGTTTTCGGTGTTTGTCAGGCCCGCCCCCGCCGTAACGAACAGGTCGTAGTAGATGATCCGGCGGCCCACGAGACTCAACTTTCCGTAGAGAACGCTCGCCACGGCATCCACTCCGTAGAAGGAGCTCGGCAGTACCGTGTTGGCTTCTTTGCCCGAGGCCCGCAGGGCCGCAAGAGCGCTCGACGGCGACGCAAAAGTCTTCCAGCCGTAAACACTTACGCTCCAGGTCTCCGTGAACGAGTATCCTACCGAACCCCCGAGGGTGCGTAGGCTCAGGAAGGGGTCGCTAAAGGCAACTCCCCCCGCAAGACCCAACTGGAACTTGTGTGACTTGGAGTACAACCTGTTTTGAACCACGCCCAGCTGCGACTCGTCGCCGGTTGCCCAGTACTTCTTTTTGATGGCGTCGACATCCACCGCTTCGGCCTCGCTCGCGACGTTCGAATCCGTTTGGGCATAGACGTTGGTACCGGCGAGGGCCGCAAGAAGGAACCCAGTGATGCGAGACATGTTGCTTACCTCTGCAGTG
>Ga0247834_1007482_pt1 | contig 11610 bp, 10 predicted proteins | sample LaCruzMarch2015__8_FD_187118 | JGI IMG/M metagenome (GOLD analysis project Ga0247834, IMG submission 187118) | Freshwater microbial communities from meromictic Lake La Cruz, Castile-La Mancha, Spain - LaCruzMarch2015_12m | ecosystem: Environmental > Aquatic > Freshwater > Lake | place: Spain... | reverse complement strand
CTTGCACCCGCAGGAGTGCGCCCATGCTGGGCGCACCAAAAAAAACCCCGCTCTCCTGGGGACAGCGGGGTTTTCCGGGCTTGTCTGGGGTGGCTGATGGGGCTCGAACCCACGACAACAGGAATCACAATCCTGGACTCTACCAACTGAGCTACAGCCACCGTAGAACCGCGATTATATGCCGCTCGATCAGCGTGTGGCCGCCGGCGCGAGATCTGCGCCTGCAGGAGGCACCTGAGCCGCCATGATCTTCGCCTTGAAGCGCTCCTTGAGGATGCTGTAGTAGGCCTGATTCTCCGCGTTGGCCCAGACCTGCGCGAGCTGCGCACGCGCCTGTTGTGCCGCGGCGGCATCCGGAGCGGCTCGGCTCAGGATCTTGTTGACCTTCACCACGGCATATCCCTGAGCGCCCAGATCGACACCTACCAGGGCGGGCAGCGCCTGCGGGTCGGCCTGCAGCGCGGCATTGAGCACCAGCGGATGCACGGTCTGCGCCTGCTCGCGGGACACCACCATGTTCGGGGCCGGCATGTCGGCCGGCTTGGCCTTCCAGGCTGCCAGTCGCGCCTTTCCTTCGGTACGGGCGAGCTCGGCCGAACGGGACGCCACCAGCTTCTCACCCACGGTCGTGCGCACTTCCGCAAAGGGCAATGTGCGCGCAGGCGCGTACTGCGTCACCCGCCCCGACACCAGCTGGCTGGGGCCGGTTTCCACCGCCTCGGTATTGCGCTTTCTCTGCACCGCGTCGTCACCGAACAGCGCCGTCCGGAACTTGCCATTGGCCAGAACGCCGGAGGTGCCATCGGGCACCTTTCGGAGCACGCCAGTGGCCGTCCGGATTTCCAGCTTGAGGCGATCAGCCACTGGCTTGAGGCTGTCCGGCTGTTCGTAGACACCGTTGGTGAACGCTTCGGCCGACTCGGCAAACTTGCGTTGGGCCTGCTGGGTCTTCAGGTCAGCCTCGAGGGTTGGGCGCACTTCCTCGAACGTGCGCTGCTTGGGCGCCTTGATATCCGTGAGCTGGATGATGTGGTAGCCGAAATCCGACTCGACAACATCGCTGATATCGCCCTTTTTCATGGCAAAGGTCGCGTCTTCGAACGGCTTGACCATGGCGCCACGGGCAAAGAAATCCAGATCCCCACCCGCTGCCGCAGACCCCTTGTCCTGCGAGTTCTTGCGCGCCACCTCGGCAAATTCTGCAGGCGCCTTGCGCACCTGTGCCAGCAGTTCCTGGGCGCGGGCCTTCGCCTTTTCACGGTCCGCCGCTGGCGCATCCTTGGAGGCATTGATCAGGATGTGGCTGGCCCGGCGCTCCTCGTTGCCACTCAGTCGCGATGCATTCTGTGTGTAGTAATCCTTGAGATCGGCCTCGCTCAGCGTGATCGATCGCTTGATGGTCTCCAGATCGAGCACCAGGTACTCGATGTTGACCGATTCCGGCGCCTGGAATTCGGCGGGATGGCTCTTGTAGTACGCCTCCAGCTCCTGGTCGGTCGGGATGACTTTGGCGGCGAAGTCCGAAGCCGGCAGGTTGACGATCTGCGCCTCGCGCTTTTCGAAGAACGCACCCAGGGCGACATCGGCAATTGCCGGCGCGACCAGCGCGGAGCCCAGCACGCCCTGCTCAACCTGTCGGAGCGACAAGTCGCGACGGACGCGGGCCTCGAATCCCTCGGGTGTCAATCCCTGGCTGGCCACAAGCTGGCGATAACGCTCCACATCCAGCGAGCCATCGGCACGGCGAAGCGAGGCAATCGTGGGGTTCTGCTGCAGTTCACGGGCCAGCCGGGCGTCACTGGTGACCATGTGCAGCTTGTCGGCCGCCTCGGCCAGGACCCGCTCGCGCACAAGGCGTTCGAGAGACGCATACCGGGCCTGGGGCGAATCCAGCAACTTCACATCCAGTGTCGGCGCAGATGCCCGGATGCGCTCGAGTCCGGACTGGTGGGCAAAGTCCCATTCGGCCTGGGTGATGTCACGGCTCCCGACCCGCGCCACGGCGCTCGAGGAATCATCGAACCGCTGGTAACCATCAACCCCGACCAGCACGAAAGCCGGGATGATCAGCAAGAACATCATGAACATCAGGATCTTGGTGTGCTTGCGGACATAGTCGAACATGCGCGGACTCTCCATGAAAAAAACGAAAAGGCGAACATCGATGTTCGCCTTTCGGGTGGTGGGTGGTGGGTGCTGACGGGCTCGAACCGCCGACCTACGCCTTGTAAGGGCGCCGCTCTACCAACTGAGCTAAGCACCCCACCGAAACCGTGCGTCTCAGTTCAGGGCATCCTTCAATGCCTTGCCTGGACGGAACTTTGGGACCTTGGCGGACTTTATTTTAATCTCCGCGCCAGTGCGCGGGTTTCGGCCAATGCGCGAATCCCTTTTTCCGACAGCGAAGGTACCGAATCCGACCAGCGACACGGAGCCGCCGTCCCTGAGCGTCTTCTTGACAGCACCGAGTGTGGACTCCAGTGCGCGGGTTGCTGCAGCCTTGGAGATATCGGCGTGTCTGGCAATATGTTCGATCAGTTCGGTCTTGTTCACAGGGTGCCTCTCGTAACGGGTCAAAGCCAATCAAATGGTCAAGCGGTAGTGGGTGAAGCCGGGCGCGATGGAGCAGCAATGGCAATGGATGGGGGCCGGCGGAGCGGAAAAATCAAGGGGGTCAGCCATCATCGTCAAAAGGAGCGTTCCATTAGAGCCACGGCCCCGGGCCGTGTCAATGGCAGGATCGGCATTCCTTCCGCGGGACGCGAATTCTAGTCCGATTCATGGCCGACGCCTGGTCGTGATTCCTGCGCCAGGCCGACCGTGCGGGTGGCCTCCTCAGATCAGCGCTGCAATGGCCTTGCCGACATCCGGGGTGCCTGCTGTCCCGCCGATGTCGGGTGTTCGGGGTGCGCCGCTGTCGGGTTGCAGGATGCCTTCAATGGCCTTCAGCACGGCATCGTGGGCCGCCTGATGCCCCAGAAACTCCAGCATCATGGCGCCGCACCAGATCTGCCCGATCGGGTTGGCAACCAGTTGCCCGGCAATGTCCGGCGCCGAACCATGCACCGGCTCGAAGAGCGAGGGGTGGCGCCTGTCGGGATTCAGGTTGGCGCTGGGAGCGATCCCGATGGTGCCGGTGCAGGCCGGGCCCAGGTCACTGAGGATGTCGCCAAACAGATTGCTCGCCACGACCACATCGAAATGGTCCGGGCGCTGCACGAAATGCGCCGTGAGAATGTCGATATGGAACTTGTCGACATGCACGTCGGGGTATTGCGCTGCCATCTCGGCGACCCGCTCATCCCAATAAGGCATGGTGATCGCAATGCCGTTGGACTTGGTGGCGCTGGTCAGGTGCTTCTTCGGGCGGGACCGCGCCAACTCGAACGCGAACCGGAGCACCCGGTCGACGCCGATGCGGGACATCACGGTCTCCTGCATGACGATCTCGCGTTCAGTACCTGCATACATGCGACCCCCGATGCTGGAGTACTCGCCTTCGGTGTTCTCGCGCACGATGAACATGTCGATCTCTCCCGGCTGACGTGCCGAGCCGTCCCTTCGGACCACCGGGGCGATGATGCCTGGCATGAGGCGCGCCGGCCGCAGGTTCACGTACTGGTCGAACTCCCGTCGAAACAGCAGTAGCGAGCCCCACAGCGACACATGGTCCGGAATCTTCTCAGGCCAACCGACAGCCCCGAAATAGATGGCATCGTGGCCGCCAATCTGATCTTTCCAGTCGTCTGGCAGCATCTTGCCGTGCTGCTCGAAATAGTCCCAGCTGGAGAAATCGAAATGGTCAAATTGCAGATCGATGCCGAAGCGGCTGGCCGCGGCCTCGACCACTCGCAGGCCCTCGGGCATCACCTCCTTGCCGATGCCGTCGCCGGCTATCACGGCGATTCGTTGTCTGGCCATGAAATCTCCTTGAATCGTGAATGGACGGGTGGAACCCGTGGATACCAACGGGCTCACGGGCGCTATTGTGCGCGGCGCACCACCAGACTCACACCAAATGCCGTGAGCGCAGTGCCAAGCACGGTCAGGGCCGTGATGGGTTCGTCAAACAAGACCCAGGCCATGATGGCCGTGCAAGGCGGCACCATGTAGAGCAGACTGGTGACAGCCGTTGCCGCGCCTCGCTGGATCAGCAGGTAGAGCAGCGAGCTCCCCCCCAATGTGAGCGCGAGCACCGACCATGCCATGGCGCCGACCAGTTCGCCGCCCCACACCATGCTTTCGCGCTCCAGCAATGCCATCGGAAGCGTGATCGCCAGCGCAGCGCCAAGTTGAACCACATTGGCAGAACGCACGTCGCAGGCCGCCACATGGCGCTTCTGGTAGAGCGTGCCGATCGTGATCGACATCAGGGCACCGACGATGAGGCTGAGGTTGAGCACATCGACATGGTCCGTCGCACTGCCACCGCCCAGCTTGCGCGAGACCACCATCATCAGACCGGCGAAACCCAGGACGAGGCCCAGCCACTGCCGCCGGGACACCTGTCCGCCAGTGGAGGACAACCAGACGGCCGTCAGCACCGGTTGCAGGCCCACGATGAGTGCGGACACGCCGGAGCCCATGCCAGCCTTTACCGCCGCCCACACCCCACCCAGGTAGAAGGCGTGCATCAGGATGCCGGTGACGGCCAGGTGCAGCCACTGCCGCCCCCCCGCGGGCCAGCGCACTGCGGACAACCAGATCCAGGGCAGGAAACACAGGATCGACAGGGCGAAGCGCAGCGCGAGGAACTTGAACGGCGGGGAATGCGGCATCCCGTAGCGGGCCACAATGAAACCGGTGCTCCAGATCAGCACGAACACGATGGGCATCGACCGCACCCAGGGGCTGGCCGCCGGACCCGGACTCATTTCACACGCGCCCGAATCTCCGGTATCGCCTTGCGCATGTAGTACACCATCGAGAGCACGGTCAGCACGGCAGCAATCCAGATCAGCACGGTGCCCCACAGGCGCGTGTCCAGCATGCCGAACAGGACACCATCAAAGAGCAGAAATGGAATGGCCACCATCTGTCCGACGGTCTTGAGCTTGCCGATCATGTGCACCGCAACGCTGCGCGAGGCACCGATCTGCGCCATCCACTCGCGAAGCGCGGAAATTGCGATTTCGCGCCCGATGATGATGAGCCCCACAAAGACGTCGGCACGGTTCAGGTGTACCAGCACGAGCAGGGAGGCACAGACCAGGAACTTGTCGGCCACAGGGTCGAGGAACGCACCAAACGACGAAGTCTGGTTCAGCTTGCGTGCCAGGAAACCATCGAGCCAGTCGGTGGCGGCAAACAGAACGAACATCACGGTGGCAATGAGATTCTTGTCGGCCATGCCTGCCCAGGAATCCGGCAGGTAGAACACGCCGACGATCAGCGGGATCGCCACGATGCGCGTCCACGTCATCAAGGTGGGAATGGTCCAGAACATCGTGTCATTGTGGCATGCCCCATCGAAGCGGCACTGGCAGACCCCCGCTCCCGGGTCTCAATGCAAGGCCCGGTAGATGTCCTCGGCCAGTTCGCGCGAAATACCTTCGACGGTTGCCAGATCATCGGCGCTGGCCAGTCCGACACCACGCACGCCGCCAAAACGCTGCAGCAGCCTGGCACGGCGCTTGGGCCCGACGCCCGGGATCTCTTCGAGCTGGCCACCGCCAACCCGCACCCGGGCCCGTTTGGCACGCATACCGGTGATAGCGAAGCGATGGGCTTCGTCACGCACCTGGGCCACCAGCATCAATGCGGCCGAATCCCTGCCGAGGTACACCTTTTCCCGGCCATCTGCGAACACCAGTTCCTCCAGACCCACCTTGCGCCCCTCGCCTTTTTCCACGCCGACGATCAGCGACAGGTCAAGACCGAGCGACTCGAAGACCTCGCGGGCCATGGCCACCTGACCTTTGCCACCGTCCACCAGGACAAGTTCCGGCATGCGGCTGCCGTCACCCGCCGGGGCAGCGCCGTCCGCGGATTGCCGCATGGCATCGGCCAGCCGGCTGTAGCGCCGTGTGAGCACCTGGCGCATGGCCGCGTAGTCATCGCCCGGGGTGATGCCGTCGATGGTGTAGCGACGGTACTGCGCGGCCTGCATGCGGTGGTTCTGAAACACGACGCAGGACGCCTGCGTCGCCTCGCCTGCGGTGTGCGAGATATCGAAGCACTCGATGCGCAAGCGGTCGAGGTCATCGATGGCAAGGTCCAGCGCCTGGGCGAGCGCGCGGGTGCGCGCCTGCTGCGAACCTTCCTCGGCCAGCAGTCTTGCCAGTTGCAGACCGGCGTTGGTCTGGGCCATTTCCAGCCAGATGCGGCGCTGCTCCCTGGGTTGGTGCACCACACTGATCTTGACACCCGTCTGCGCCGACAGGGCCTCGACCAGTTCCGCACGCACCGGCGCGCTGGTCACCAGTGACGGTGGCACGGGCAAGTCGAGGTAGTGCTGGGCCACGAAGGCTTCCAGCACCTGGCATTCCACCGACAACGTCACGCTGGCGGCATCTTCCTCCTCGGCCTCCATTCCCGCGGCCTCCTCGACGTGGGCCGGGAAGTACGGCCGGTCGCCGAGGTGGCGACCGCCTCGCACCATGGCCAGGTTCACGCACGCGCGCCCGCCCTCCACCTTCACGGCCAGAATGTCCACATCCCGGTCCGAGACGTTGTCCACCGACTGCTGGTGCAGCACGTTCGACAGCGCAGCGACCTGGTCACGCAACTCCGCGGCCTGCTCGAACTCCAGGCGCTCCGCATGGGCCAACATGCGCGACTCCAGCAATTCCAGCACCTGTCGGGCATCTCCACGCAGGAAGCGCTCGGCATGGGCCACATCCCGGGCATAGTCTTCAGCAGAAACAAGACCGACACACGGACCGGAGCAGCGCTTGATCTGGTACAGGAGACAGGGCCGGGAACGGTTGCAGAACACCGCGTCCTCGCACGTCCGCAGCCGGAACAGCTTCTGCAGCAGAAGGATCGCCTCCTTCACCGCCCAGGCACTCGGATAGGGTCCGAAATACCGGTGCCTCTTCTCGACCGAACCTCGGTAATACGAGACTCGCGTATACCCACTGGCAGCGGGGCTCTGCGCCGACGGGGGCGGGACCTTGCTGCGCAATGGTTTGTCGCCAGCGCCCGGACCACTGAGCTTCAGGTAGGGGTAGCTCTTGTCGTCCCGGAACAGGATGTTGTAGCGGGGTGCAAGTGTCTTGATGAGGTTGTTTTCGAGCAGCAGCGCCTCTGCCTCGGACCGTACCACCGTGGTCTGCATGCTGCTGATGCGCCCCACCATATGGCCGATCCGGGTGCCGCCATGCAGGTTGCGGAAGTAGCTCGTGACCCGCTTCTTCAGGTTGATGGCCTTGCCGACATACAGCACTGCGCCCTGGGAGTCGAAGAATCGGTAGACACCCGGCAGGGGTGGCAACGACGCCACCTCCGACAAGAGTTGATCCGGACGCTCCGGCGTCTTCGGCACCACTTCATTTGGCGCAAGGTCCGCCGGGACTTCGGGCGGGGACGTGGTCGGGCGGGATCGTGGGCTCGTGCTCATAGGCCCGTATTGTGGACAATCCGCGGCGTGGCTTCCTTGTACTCCTGGGACATCTTCTGCCGGGTGATCGACAACTTCGGCGACATCGGCGTGTGCTGGCGTCTCGCTGCAGACCTGGCTGGCCGGGGCCATCGCGTACGGCTGTGGGTGGATGACCCGTCGGCTCTGGACTGGATGGCCCCCGGCGCACGGGAAGGTCATTGGCCCGGCGTGCAGGTGCTGCACTGGACAGAAGCGATGGCGCACGCCGACCATGCCGGCCATGGGCCAGCCCATGTGTGGCTGGAAGGTTTCGGGTGTGAGCCGGACGCCGCCCATCTGGCCCGTTGTCAGGAAGCCTGGGCGGCTGGCACGACGACACCGCCCGTCTGGATCAATCTCGAATACCTCTCGGCCGAACCGTTCGCGACCCGCGCCCACCGCCTGCCTTCCCCCATTGCACAGGGCCCGGCCCGGGGCCAGACGCGCTGGTTCTTCTACCCTGGCCTGACATCCGCGACAGGTGGCCTGCTGCGGGAGCCAGACCTGGGCGCACGCCTGGCGCGGTTTGACCGCGGCGCCTGGCTGGCACGACAGGGGATCGGGTGGTCGGGCGAGCGCCTGGTGTCGCTGTTCTGCTACGAACCGGCGGCATTGCCAGACATGCTGCTGAAGCTGGAGCATGCAGCCCGTCCGACGCATCTGCTGGTGGCGCAGGGTCGTGGCGCGCAGGCGGTACGGTCCCACTTGGGCCGGGTCCTTGATCAGCCAACCGACGCCGAACGGGCCGGCTGGTCGCGCGGCGCGCTGACGGTGAGCTTCCTGCCAGCGCTTTCCCAGACCGAATATGACCACCTTCTGTGGACCAGCGACCTGAACTACGTGCGTGGCGAAGACTCCTTCGTGCGCGCCCTGTGGGCTGGCAAGCCCTTTGTGTGGCAGATCTATCCACAGCATGACGGCGCCCACCAGGCAAAACTGCTGGCCATGCTCGATGCGCTCCATGCGCCGATGTCCTGGCGGAACTACCACCTGGCGTGGAACGGCCTGGCTCCTTGGCCATTGCCGGAGCCGGATCCTGCAGCCTGGGCAGCCGCAGTCAGGTCGGCACGCAGCGCCCTGCTGGCGCAGCGCGACCTGTGTGAGCGGCTGTGCGAGTTTGTCGAACGCGTTCGCCAGACCCGAAGCAGCGGCACGAAACAAAGTTAAAATCCGAGGCTTTGCAGAGTTTCGCAGGACGCAAGGGGCCTGCCCGCAATCATCCGTCGCGAATCGCGCAACTCGCCGTGTTGTCCTCCGCATCGCAAGCCTGCGCCCCGCACTAACTGGGAACACCTTATGAAAATCGCTCAAGAAATCCGTGCCGGCAATGTGATCATGCATGGCAAGGACCCCATGGTCGTGCTCAAGACCGAATACAGCCGGGGCGGCCGCAACTCGGCCACGGTACGCATGAAGCTCAAGAGCCTGCTGAACAACTTCGGAACGGAAGTCGTTTTCAAGGCCGACGACAAGATGGACCAGGTCATCCTTGACAAGAAGGAATGCACCTACTCCTATTTTGCCGACCCCATGTATGTCTGCATGGACCAGGAGTACAACCAGTACGAAGTGGAGTCCGAGAACATGGGCGACACCCTCAACTACCTCGAAGACGGCATGCCGCTCGAAGTGGTGTTCTACGAGGGCAAGGCGATTTCCGTCGAGCTGCCCACCAGCGTCGAGCGCGAGATCACCTGGACGGAGCCCGCTGTCAAGGGCGATACCTCCGGCAAGGTGCTCAAGCCTGCCAAGATCGCCACCGGTTTCGAGATCGGCGTACCGATCTTCGTGGCGCAGGGTGACCGGGTTGAAATCGACACACGCACCGGCGAATACCGCCGGCGCGTCTGAGCGGCCGACAAGGCTCGTCATCGAAGGCTCCCCCGGGAGCCTTTTCGTTTTCCACGCCCCCCGGACCCGTTCGCCCTGACCGATGGACTTCGACTTCAAGCAGATCCATGTCCCGTTTCGCATGCTCCCGGGACTGGCCCGTCTGGGGCCAGATGCGGTCCACCTGACACCGTTGCGACCTGGCAGCCCATTGCATCTCGAAAAGCTGGCACTTCACCGGCTCGGCGCCACCCGCCATGCAGTCGCAGGGTTCGACGCCGCGGACGCTTTGGCCACCCTGCGCGCCCACGCGATCAGGGCTGGAATCAGCGCCCTGGAGATGGAGCAGCTTCCGCTGGAATTGCAGGTGGAAGAGGATCTGGTCGTGCTGGACACCCGGACAGCCCGGGTGCCCTGGATGTGCGTCAGTGTGCCCAGCCGCTGGGCGCCTGAGGAGAAACTGGGCCGCACACTTGCCGAAGTGCACCAGCCGGTCGCCGATGGCGAGGCCCTCGCGGCGGCACTGCCTGCCATCCTGCGTGTACTGGGCAGCGGCGGCCCTTGGGAACGCCATGTCTGGACACTCACCCCCTCCCCGAGCTACGACCAGCACCCGTCCCGCCATGCGGTCACGCCCTGGCCACAGACCACTGACCCGGACGAGTTCGCACGGCAGTGCCACCTGCGCGCCGAGCGCCAGACCTTCATCCCCGTACCAGACGCCCAAGGGCTGGCTGGGAAGCAGACCCTTTTCACCATTCGCGTCATGGTGGAGCCCCTGTGCTCGGCGGTCAGAAGCGCCAGCGACGCCTTGCGCCTGCACGACGCCTTGGCCTCGATGAGCGACGCGGTCCTGGCCTACAAGAACCTGACCCAGGCACGCCCGCTGCTTCTGGAGTGGCTGGCCAGACGCAGCGCAAAGGACAGCACCGGCCCGGCCGCCTTGGTGTAGCCTCAACCCATGGAGAACACCTCAACAGCCGGTGCGCCGCCGTCGACCCTGGCCTTGCGGCGTGTCGGCATAGATACCTACCGCGAGAACGTGGCCTACCTGCACCGGGACTGCGCCACCTACCGGGCGGAGGGCTTCCAGGCTTTGTCGAAAGTCGAAGTCCGGGCCAATGGAGCGCGCATCCTGGCCACACTCAATGTGGTGGACGACCCCCATATCGTCGGCGTGGACGAACTCGGCCTCTCGGAGGATGCATTTGCGCGTCTTCGGGTCCCCGACGGACATCCTGCCACCGTGCAGCAGGCCGAACCCCCCGCTTCGATGGCTTCCCTGGGACGCAAGCTGGCGGGTGAGCGGCTGGACCGCCAGGACTTCCTGGCCATCATCAGCGATATCGCGCAGGGCCTCTATTCGAAGATCGAGCTGACCGCCTTCGTCGTCGCCACCCACCGCGATGAGCTCGACCGCGAGGAGATCTGCTTTCTGAGTGAAGCCATGGTCGCCACCGGGCGCCGACTGAACTGGCATGAGCCCCTGGTCGTCGACAAGCATTGCATCGGTGGCATCCCTGGCAATCGGACATCCATGCTGGTGATCCCGATCGTCGCCGCACATGGACTGCTGTGCCCCAAGACATCGTCGCGCGCGATCACGTCCCCCGCCGGCACGGCGGACACCATGGAAGTGCTGGCGCGGGTGGAACTGGGGGTCGAGCAACTGCAGGCCATCGTGCATGCGCACCGCGCCTGCCTGGCATGGGGTGGCACGGCAGACCTGTCACCGGCAGACGATGTGCTGATCGCGGTCGAACGCCCGCTGAGCATCGATTCGCCGGGACAGATGGTCGCGTCGATCCTTTCCAAGAAGGTCGCCGCAGGCTCCACCCATCTGGTGCTCGACATCCCGGTGGGGCCGACCGCCAAGATGCGAAGCATGGTGCAGGCCCAGCGCCTTCGCCGCCTGTTCGAATACGTCGCCCGACACCTGGGACTCACGCTCGATGTTGTCATCACCGATGGCCGCCAGCCGATTGGCAACGGGATCGGGCCAGTGCTGGAAGCGCGGGATGTCATGCAGGTGCTCCATGGCGACCCGCAGGCACCCCAGGACCTTCGTACCAAGGCGCTGCACCTGGCTGGCCGAATGATCGAGTGCGACCCCCAGGTCCGCGGCGGAGAGGGTGTCGCGATCGCGCGCGGCATCCTGGAGTCCGGGCGTGCGCTGGCCCGCATGCAGGGCATCATCC
>Ga0247834_1007476_pt1 | contig 11615 bp, 12 predicted proteins | sample LaCruzMarch2015__8_FD_187118 | JGI IMG/M metagenome (GOLD analysis project Ga0247834, IMG submission 187118) | Freshwater microbial communities from meromictic Lake La Cruz, Castile-La Mancha, Spain - LaCruzMarch2015_12m | ecosystem: Environmental > Aquatic > Freshwater > Lake | place: Spain... | reverse complement strand
AAAATCCACGTCCATACTGCCGACAGTGAGGGCGACCCAGATGACGCAGCGCGCCCCGCAAACAAATAGCGCGACAGCCCCTCAGACTTCGTGCGCACGCTCAACAGGCAACCTTCGCGCGCGTGGACATCAATGGCTCGGCGGGCGCCGCCGCCGTCGTCAACGCTGACGTCGCCCACCTGTTGAACGACACCGTGCTGTTGGCGGGCGATCCCGCAAACACCATTGCCCGCGTCATCGTCGAGCCCGACACCTTCGACACCGACCGCACCTGGGCCAAGCTCGACGTACCGTACGAGTTGACTGACGAGCTGATCCTCAACGCCACCCTCACCGTCAGCCCCGGCGTGAGCGTGCTCGCCCGCACCGCGGCCCGCTTCCGCGCCGACGTCGACGGCGGCTTCAAGGCCGAGGGCACAGCCGAAGAGCGCATCAGCTTTGGCCCCGCCGCGGCCGGCGACGGCTTCGGCGGCGTCGCGTTTCAATCAAATAGCGTCGACAACGTACTCGCCTTCGTCGACATCAGCGGCGCCGGCGCAGGCGACGGCATCCTGTTTCAGCCAGAGACGGGCGCCATCTACCTCGATGAGGGCGCCCGCGCTCGCGTCGAAGACGTGACCGTCACCGAGACCGATGGCTACGCGCTGGTGCTCGCCAACGAGGACATCGCGCTGACCCTCGCTCGCGCCAGCTTCAGCGACAGCAGTGAAGGTTCGGTCTCTCTGCACGCCAACGAGCTCAGCCAACTGGGCGACGACACCAACTACGGCGACACCATTGACGTCCGCGACGGCGCAGTCTCCGACGACGGCACCTGGGCGAAGCATGGCGTGACGGTCAATTTCGCCGAGCGCGTCCTGATTGCGGCCGACGTCGTCGTCGCTGACGGCAGCGACCTCGCCTTCGCGAGCGACGTCGCCATCTCCGTCGAGGGAGGCGGCACCTTCAACGTCCAAGACACCAGCAACGAGGTCCGCACGCAACTGCGCGGCCAGGAAGCGACAGCCGGCTTCTGGAGCGGCATCTTCTTCGACACCAACAGCGTCAACAACGTCATCGACGGCGCCAGCCTTTCGCACGCCGGCGGCGAGCCCGTGCTTTTCGGTGAAGCAAGCGGCGTCTTCATCTATGACGGCGCCAGCGCCACCATCACCGATACCGGCTTCTCGACCATCAGCGGTGACGGCATCCACATCGCCGATGGCGGCACGGTGACGCAATCGGGCAACACCTTCACAGACGTCAGCGGCGTCGATGTGAACAACCAGAACCCCTGAGCAAGGATGGCGAACCGAGACCGCCGCGCGGGAGCCTTCGGCACCGCGCGGCGGTTCGTGTTGGAGGCTGCCCAGCGGGCTGTCGCAGCGCCGGTCTGTCGGCCATGACACCGTTGGCTGTAAGAAGAAGAGAAGAACACCGGATGCACTGATTGAACGGATGCCATCCGCAGGGACCTGCGCCGCTTGCAGGCGAACGGCGACAACGTCAGAATCAGAGCATGTTGATCTGTTTCGTTCGTCTTCGCTGATCCCGCGCGCACCGCGATCGCCGTCGTCCCAACAATCTGGGATGGCGGATGGTTCGCCGTGGGCGCGCACTGTTGTTTCACCTCCAACGAACGGATGTCGGATCGCGCCGCGATCTCGACGGGGACACCATGACCAAGACAACGAAGATAGCGAACACAAGCTCGACCATCTCCCTGCCCACCACGCCCAGCGAGCTCATCGAGCGCTTCCGGAAAGCCGGCGGCCCATCGGTGACGACGACGCAGCCCGACTTCGATCAAACCGGGCTCGACTTCCTCGTCGTGCACGCAATTGACGACGACGGCCAGCGCTGGGTCGTACGCGCTCCTCGCCGTGACGACGTCGTCGCTTCCACCATCGGCGAGGCCCGCGTCCTGCGCCTCGTCGCCAGGCACCTGCCAGTCGCTGTGCCGCGGTGGCAGGTGCACGAAGCCAGCAACGACGCCGTCGTTGGCTACGTGCGCCTGCCCGGCACACCGGTGATGGAGCTCGTAGATGGCGCGCCGCGGTTCGCCTTCGACCTGCAGGCGCCACCGGCGACGTTCATCGACGACTTCGCCCGCACGCTGGTCGCGTTGCAGGCGATCGACCTCGACGAGGCCCGCGCAGCCGGCATCATGGTCGTCGGCGATCATGGCCGGGGTGAGATGCGTCGTCAGCTCGAAGAGACCCGTGAAGCGCTCGCGCCGTCGGCGAAGACGTGGGCGACGTGGCAGGCAATCGTCGACGACGCCACGCTTTGGAGCGGACCGTCAGTGCTGAGCCATGGCGACCTGCATCCCGGGCACTGGTTGATCGACGAGCACGCACACCTGCTCGGCTTACTCGACTGGACCGAGGCGAAGGTATCCTCTCCGGCAGTCGACGTTGCGATGTTCTTCGGTTGCTGTGGAGAGGCCCAGCTGCGCGCGTTGCTCGCGCGGCTCGAGGCACACGGGATGTCGACATCAACACTCGCGAGGCAGGCGAGGGCCCGCTGGTCGCTGTCGCCGGTGCAAGGTGCCGCCTGGGCGCTGCGTACGGGCAACGAGGGCATCCTCGCCTACACAAGGGCCCAGGTCACGGCCCTCGACGTCACCGTCTGATGTTGGCGCCGCGTCCGTGGCATTGCACGGGCGCGGCGCTCGCTTCGCGCCGGCATGGTGCAGATGGCCGAGCTTTTGGCGCAGCCAACACTGCATTTGCGCAAAGCCCTCCAGGGATTGGCCGCAAGCGGCCATCCCCTCCGGGTCAGCTTCCGGGCGACCGCGCAAGCGCGGTCCCCCTGCAGCTGCCGCAAATGCGTCCCGGTGACGTCGAGATCGACGCGGCTCGGGCGTCGCGCGGGCACTCAGCCGGTGGGTTCAGACTTGAATCACGCCGGCGTCCTTGAGTCGCTCGGTCACCCAGGTGCGCGCTTGGGCGACGTCTCCAAACGCGCGACTGGGGTAGGAGCGGTCCGTGCGCAGCCAATAGGCGGTGTAGGCCCCGCGCAGAAACGCGCTGTCAAGCACGATGGCTTCGGCGACGAGGACGTGCGGGTGTTTTCGCGTCACGCGGTCTACCGTCTCGGCGAGATACTTGCGGTCAGGGGCTTGCGCATGGCGGGAGTCGACCTTGCGGAGGTCGACGACGGTCCCGATGCGCCCGCGCTGCATGACCGCGTCCAGTTCATCGCCATAGGCGTCGGCGTCGGCGGGGGCCATGACGGTCGGATAGACGATCGTCACCAGCGGAAATGCGTCGAGGTCAAAGGTCGGAGTCATTCCCATGAAATTACCACCGTGCGCGCCAAGGGACCTGTTCGCCCACCTGTGGGGCGCATCGCCTGGTTCCTCTGCCGCCTCTGACGGTCTGGCCGAGCGGCTGGGGCATATTTCCCACCCAGTTGATACGATTCCCATCGGTATCCCGGAGGCTCCATGACCAGCCTGAAAAAGACCCTGCGCATGGACTCCGGGGCACGAATCGCCGTCACCAGGCTGTCCGTGCGGGACTCGGAGCGACTTGTCGAGTTGCTCGATGCCGCGTTCACCCCAAGCGCCGAATTGAAGCAAGCGGCAGCGTCCTTCAAGGAATTGGAGCGCACTCGACCCCGTTACGCAATCCCGGGTGATTCCAGCCACCCCCAAGTGCAGAACGATAATGTGCTGTGACGACGTCGCGTCATCGGCCTCAAGTCCGAAGTCAGACGTTGCCGACAGAGCACACGTGAAAGCAGGCCACTAAAAAGAACAGAGACGAGTGTTCGTCGTTTGAGTTGATTCAGGCTCACGGCGACAGCATCAGGGCCCGCGTCGACAGCCAGCCGAGCACGGCCACCCGCAGCACCTGCACCCCTGTGCGCAGCCACTGGCTCGAGAGCAGGGGGCCCATGGCGGCCGCGCTGTTGTCGCCGCCGGCGAGGGCCCGATGGGCAGGCAGGTGCCAGCCAAAGGTGATGACGAAGTAGGCCACCCCGAGGACGACGAGGGCATGGACCGACGCCAGCGACACCGACTGGGGCCGCCAGGCATAGAGCAGCAGCGTGCATACCAACGCGAGGAACTCGGGAGCCACCACCGGGAGGCCGATGTGGCCATTGAAGGCCGTGTAGTGGGCGGGAAACGCGCTTTTGTCGACGACGGCGAAGCCCGGATACACGACGGTGGCGAACAGCACCATCACCGCCAGCAGGTAGCCATTGACGGCGGAGCAGAGCACGAGGGAACCGGCCTTGAGCCACATGGCGCGAGCATAGCGGCAGACCACGGGCCCTCGATCGAACCTCGAAGAGAAACCCGTCCAGGGTTTGTCGCCGAGGCGAGTCTCTTGAGGGGCGGGCAAGCTCGCCGTCGGAAACCTCGCCAAGGGCCAGCGCGTGGCCGACGAGGCCCAGGGCCGCCGCCGACCAGGCCGGGACGGGCGGGGAAACCTCCCCGCCAAGCAATGATCGTCCGAAACACGTGAAGATTCCGTCGCTTGACCCATGAATTGCCGAGTGGCGCCCAGGGCCTGACACTGGGGGTGGAGGTCCTCCCCATGCTGATCATCGCCATCGCCACTGCCGTCGCCGCCGCCGTCTCTCCCCTGGGCATCGACGTCGTCACCGCCGACGGCCATCGCCGCCTGGTACCGGTGGCGGATGCCGATGCCACCCCTGTCGAGGTCTGTGCCTGGCACGCCGACAGCAGCGTTGAACCGGTCTGCGCGCCCGTCGTCGCCGATCGCCAGGGGCTGTCGGCGGCCATCAACGTCGACAACAGCGAGGACCTGCGCTTCACGGTGCGCGCCACCCGCTTCGACGCCCGCACGGCGGCGCCGGCGGCCCTGGCGGTGGGGCTTGGCGTGACGGCGGTCGGCTGTGTGATCGGCGCTCTGGCGGCGGCCACCGTGGCGACGTCGGAGGGCACCGTGCTGGTGTCGGGCGCCTCGCCGACCACCCAGGACACCGCCAACGCGGCGGGGATCGTTTCGGTGGCCCTGTGGCTGGGGGCGGGCACCGCCGCGGTGTTGAGCGGCGTCGCCACCGCCGTCGCCATCATGGATGCCAGCGTCGTCGAATAGCGTTCAGCAGCAGGCGCTACCAGGGGTGGTGCTGGCCATCGTGGTTGAAGAACTGTCCCGTGTCTGACGGCTGCAGCCGATCGATGAGGGCCCGCAGATCCTTCACCGACGTCGACGGCGACAACGGCGCCGACGCGCCGCCCATATCGGTCTGCACCCACCCCGGGTGGACGGCGATGACGACGACGCCGACGGCTTCCCGCGCCATCGATCGCGTGAACATGTTGAGGGCCGCTTTGCTCGCCGCGTACAGGGGCGACTTGCCGCCGGTATTCCAGGTGAACGAGCCCACCTGGGTGCTGATGTTGACGAGGCGGGGGCGCTCCCCTCGCAGCAGCAACGGCAGCATCGCCTGGCCCATCAGCAGGGGCCCGATGGTGTTGGCCCCAAAGACCGCAGCCACCTCGTCACGCCGGTAGCTGCCGAGGCTTGCCCCCTTGGGGTTGACGGCGGCGTTGTTGACGACGACGTCGAGGGCGTCGCTGGCGCCGGCGACGCTGGCGGCGGCGCGCGCGATGCTGTCGTCGTCGGTGACGTCGAGTTCGACGATGGTCAGCTGGCCCGGGTGGGCCTCGGCCAGGGCCATGAGGGCCGGGCCAGGCTGCCGTGCGGCGGCAAAGACCCGGTCACCGGCCGCCGCCCATTGCCGCGCCATCTCCAACCCCAACCCACGACCCGCACCAGTGACCAGCACACGCATGGTGCACTGTACCCCCAGCTGTCATTCAACGTCATTCGACCTCATTCGACGTCGACAAAGACCTCGATGGGGTCAGAGACGAGGGTGCCGTCGCTCAGGGTGAAGGTGAACACGTCGCGCACGCCGCTTTGGCGACCGGCCTGGTAGAGGAACTCGCCGATGGCGGCGTCGGTGACTTTGACGGCGCCACCGCGGGGCTGTTTGGCGATGGCGAAGCGGATGGGCTTGCCCTCGGGGTCGTGCCCCTGGAACCGTCCCGTCATGGCACCACCCGCCTTCACCCGCAGGGTCTGGCTGGTGCCGCGGGGCGCGTCATCCATGGGCACCATGGCGATGGTGACGACGCCAACCTTCGAGGTCAGCACGCCGTCGCTGGCGTCGAATTGGAAGCTGTCGTCGCCAAAGATGTCGCGGTTGGGCGTGTAGGTGAAGCGACCGCTGCTCTCGTCGAGAAGGACCACCTGGCCGTGGATGGGCTTCTTGGTGATGCGGAAGCGCAGGGGGTCGCCATCGGGGTCCACAGCGATGAGGGTCCCCGTGACGGGGTCGTCCTCGTCGGTGGTCAGGGCCTGGTTCTTTTGGCGGGGAGCGTCGTTTTGCGGCGTGATGGCGATGGTGACGGTAGCTGGCGCCGAGCGCAGCACGCCATCAGAAGCCCGCACCACAAAGGTCTGGGGCTTGGCGGCATCGGCCGGGGGCGTGTAGCGAAAACGTCCCTCGCCCTGCTGCACGACGGTGGCCCCGGCGGGCACCTCCACCTCGTAACGAAGGCCGTCGCCGTCGATGTCGGCTCCGACGAAGCGGCCGTCAACGGCGACGTCTTCGGTGGTGGCCAACGACAGGGCCTGGGTGGTGGGGGCATCGTTGACGGGCTCCACCACCAGGGTCAGGCGGGAGGCGACGGTGCTGGTGCCGTCGCTGACCTCCCAGGCGATGGTCTCCTGGCCATGGCGGTCCTGCAGGGGCAACCAGGTGAAGGCGCCGGTGCTGGCGTGTCGAGGGTGAAGCGCCCCAGGGCAGGCACTGTCGTCACCTTGAAGGTCAGGGCGTCGCCATCGGGGTCGCGGCCGTCGAGGCGCCCGGTCAACGTGGTGTCTTCAGGGCTCGTCAGCCGCTGCTCCACCACCCGCGGCGGATCGGAGACTGGCTGGATGGTCACCGCCACGGCGCCGTCGACGACGACGGTGCCATCGCTGACCCGCACGGTGAAGGTGTCGGTCCCTGTGTGGTCCGGTGCGGGGGTGTAGGTGGCGCGACCACTCGCGCCGTCGATAACGGCCGTGCCATGGCCCGGGGGCACCGCGATGGAGAACGTCAGGGTGTCGCCGTCGACGTCGCTGGCGGACGCCGTGGTGTTCACCGGCCGGTCTTCGTCGGTGGTGATGCTCGAGACCCGCAACACGGGCGCATCGTTCACCGATGCGATGGTGACTGTGATCTCCGCCCGGCTCTTCTCGCCAACGGGGTCTCGGACCTCGACGGAGAAGCGGTCGCTGCCATGGACGTTCTTGTTGGGCACAAAGGTGAAAGCACCACTGCGCTCGTTCAAGCGCAGGCTGCCGAGCTTGGGGGCCGCCCAGACCAGATACTGCAGCCGATCCCCATCGACGGCGGTGTCGACGTCGCTGGCCACGATGGTGCCGTCGACGCTGCCGTCTTCGTCGACGCGGACCTCGCCGGCCATGGCCACCGGAGCATCGTTCACGGCCGTCACTGTCACCTGCACCCGGGCGGTCGCGCTCAAGGTGCCGTCGCTGACCTCGACGTCGAAGGCGTCGCTGCCGTGATAGTTGGCGGTGGGCTGATAGACGACGGCGCCGCTGGCAGCGTCGACGGTGGCTGTCCCCGACGTCGGCCCCTTGGCGAGGCGATAGCGCAGGCTGTCGCCGTCGACGTCGGCGCCCTGGGCTTTGCCCTTGCCGGCGGTGTCTTCCGCAGTGGTGATGGGCCCAACGGAGATGGTCGGGGCGTCATTCACCGGCGCGACGGTGACTGTGATCTCGGCGCGGCTCTTCTCGCCGGCGGCGTCCCGAACCTCGACGCTGAAGCGGTCGGTGCCGTGGAGATTCTTGTTGGGCGCATAGGTGTAGGCGCCGCTGCGCTCGTTGACGCGCACGGTGCCGAGGGATGGGGCCTGCCACATCAGGTATTGCAGGCGGTCGCCGTCGACGCTGTCGACGTCGGTGGCCACGATGGTGCCGTCGACGCTGCCGTCTTCGTCCACCCGGCTCTGGCCGGCCTGGGCCACGGGCCCATCGTTCACGGCGAACACCGACACCGACACGCTGGCAGTGGCGGTCAATGTGCCGTCGCTGACCTCGACGGCGAGGGTGTCGTTGCCGTGGACGTTGGGCTTCGGGGTGTAGACGATGGCCCCCGTCTTCGCGTCGATGGTGGCGACGCCCAACGACGGCGCAGTGGCCACGCGGAAGCGCAGGGGATCACCGTCGATGTCGGACCCCGCGGCGGTGCTGTTGCCGACGGTGTCTTCGGCGATGCCGAAGGCCGACAGGGTCACGGTGGGGGCGTCATTCACCGGCGTGATGACCACAGAAACTTCGGCGCGGCTCTTGGCACCGACCTGGTCTTTGACCTCGACAGAGAAGCGGTCGCTGCCGTGGACATTCTTGTTGGGCACGTAGGTATAGGCGCCACTGCGCTCGTTGACCCGCACGGTGCCGAGGGATGGCGCCTGCCACATCAAATACTGCAGGCGGTCGCCGTCGGTGGCGCTGTCGACGTCGCTGGCGGCGATGGTGCCGTCGACGCGGCCGTCTTCGTCCACCCGGGCTTCCCCCGCCGTGGCCACCGGGGCGTCGTTCACCGCGTTCACGGTCACCGTCACCCGCGCGGTGGTGGTCAAGGTGCCGTCGCTGACCTCGACGTCGAAGCCGTCGCTGCCGTGGGCATTGGCGTTGGGGGTGTAGACAACGGCGCCGCTCTTCTCGTCGACGGTGGCCTTCCCCGACGCCGGGCCCTTGCCGAGGCGGTAGGTCAGCGCGTCGCCGTCGATGTCGGCGCCCACGGCCTTGCTGCTGCCGGCGGTGTCCTCGGCGGTGGTGATGGCCGCCACCGTCAGCGTCGGCGCGTCGTTCACGGGCGTGATGGTGACGGTGACTTCGGCCCGGCTCTTCTCGCCGACGGCGTCACGGACCTCGACGGAGAAGCGGTCGACGCCATGGACGTTCTTGTTGGGCGTATAGGTGAACGCGCCGCTGCGTTCGGTGACGCGCACGGTGCCAAGCTTCGGGGCCTGCCACATCAAATACTGCAGGCGGTCGCCGTCGGTGGCGCTGTCGACGTCGCTGGCGTTGATGGTGCCGTTGACGCTGCCGTCTTCGTCCACGCGGCTTTCAGAGGCCGTGGCCACCGGGGCATCGTTGACGGCGTTGACGGTCACCGCCACCCGGGCGGTGGCGGTGAGGGTGCCGTCGCTGACCTCGACCTCGAAGGCATCGCTGCCATGGACGTTGGCATTGGGCGTGTAGACAACGGCGCCGCTCTTCTCGTCGACAGTGGCTGTCCCCGCCGCCGGTGGGGCGCCAAGGCGGTAGCGCAGGGCATCGCCGTCGATGTCGACGCCGGCGGCCGTGCTGCTGCCCGCCTTGTCCTCGGCGGTGGTGATGGCCGCCACCGTCAGCGTCGGCCCATCGTTCACCGGGGTGATGGTGACTGTGACGTCGGCCCGGCTCTTGGCGCCGTGCTTGTCCTTGGCCTCGAAGGTGAACGAGTCGGTGCCGGTGGCATTCTTGGCCGGCGTGTAGCTGAAGGTGCCGTCCTCGTTGACGACGACGTCACCCAGCTTGGGCCGTTTGCGCACCCGATAGCGCAGGGGATCCCCGTCGGCGTCAGTGGCGGTGACAGCCCCCGTGAGGACCGTGTCCTCAGCGACGGTGACCGCAGCAGCCTGGGCCACAGGCTCTTGATTCGGGGCAGCCAGGGCCGTGGGCGCGAAGGCAGCGCCCAGCAGAGCGGTGGCCGTCAGCAGTCCCCGAGGGCGGGCAGAAAGGAGGGCGGGGCGACGGGGCACGGGGAGCCTCTGGGTGAAGTCCGGACGCGTCTTGGGCCAGGGCCAAAGACGCACTCATTGTCTTCGGCAGCTGCCGGAGAATCTGATGCGCCTGTGGTGGGTCCCCTGGACGACCGGACATGCTGCGCTGCTGGGGTGGTGATGCCCCACTCGGCCCCGGCCAGGCAAACCCGGCCCGTCGACGCCCCACCCTGGCTGGCCGGCTGGCCCGGGGACAGCGGCGCAAGCCCGGATGGCATGTGGGGGAAGCTCCCACCCGGCGGTCGGCATGCACTTCCCCGAAGGCGATGGCGTTTGCGGCCATTCAGGGCTTGCGTGAATGGTCGCTCGCCGGGCTAGCGGGACCGGCCAAGTTCCGCATACCCCTCTGGGAGCCTGGCAAAATTCTCCCAGTACCACTGCTCGACCTCAGCGATCATGTCGCCGAGGTGTGGCCACCCCGCGTCCCCGATCATCTGCGGTGAATCTGGCAGCTCGGTGTCAGTCCACGGATCGTACTCGTGGCGATGATGGTCCTGATTGTGGTCGCTATGGGCTGATTCGTAGCGCAGGAGATTGCCGACGTTCTGGATGCTGGCGTGGTAGCGGTACCGACGCGTCTGAACGACCGGATCTGCCGCATTGTCATCGAGGACGGTCAGCATCTTCGAAACCGAAATGAGGATCCCGCCCAGGCACGCGATCTCGCCCTCGATGAAGTAGGCCGTTGGAAACGCAGTCACGACCAATGAATCGGAGCCCACAAATCTGGTAGCCGCGTGTTGCCCCAAGACTGACTGGTGGACCCGAATGAAAGTTCGAAACCGGGTCGGCGCGTGCCGCCTATCGGACGTCATTGAGAACGTCGGCGAGGAAGAGCCACTGCGAGACTTCGGAGGACTCCGTGACAGCCCCGGTACGGAGCTTGGTTCGAAGCATCTCTGTCGTCATCTGGTGCTTTGCCTCAAATGCAGCGACGCGAGCCTTGATGGCCACAATTTCGCCGTTCGGCTGGACACCACGTCCAGCCAGGCGAGCAAGCGCGGCTTCTCGTTCCCTGTCAGGCAGAGCATTCAGGCGGGAGAGTGACTCAGTCGGAAGCATGCCTTCAGCGTAGCAGGGCAGCGGGCCGGCTGTGAAGCGCAGATCCGGCTTCCGGAAGCCACCAGCGGAGACCGGTCATTCGCAGACAACGCTGTCGATTCTCCATGCTGATTTCTCGGGCACGAGACGCACAAAGACGAAGCGACGGCCGGTGGCAACGATGGCGTCAATGTGCGTGCCCTCGATGCTGCGCACCCAGACGTCGAGCAGCGCGCCCTGGCAGCGCGGGTCCGCTTTGTCTTCTGTGCGTGCGGCGGCGCGCGCCTGCCAGAGCGTGGAGGTGTGGCGGATGTCGTCGGGGGACCGCCAGAAGCGACGAACAACGTCGACGGGGTCGCCCTTCACAAGCGGCAGCGCCCGCTTGCGCATGCGCGCCGCAACGTCCGCAGCGATTCGGTCATGGGGGGAACACACGGTCTCGTCGAGCTTCCAGGCGCCGTCTTCCCACACGAGGTGCATGCGGGACCCATCGGCGCGCAGCTCGTCGGGGAGGATTACCGCCGAGTTCGGGCGCTTGTGCACCACGAGCCCTCCCTCATCGAGGTCACCGTTGACGCAGATGTCCCAGTTCTCGCCGCACGACGCCGACTCCCACTCCAACGCCCATCGGGCCTCTTCGGCCGTGTCGATTCTTAGGAGCATGGGACCGCTGGATTCTCACCAGCATTCCACCCCTACGTGACCGATTGATCCTCCCTACCCAGCCGCCTTTTGTCCAGCCCTTCGGCTCGGCTTGAGCCGCGGCCGG
>Ga0247834_1007473_pt1 | contig 11617 bp, 7 predicted proteins | sample LaCruzMarch2015__8_FD_187118 | JGI IMG/M metagenome (GOLD analysis project Ga0247834, IMG submission 187118) | Freshwater microbial communities from meromictic Lake La Cruz, Castile-La Mancha, Spain - LaCruzMarch2015_12m | ecosystem: Environmental > Aquatic > Freshwater > Lake | place: Spain... | reverse complement strand
CAGCCCGGGCAAGTTAGCATTACCATTTCCGGCCAAAATTGTTATCGAAGTGTATCCAACCATCGGCTTGGATTTCGGTGAACCATCTCGCATATCATGGTGTCCTTGCCGCATCTGTCTTGCGAAAGAATGATCAACAGATGCCACTAGTTTGTTGCCTCTGGGTATCATGAATTTATTTGCTGGAAGCAACTATGTCCGCTAAAACCTGCCGAATTCCAGGTGTTAGGCTGTTGCTTTCAAGGGGTCGTCAAAAGTCATTGCAAAAAGTGCCACATGCAAATCCATACATACGCCAAGGAATGCGATTCCATTGGGTTGCTAAGCGAGCTATGTCGAGGAATCTCGGTTGATTCCCGCGATGAATATGACTTTACCCCGTTAGCCTATGTGGTCAGCAGCCTTGACCCCGGAGAGACTGCACTTCAGCTGTTGATCGACTCCGGGGCCGATGTAAATGCCGCAGTCGATTCAGGGAAGTATTATCCCATTGGATTAGCCGCATGTTCGGGCAATGTGAACAAAGTGAAGTTACTGCTCCAATCTGGAGCCAACATCAATTTTGTTGCGAGACACCGATATACCATTCTCGTCAATGTCATCTACGCATTGCAGTCCAATGCTGAACTTCTCGGTATGGTGGACTTCTTAGTCAAGAATGGAGCGGAAACGAACTGCGAGTCCACCTATGGTGAATCACCATTAAGCGTTGCATCGGGTTTTGGGCTGATCGACGTGATTCGATATCTACTTGATGCTGGTGAACCTGCAGATCGACTGCAATGGTCCGATTTGATGAAAGCGGTGGCACTTGGCACTTGCGATGACGTCCAGAAAGTGATCATTGCAGGTTGCAACATGGAAGATCGAGACCGGTGTAAACGAACGGCTTGGATGTGGATCCCATATAGTGACGATGGCGAAAAGGCGAAACTCTTATACTCCGCTGGGGCTGATATTCGTGTTTGCGGTTTTGGCGGCAAGACCACTCTGATGAGCTGCGCTGAACGCAACAACTTTAAGATGCTAGCCTACTTGATTGAACTTGGAATTGAGATCGACGAGGTGGATGATTCACTTAACACCGCTTTGATGATCGCTGCCCAATCCGATGCCGCAGAATGTGTTCGGTTGCTCTTGGAAGCCGGAGCCAACCCAGGGCAAACGAACAAATACAAAGACAACGCAATGTCCTTGGCCTCAAACGAAGAAATCATTCGGTTGTTGATGAAGGCCGGCGAGGATATTTCAGTCATTCGCACGGAAATGAGACGAACATTGACGGGGCTAAGAAAGGGAGACACGCTGCATGTGACCGAACAGGAATATCGAAATGGTTATAGTCCACGTTTTGGAATAACCAATCCCGAGGTCATGGAGGTACCCTTTTGGAAAGAGATGGTGCGTTCTGGAGTTTCCGCTCATAGTGCTAGAGTTCAATTTCGAGAAGTAGCCGAACAGCATGGTCCGGGTTGGAGCTTTGATCGTTTCGGCTGTTCGTTTTCTGGACTCCCAGACGGCCGATTCGTGCAAATTGGCGGTGAACACGAAGATTACTATGACCGTGACTTCTACATTTACAATGAAGTCATCGTCCATGGCTCGCCCGGAGAATTCCAAATCTTGGGATACCCAAAGGATGTTTTCCCATCGACAGACTTTCACTCCGCCACGTACATCGCCGGGTATATCTACATCCTGGGTGGGCTTGGATACCACGGAACACGGCAATTCGGAACCACGCCTTGCTATCGGCTGAATTGTACGACATGGAAAATGGAAAGAGTGCCAACTACTGGCGAGAATCCAGGTTGGATTTATAAGCATAAGTGCAACTTCCTGGAGGAAACGCTGGTCGTTTCAGGTGGCAAGATCTGCAGCCTCAAGGATGGCGAAGAAGAGCACGATGATAATACGGCTGTATATACGCTGGCCCTTGCGACCATGTCATGGACTCGGATATAGGAAACAAATGAATCTAACTTCCGATCCCAACGACGACCCTCGCACGACCGCTGAACTCGTTACCGTTGCACTGACGGAGACCGACGAAAAAATAGCCTGGGATGCTGTTCGTGCCCTTCATTGGCGAGGTGGACTTGATGTATTGGAACGAGCTAAGCAACTTGCAGAAAGCATGTGTAGTCGAGAGCGTCGCCTTGGGGCCGATCTACTTGGGCAATTGGGAGTTCCAGAAAGAGCCAACCCAGACCAGTGCCGGAGTATTCTGCGAGGCATGCTGATAGAAGACGAGACTGCAGAAGTGTTGAGAGCCGTACTTGTCGCCGTTACGCACCAGAACGATATTGAAGCGATTCCTCTTGCAGTCGGTTTATCGACACACCCTGATTCAGAAGTTCGACACGGGGTCGTCCTGGCACTCTCGATACACAATGGTCACGAAGTTCCGCAAGCTATCGAAACGCTAATCCAGCTGAGCAACGATTCTTGCAAACATGTGCGAGACTGGGCTACTTTTGCTCTTGGTACTCTTACTGAGATCGACACTAAGCAAATTCGAGATGCACTTGCGGATCGGCTCAGCGATCCTGACTTCGACACTCGAGGTGAAGCATTGGTTGGACTGGCACAACGCAAAGACGTGCGAGTGATTGCGGCCCTCAAGTTAGACCTGGAATCAGACTGTATTGGGTGCCTTGCTATCGAAGCCGCTGAATGGATCGCATCCAGCGAGCTTTACGATCTCTTGGTGGATTTGCGAGGATGGTGGGATATCGACGTTAACTTGCTTGAACGAGCCATCGCAGTTTCAAAGCCAGACGAAAAATCCCCTTAGCCTTGGAAAGTGTTCAGTGAATTCCCGTAGCGCCCCAAAACAAACTGCTTAGGAAACCTCCCAAATCCCATCTAGTCGAATTGACTGAAAGCGAGAAAGTGGCAGAAGCCGTTCACTGTAACGATTCAACATCAAAAGTGGAGTGTCCCCCAAAAGGACAAAAGTGGAGTGTCCCCCAAAAGGACAAAAGTGGAGTGTCCCCCAAAAGGACGTTGGGAATCGAGAACAATGCTTGTGGTCGAAAAATGTGGGTCGAAAGATGATCAGCGAAAGCAAGGTTCTGATATTTTTCGCCCTCCATTTTTCGACAGACTCTTTTGGTGTTTGCGACGGTGCCAGTGCCCCGATCGTATTTACTGTTGGCAATTGGGTTTCGATCTCGTGACCATAAGTAACTTCCAGCTTTGAAAGGGTTTGGTAAATCATGAGTGAGGCGAAATCCATTGCGCCTCCATTTGGACTGGAAAGAGTCTCCTCCTGGCTTAATGATTTTCTCGACAGCCCGCTGCTGCTGGATGGGTTGGTACAGAATTGTTCGGTCCGACTGGGAGAAAGCTTTGTGGTTCCAAAAGAGTATCTCAACCACAATACTGCAGAGTGTAGAAATACGTTGCAACGATCCTTGTGTGTATTCGTTGTGATGCAATCGATTGTCGATGCAACAGGTGGTTTGAACAACGCTTTTGAAGTCTTGAGAGTCTTGAAGAAATAAGTTGCTTAGGAAGCGAAGATGGTGACGTTTTAGGCGTCACCATCTTGGAGTTCAAGGTAGAATGGAATCGTCATTTCCCCAACACTTTTTGGAAGCAAATCGATGAACGATCAAGCACAATTCTTTGTTGGATGGGGAACTCTTTCCCTGATTAACGCAGGACTCGCTCAGAGCAAAAACCGAAGTGGGTTACTTTGGTGGATTGCATCTCTCTTCTTTGGTCCTCTTGCAACCTTTTTGATCGTGATCTTGGAAAGAGTTAGAACGCCAACGGATTGAGAATGAGGCATCCGTTGGTTGCTGCCTAGGTTGTACGATGACAGTTCTAAATACTCTTGGCGTCGTTGGAGCCTACCCGCGGGATTCATGGATGTTGCTTAAGTGAAAACAATCAGTCCAATACGTTATTCTACCGTACGAATATCTGACCCAATCCGTTGCGATAGCTGGACCGAGTGGATCGATTGGTGTAACTTGCTCTCTTGACCTTATCGCCGGACACAATTGAACCAATCTAAAGAAAAAAGAAGAATCTTGACTGCAATCGAGAAACTGGAAAAGCGACTGGCTCCATGGAAACACGAACTAATCAATCACAAGATATACGGCGGAATTGATCGTCTTGCAGCGTTGCAGCGATTTATGGAGCAACACGTCTTTGCTGTCTGGGACTTCATGTCACTGATCAAGGTTTTGCAAAAACGTATCTGCTGTGTTGAAGTACCGTGGCTTCCTCCAGCTGATGCCCAAGCGTGTCGATTCATTAATGCGATAGTGCTCGCCGAAGAATCTGATGGTGATAGCCAAATTGGATTCGCTAGTCATTTTGATATTTATCATCGTTCGATGAAGCAATGTGGAGCGAACACCTCAGCAATCGACTCCTTTCTCGCTGAACTTCGCAGCGGTGTTCCAGTTCCAAAGGCTCTTGCATCGCCGTCTATCCCTAAAGCCGCTCGACTCTTTGTGGAACATACGTTCAATGTCATCGAAAGTGGCAATCTTTGTGCGATTGCCTCGGCCTTTACCTATGGAAGGGAAGATTTGCTCCCGGATGTGTTCCAATGCATTGTGGATAAGCTGAACATAGAGGCTGGCGGGCAACTGGCAGACTTCAAGTATTATCTTGAAAGGCATATTGGTTTGGACGGTGATGAACATGGACCGATGGCAAGGACGCTCGTGCAATCGCTATGTGGATCGAATGAGTCCAGTTGGAAACTAGCAGAAGACACCGCCGTTGATTGCCTGATCGCTCGGCGAAATTTCTGGGATGGGATCTACGATTCTGTCAACGAACTAAGAGAATCGAATCAAGGAGCGAAATGAGAACTGCAAGCATTCGACAACACGTCCTTTCGCAATGACCAAGGGATTGGACTAGATTGCCGGACCTCAAAGGGCATTGCCGGATCTCAAGGGACATAGCATTTGTTCGGGTGGGTCGTTGCAATTTGAATTTGGATTTCTTATGCCGATTCGATAACTCTTGTATCGATTTTATCGACGGAGTGAATCTTAGAACCACGGAATACACGGGAATGAAAGTAGGCAGAAGCGATGCTCTTCTTCTGTGTCATCCGTGTGTTCTGTGGTTGTCTCCAATAAGTCCTGAAGCATTCTTCAATGCTCCATCTTACGTTCATGTATGAGGGCTCTCGACCCTGGATTAAAGTTCCGAGAATGGGATGGATACGTTGCGTTGTCGTTACCCTATTCGGGATGGGAATCTGGCTAGCAGTTCTGAGAAGTTGAGTTTCCCAGTTCCGATTTAGCTTCCGAGCAACAATTGTGGAACCACTTTTCCGTGAACGTCGGTAAGTCGAAAGTCACGGCCTTGGTATCGGTAGGTTAAGCGTTCGTGGTCAAAGCCTAAACAATGAAGTAATGTGGCATGCAAGTCATGGATGTGAACTGGATCCGAAACGATGTTGTAGCCAAAATCATCTGTTTCGCCCAAGACGGTCCCCGGTTTTGTTCCGCCCCCAGCCATCCACATGCTAAAGCAGCGTCCGTGGTGGTCTCGGCCATAATCATCTTGCAACGATCCTTGGCTATAGACCGTCCGTCCGAACTCGCCGCCCCAGATAACCAGAGTGTCGTCCAACAAGCCGCGTTGTTTCAAGTCTGCTACCAGTGCGGCTTGCGGTTGATCGATATCGTCGCATTGTTTCGGGATATTCGAAGGAAGGTTACCGTGGTTGTCCCATCCTCGGTGATATAGCTGAATGAATCGTACCCCGCGTTCCACCATCCGTCTTGCCATCAAGCAATTGGCCGCAAAGGTTCCAGGCAACTTGGAATTGGGGCCGTACATCTCAAATGTCGACTGAGGCTCGTTGCTGAAGTCGGTCAGCTCGGGCACGGAGGCTTGCATGCGAAATGCCATCTCATACTGCTCCATCCTGGTTGCGATCTCCGGATCGCCATCTTGAGCCTGCTGAAGCTCATTCAGTTTTGCGAGCCCATCCAGCATCGAACGGCGCAGCTTGCGATCGATACCGTTTGGATCATTAAGAAAGAGGACTGGGTCCGAGCCACTTCGAAACTTCACTCCTTGGTGGCTAGAGGGCAGGAATCCGCTGCCCCAGAGTCGATCGAGAAGTCCTTGGTTTGCATCTTTTCCTGTTCCATGGGAAATCATGACAACGAATGCGGGCAGATCCTCCGCTTCGCTTCCTAATCCATAACTAAGCCATGAGCCCATGCTTGGGCGACCGGGTTGTTGCGATCCTGTTTGCATAAAGGTAATCGCAGGATCATGATTGATGGCTTCGGTATGCATGGATTTTACAATGCATAGATCATCGACTATCCTGCCCGTGAAAGGCAAGAGTTCGCTGAGCCACGTTCCGTTCGAACCGAATTGTTTGAATGAAAATTTTGGGGCGACGACGGGAAAGCTTTTTTGCCCCGAAGTCATGCCGGTCAAACGTTGGCCTTGCCGAATGCTATCGGGAAGTTCGGTACCATGCAACTCTTTCAGCCGAGGCTTGTAGTCCATCATTTCCAACTGAGACGGACCGCCTGATTGGAACAAGTAAATGACCCGTTTGGCCTTTGGGGCAAAGTGGGGAAGCAACGATTCCAGCCGTTGCTTGTTCTGATCGATTCGAGGGGCGTCTTCCGCACCGAATAAGGACCTTCGAGCGAGATCGCTCCCTAGCAAGGCTGAAAGCGCTGCCGTACCAGTCATCGATTTGCGTAGAAATTGACGACGAACCCATTGAGCATACTGATGTTGTGGAGATTGCATGATGGTGTTATCGCTTTGTAATGGTTTCATCTAGATTGAGTAACGTACTGGCGATGATTGTCCAAGACGCGAGTTCAATGGGGTCAATCGTGGGGTCCGCAACGTATGGCCCGGTGCTATTCAACGAATGTGCGTCAGTGGGGCTCGCAGCAAACCGCGATCGTGCAGTCTCCAGAATCGAAACAAGTATCTGCTTCTCGTTCGAGGTTGCTTTCCTTGCCACACATTTCTCGTAACCGAGATCGATTCGGTCTTCGATCTTTGGCCCTGCATCCTGAATCATCTTCTGTGCTAGTATTCGTGCAGCTTCAACGTAGGTAGGATCGTTCAGCAAGACCAGTGCTTGCAAAGGCGTGTTGGTTCTAGCACGTCTTGCCATGCAAACTTCGCGATTAGGAGCGTCGAAGCTCATCATGGACGGTGGCGGACAGGTTCGTTTCCAAAAAGTGTACAGGCTTCTTCGGTAGCGTCCTTCGCCAATATCAGGCACGTATTTGCCTCGCCGTTCGACGGTAACATCTTCCCAAAGACCATCTGGTTGGTAGGGTTTTACGCTCGGGCCACCAACTCGGTTCTGGAGGAGGCCCCCAATAGCCAGAGCATTGTCACGAATGGTTTCGGCAGAAAGCCTAAAACGTGGGCCCCTGGCGAGAAGCCGATTCTCTGGATCACGTTCCTGCACCTCGGGCAGGATACGTGATTCTTGCTGGTACGTTTCCGACATCACAACCATCCGATGGAACGCCTTAACGTCCCAACCACTTTGCATGAAGGAACGAGCCAGGTAGTCCAATAATTCGGGATGCGTAGGCGTGTCACCTGTCAAGCCAAAGTCCTCGACCGATTTGACGATTCCCGAGCCAAAGAAATTCTGCCACCATCGATTGACGGTCACTCGAGCGGTCAACGGGTTGGTGTCTTCGGTTAACCATTTTGCTAAAGCAAGGCGATCTTGTGGCTGTTCCTGGTTGGGATTGGCGAGAATCGCTGGAATGCTCGACGACACTCGATCGCCAGGCTGATCGTATTGGCCACGTTTGAGAACAAAGGTTTCGCGTGCTGGGGACATTTCCTTCAAAACCATGACTGCAGCGGAGCTCTCTTCGATAGCCCCTTTCTGCAGCTTCCAATCGGCCAGTTGCTTTTGCAGCGTCGAATAGCTTTCATGGATTCGCTTGAGATAGAATTCGCGAATCTGCTTCCGTTGCTCTTCGGTGCGGAGATCGGCTGGAACTTGAATCCAATCCGCGAAGCTCGTCACCTTTTGCAAAGCATAGAGTTGCTGAACATTGGCTTCGTCTAAAACATGCTTGAAAATTTGGAGCTCATCCACAAGCCCCTGGAAGGGCAAGGATTTCTGTCGCAAACCAATGCGAAAGGGGATGCTTGTGTCGAAGGAACCTCGCAAAGAATCTTGAGCGACATCCACCGGTTCCAGTTTGGAGTCCACGTAGAGTTTCAATCCTGATGCTTTCATGGATCCATCGTACGTTGCAACAACATGGTGCCATTGATCAGGTGCAATGGCTTGTTTTGAGGATATCTTGATCGCGTTATCGGGCCAGTGGTGAACCAGATGCATTTCCAGTTTTCCATTGGACAAAATCAGGTCGTAGCCCAGGAAATCTTTCGATTCATCCATCTTGGAGAGAATCGCCATGGCCCCCTGGCTGCTCGTCTTGATCCAGACACTCAGCGAGAACGGTTCTTGATTGCCAAAACTGCTTACCTCGGGTAGTTCCAAGGGCGATAACCCATTCAGTTCGAGCGCCATTTTCGATTTGCCTTCCTTCCAACTTAGAGAGTTTTTAGGCAGGCTGGCTTCGATGGCGGAAGCGTCTTGGGAAGGTGGCGATTCTGCCGACGGTGTTGTCGGCTCGACGGGTTCGAGCGGAAAATGATGCAGCAGATACGTTCCAAACTGCTTGGTGAGATCGGTGGGCGAGGACGACGCCAGGTAGTTTGCAAGGCTCGAATCGGCTTCTGACTCGAGCGTTTGAAGCTTGCGTTCCGATGCTGCGATGCTGTTCGTCAAACTTTGAATCTGGGCTGCTTGTTCGGAATTAGGAACTCGGATGAACGGTTCGGCTCCTACAAACTTGCTGTAGCCCGCTTGCTTTTCGTCCAACGAGTTAAAAAAGGAGTAGAACTGATAGTATTCCGCTTGCGAGATAGGATCAAACTTGTGATCGTGGCAACGCGCGCATTGAAGCGATAGTCCCAAGAAGACGGTAGCCACCGTATGAACTCGGTCCGCAACATACTCGACTCGGTACTCTTCTTGAATGATGCCCCCTTCGGTGTTGTGCCCTTGATTTCGAAGAAAGCCTGTTGCGATCAATTGGTCCTGTCTTGGGTTGGTGAGCAAATCACCCGCCAATTGCTCCTTTACAAATTGATCGAAGGGCATGTTGCGGTCAAAGGCGTCAATGACCCAGTCTCGCCAGGGCCACATGGTTCGATCTTCATCGTTGTTGTATCCATTGGTGTCAGCGTAACGAGCCAAGTCGAGCCATTCCAAAGCCATATGTTCGGCATAAGATTTCGACGCAAGCAATCGGTCAACAGCTCTCTCGTAGGCATCGTTCGACCCATCCGATAGAAACGCTCGTAGCTCTTCTACGGTTGGTGATAACCCCGTCAGATCCAAGGTGACTCGACGAAGCAAGGTCGCAGGGTCAGCTTTCGGAGAGGGAGTCAGATGTTCCTCGATCAATTTGGCTTCGACAAATCGATCGATTGGATTGCCTCCCCATTTTGGGTTTGCGAGCTCTGGAATGGCGGGGCTAATGGGCGAGGCAAAGGCCCAATGATTCTGGTACTTCGCGCCCTCTGCAATCCACTGTTGCAAGATGGATTTTTGGTTGTCTGTAAGAGGTCGCTTCGTCGATGGTGGAGGCATCTGGTCGGATGGATCTTGGGAGAGAATGCGTTTGACGAGTTCGCTGGCGTTCGAATCGTGTGGAACAAACGCCGCACTCGCAATCGCTTCCTCACGTCGGTCCAATCGCAAGTCTGCGGATCGGGATTTTTCATCGGGTCCATGGCAGGTCCAGCAATGACCAGCCAAAATGGGGCGGACATCCCTTGAGAAGTCAATTGTCCTTTTTGATTCTTGCCCAAACATGAGCTGATCCGACAAGAGTGCAGACAAAGCAACAGCCGTGAAGCATCGGATTACTGACGAGCAGAAAATTGGTTTCATCGTAGTTCGGCAGGAAGGGAGAGGTTGAACGGCTTGCATCTTGCGAATGCGAGTCTTAGGGCGGGACAAAGCTACTGCAGCCTTCAATCTAAGTTTACCTAAAGATTGCGTTAAAAGCGATCAGAGAACGAATCGATTCCCATGCATCCTATCTTGTAATCCAAATAAACGAATCATCGGAGAAATCAGAACAGGACTTAGGTTGGCTTTTGCATAGCAAAGAGCGTTGCCGGATGTCAGCGTAGACGGTTCGTTGTCATGATGACTCCGGGTAGGAGTCGTTAGCCGGGAACGGTAGGACTAACCTCGGAATTTTGGCTAATGGTGGAGACAAGTCTTGGCAGAATGAACTCAAACACAGTGCCAGAGCCAATTTCCGATCGCACCTCGATCGTGCCACCGTGCTCCTTAGCAATCTTGAGACTTACTGGCAGCCCGAGCCCTGTTCCGCGGCTGCCCTTGCTTGATTCAAACATCGAAAAGATTCTTCCTAAATCATCCGCCGCGATACCCACCCCATTATCCTGAACACGAATAAGGATGCATTCGGAATTCGATTCGAGTTGGATATCAACGTGCGCTTCTGGCTTATCGACACATGCGTCGATCGCATTGCACACCAAGTTCAGGATTGCTCGATGGATGGCTTCGCTTTCAACCGGGTGTTCGATTGGACTTTCTGGTGCGAGCCAACTGAGACTCACTGATTTTTCGGCAGCTCGAGTGTTGGATAGATCCACCACCTCAGTGATAACAGATCGAAGATCGGTGAGAACTAGATTGGGTCTTCGATCTTTGCTCATGGTGAGCATGTCCATCACCAAAGTTTCGATGCGTTCGTGGTTTCGGTTGCAGATCCCCCAGCCTTTGCCGACGACGTTCCAGTCTTGATTTTGGATTGCTTGATTGACCAAGTACCCCCCTCCTTTCAAGCCTTGCACAATATTTTTAATGTGGTGCGAAAGCGTTGCGATTGTCTGCCCCATGACCGCTAATCGTTCTGCATGAACAAGGCTTTGATAGTAATTAGTGTCTTCGATGGCTAAAGCGGCTTGGTGTCCAATAGCGACTAGCATTTTTAGATGTTCTTCCGTAAAAATGCGAGAATGTTCTTGGGCGAACCGGCCGGTCGATACGGAAGTATCGATATAAATCACGCCGACGTTTCCATAGCGACCTTTCATCGGAACACAGATCGCTTCGCGTATTCCACTTGAACAAATACTCGCGCTGCCGTTCCAACGATCATCCTCACACGCATCGTTGGTAAGAACCCCTTCTTCCTTTTTGCAAACGTAATCCAGGATAGTACGACTGATCGTAATACGATTGGAAGAACCGCGAGAGTTGCGATTGCGACGCGCTTTGGGTCTGAGTTCGCCGGATTCCTGATCCGTCAACATGATGCAACCACGATCGCATTGAACCCACTGAAAAATCAGCTCGAGAATTTGCTGTAAGAGCTGATCGATATCCAGCGTTCGACTCACCGCCAGCGACGTTCGATACATGATTTCCCAGTGGCTCTTCGCTTGAGCGACACTTTCCGACCGAATGTACGAAGTCCAATCCTCGGTCTCTTCTAGCAAATGCCGTTCTAGTCCCACTCTACCAACGATTTGCGAAGAATCCGAGTTGGTAGAGTTA
>Ga0247834_1007466_pt1 | contig 11632 bp, 1 predicted proteins | sample LaCruzMarch2015__8_FD_187118 | JGI IMG/M metagenome (GOLD analysis project Ga0247834, IMG submission 187118) | Freshwater microbial communities from meromictic Lake La Cruz, Castile-La Mancha, Spain - LaCruzMarch2015_12m | ecosystem: Environmental > Aquatic > Freshwater > Lake | place: Spain... | reverse complement strand
AATAAAAAGGAAGAACGTAGAACAAAGAGAACTTTTTGAGATCATTAAAGATCGCTTACCCCGAATCTGTGTCTCTTGTGTCACTAGAATTCGAATGTATTTTCATGAGGTTATGAAGGCCTCAACGGCTCTCATGCCGCAGAACTTCGCATAAAGACTCCTTCAACAAATCGAAGCTGAAGTCGAACAACTAAGGGGACTCCCTCAACGAACCGAAGTGGAAGTCGAAACCCGACCAAAACAGACTCCTTCAACAAACTGAAGCGGAAGTCGAATTGCCACAAATAATGGCGAATATGGGAACATCCAAACCTACAATGGTGTACAGCGGTAATATCGAAGATTTTGCAGCCTTCTGGAGTTATTTCATCACTTGCGTCGGTGGACGAAACATCAAGGATAAGAGCTTGAAACCAGAAGATGGGGGAGAAATCAATCTCTGGGCATTTCTAATTTTTGGAACATTATCCAATTGTCCGGGCAAGGAGGTGAAAAATGAAGATTGGTTGATAGCAGAAGTCATGGACAAACACGACACCGACCGACCCGACGAAAAACTTTCGGACATAATGCGAGAAGCACTGGATGATCTTGAGAACGAAATATATGTTGGCAAGTCAACGGTGCAGGTATTAAAATTTAATCGAAGGGTGATGTCAGAGATTCAACCATTTTTTTATGGGAACCCTGAATTCAAACAAATTGATCCCAATGATCCTTATGGCGTGATTCGCTTTCTTCAGCAGCTTCACGCAAAAGCCTGGAAATACGATAATTCCCGGCAATCTGATCATCTGACATCAGTCATGGATTGGAGTCGTTCATGGAAAGGAGGGAATAACACACAATTCATTGCACACATCGCTGGTCTCAAAGATAAGATTCAAGCGCTGCCAGCCAGGATCAAGGCAATGCATCATATGAGCGTCACAATTAATAGCGTCATTGGAAGCTTGGCTCATGATGGACGTCTGAAAGCGCTTCACACCTTCCTTCGTACACAATACGACGAGAATCCTGACAAGATCAATCTCGACTACATTGTGGACAAAGTAACGGCGGAACTGCGAGACCTGGACAAAGGATCCGAGGTCCCCCGCGAGGAAGAACCGGTGGCATCGTTAGTATCGTGCAACTTCGTGAAATCAAACAAACGAAAGTTCCAACCACAGGAATCACGATCGCCGAAAAAAGGGAGGTCGACGATTGATGTGCTGAAGCTCAATTCACCCTGGTTTGAACAAGACATGTTCAATGGAATGTCTTCACCAATAAGAAATGGTTTTCTCGAGAATAAGCGAAGCAACAAGTTATTAAAAGCAGAAATTCGTCGGCTTCGCCGAGCACAAGGCCGCGGAGCCAAGAGTCAGCAACAGCTTGTAAGATCCAACGAAAAGTCTTGTGGATCCAAAGCTGAAGCCGACCTCGCCGAAGCACGGAATGGTGACCCTCTCTCATGCTTGATAGCCGAGGTAGACGATGAAATTCTCAACACTTCGTCTGAAATGACCTCGGAAGACGGAGCAGAGTCGACAATCGAAGAACCTGAGGAGCCCAAGGCTCTCTTCACGTCGACGGCGCCCACGGAGACCACGACAGCGAAAGAGAAGGCGATTCCCTCAACCGAATCTTCTCCAACTGGGTCAATGTCTCCTGACTCTGGGCCCGCGGTAAGCCAGCCGGTAACATGGACAGGTTTGTACGAACAAATCGGAAAAGTGTTCCTCACGTTGTTCCTCCTTCTCTGTGCTTTTGCCGAATACGCAAAGGGCTTTATGAGCTATCTATGGGGAGAATCCAAGAGACGGATTGGCTTCACGTCAGATTATTTCTATCCCTCTGGAACTAAGCAAGCGGCAAAGTCAGCGGCTCATTGCTCCATGACTCAATATCAGCTTGCCGCATATATCGTCATATGGACTCTCACGTGTGTTTTCCTTTGGATGTCCATTAGATATGTGAGCGGAGGCTCGATGGCACAAGCTGCGTCCATGAGGCATCTGAATGAGAGCAAGTCAATTCTATCTGGCAAACACATTTCACCGTTCATGTCTTATCACGCCGCAGAATCAATGCTGGCGTATAAGGGTGGTAACTGGTTATTTTCCTTTGAGATTTCAGAGCTAGAGGCGCATGCTGTTACTCTGCCTTCCGCAGATCGCGATATGGAATTGGACTGGATCCTCGACTCAGGAGCATCCTGCCATTTCTGTAACGATTCTTCGAAATTCATCTCGATGAGGAAATGCAACGTATCTATTTCCACCGCAAAGAAGGGCGAAAATTTGTTGGCCATCGGAGTTGGCGACTGCTTGATAACCACTCAATCTGCCGACGGCGAACATGTGAAACTCATTTGTCGTGATACTCTCTACGTTCCAGAAGCTCGGCGCAACCTGTTGAGTGCGAGCAAGCTTGCGAAGGATAATTTTCAAGTGGTCCTGCCAGCGCAGAATCCAGTCCATGCTCCAGGAATTTACAACTGCCGTAAAGGAAAGACTTCGACCGCGCACTCGATCCCTATTATTGCGGTTGGCACTCTATTTCACATTCAAACGTGTGCTGACAACGTAATTCGGCGCAGTGAGCGCATCGAGAACAAGTGGATCTGTTGGCACAGACGTCTTGGCTACATGCCGCTTGAGACTCTGAAGAACATGGTGGGCTCTTGCCAAGGGCTGGATGACTTACAAGGAGTCGCTATGCCACGCAACTATGTCAGCGCCAATGTTCGAATGGGGAAGGCAACTAATCTGGACCAACCGCAACAGAACCCGATTCGAGCTTCGAAGCCGATGGAAATAATTCATTGTGACCTTTTCGGCCCCTGCAAGCAGCCGTCATTTGTTGGTCATATTTACTGCTGCGTGTTTGTTGACGATTTTTTCCGGTACACGTGGGTATACACGATGAAGCAGAAATCTGAATTCTTTGATATCTTGAAAAGATTCTATGCAGATACCGCAGTAATTCGGAACAAACATCGTTTCTGTTGTCTCCGGAGAGACAATGCTGGAGAAAATATGTCGACAGCGGTGAAGAACTGGCTCATTGAGAACGGCATCAAATCTGAGAACTCAACAGCTCATGAACCCTGGCAAAATGGTCGAGCGGAAGTTCAAATTCGGGTACTCTGCAATATTGCTAGAACTAATATGATTGCTAGCGGTTTGACAGGAAAGTTCTGGGCCCGCGCCATATTCTACGCCGCGGACATCTCCAACATTCAATATCGAGTGGACCTCAAGATGTCTCCTCACCAGGCAATCTTCGGAGTAAAGCCGGATGTAAGCAAATGTCAACCGTTCGGTGTCGAATGTTGGATGTATGTCCGAGCGGATCAGCGGCAAGATCGTAAGTTTGACGCTCGAGGCGAACCGGCCATTTATTGCGGACGGTCGACTATGGACAACAAGTCGAGCTATGTACTCTATGTTCCTGACCGGCCAGGTTCTGCGTTTGTCTGCACAAATAATGTCGTATTCGGCACAAAATGTCCGCGCGCCAAGGATTCTCCAAACGTGATTGACGATGGTGAGGTTGCGCTGGACTTTCCGCCAGAAGCGAACGACTCCGAGATCAGCTCTTCAAGTGTCGAAGCCATTGTCGATCAGACAGAGACACATTACATTTTGCAGATGACGAATGATTCAATCAAGTCGATGGCTAAGCCACTGTTTATCTCGACATTCATTCGAACGCAAAATAATAGTTGGACGATCAAAGGTGCGGAAATCATGAACACGGTCCTTTTATTGGACGAGCTTAGCTCTTTCGACCCTTTTTCCTTTTTCGATGCTGAATCCGTGCACTTCACTGACTCTACGAAATATGTGGATCCGAAGAGCTATGCCGATGCTATGTCGCGATCGGATGCTAAACAATGGAAAGAGGCTTTCGACAAGGAGATGGACGGTCTTGTTAAGCGAGACGTGTTCACCGTAGTTGATCGCCCGACCGATCGGAATCCTCTCGGAACTACCATGGTCTGGAAGTACAAGATTGACAACGTGAATCACACGGTAACACGCAAATGCAGACTGTGCCTTCGTGGGGATTGGCAAAAGGAGGGGGTAGACTTCTTCAAACACAAGACTTTTAGTGCTGTCCTCAATTGTCGGGAAAATCGACTTCTTTACGCACTTGCGGCCGCCAACAATTGGTATATGTTTACCTCTGACATCACTCAGGCCTTCACCTATGGGAAACTGGACGTTCCCTTATATTGCTATCCACCGGCTGGATTCAGCTGTCCGGCTGGCAAGGTGCTTAGTCTCAACTACTGCCTGTATGGAGCCAAACAAGCACCAGCATGCTTCAAGAACGTTGTGGTCGCATTCATGATAAAACAAGGTTTTCGTGCGGTAAACGATGCTCAAACGGTCTGGATTAAGAGCAATGGTAAATCAATTCTTATCCATGCTATTTTCGTTGATGACGTCCATCATTGCACCAATGATCTCGCAATGTATCGAGACTTTCGGAAGAAGTTCGAAAAGGAGTTCACATTGAAGGCAGACGACCACATGGACGTTTATCTAGGTAATCAGATCATTCATGACCGCGAGAAGGGCACGGTAACGGTAAGTCAACAACATTATGTAATGGCCTGTCTCGAGAAGTTCGGACTAGCCCAATGTAATGGATCGGACACCCCGATGACTGATCGATTGACAGCCAAAGACCAACCAGCCACGATCGATCCCAAGAATCAAGAGCGATATCGTGGCATGGTCGGAAGTCTTCTCTACCTGGCGTCCTGGACGAGGATTGACATCGCAATGGCAGTATCGGAACTTTCTCGGTTCGTATCTAATCCAGGTGAAGTGCATCTTGAGGCCGCCAAGCGGGTCTTTCGCTACCTCAAGAAGACGATGCACCTGGGACTCACATACCGCTCATCGACCTCGTTTCCAGGCCAACCCGATATGCCGCCTAACACGCTGTGGGGATATGTCGACTCTGACTGGGCAGGCTGCCCTGACTCGCGCAAATCTACCTCGGCATATGTCTTCATGCTTAACGGTGCGGCAATCTCGTGGCGCTCGAAGCGACAGACAACGGTCGCTCTATCCACGGCAGAGGCAGAATTTATCTCTGCCTCCGCAATGGTTCAGGAGGTGATCTATCTTCGTAAAATCCTCGAGAATCTTGGATTCCCACAGAAGGATCCGACCCCTGTGCTCGCCGACAACGAGACCTGCATCAAATGGTCCGAAGGCGCCGTGGGCGGCAGTGAGCGCGCCAAGCACGTCGACCTCCGGATTCACTTCGTACATGACGCGGTCGCCGCAAAGCACCTCAAGCTCGTCAAAGTCGAGAGCAAGCTGAATGGCGCGGATATTCTCACTAAGCCGACCAGGGATAAGGACTTGTACGTCGAGCTACGTCGTCGTCTCATGGGTCACTAAGCGTCCCCCAGTCCGTCTCAGGAGGTGGAGTCCTGCAAGTCGTTGGGAGCCATCCCTTTTGACGCTTAGGAGGTGTGATGAAGATCTCTGAGTCAAGCGTCAAGGTCTGGCAGTGATCGAGGACCAAGGCGGAGCAGGGACTCGGATACGCCGGGCCGGGAGCTCAACGACTGGGATCGACCGGCACACTGGGCCGACGAGTACGCTGGGCGGACTAACACGTGGGACCAACGGGACGCACGGGGCCGGGCCTACCAGCCGACGGGCTGAGGAGGCCGAGGGGGCCGGGGAGATTTGAATCTGATTTTGAATGTTCCGTTTACTCCAATAAAAAGGAAGAACGTAGAACAAAGAGAACTTTTTGAGATCATTAAAGATCGCTTACCCCGAATCTGTGTCTCTTGTGTCACTAGAATTCGAATGTATTTTCATGAGGTTATGAAGGCCTCAACGGCTCTCATGCCGCAGAACTTCGCATAAAGACTCCTTCAACAAATCGAAGCTGAAGTCGAACAACTAAGGGGACTCCCTCAACGAACCGAAGTGGAAGTCGAAACCCGACCAAAACAGACTCCTTCAACAAACTGAAGCGGAAGTCGAATTGCCACAAATAATGGCGAATATGGGAACATCCAAACCTACAATGGTGTACAGCGGTAATATCGAAGATTTTGCAGCCTTCTGGAGTTATTTCATCACTTGCGTCGGTGGACGAAACATCAAGGATAAGAGCTTGAAACCAGAAGATGGGGGAGAAATCAATCTCTGGGCATTTCTAATTTTTGGAACATTATCCAATTGTCCGGGCAAGGAGGTGAAAAATGAAGATTGGTTGATAGCAGAAGTCATGGACAAACACGACACCGACCGACCCGACGAAAAACTTTCGGACATAATGCGAGAAGCACTGGATGATCTTGAGAACGAAATATATGTTGGCAAGTCAACGGTGCAGGTATTAAAATTTAATCGAAGGGTGATGTCAGAGATTCAACCATTTTTTTATGGGAACCCTGAATTCAAACAAATTGATCCCAATGATCCTTATGGCGTGATTCGCTTTCTTCAGCAGCTTCACGCAAAAGCCTGGAAATACGATAATTCCCGGCAATCTGATCATCTGACATCAGTCATGGATTGGAGTCGTTCATGGAAAGGAGGGAATAACACACAATTCATTGCACACATCGCTGGTCTCAAAGATAAGATTCAAGCGCTGCCAGCCAGGATCAAGGCAATGCATCATATGAGCGTCACAATTAATAGCGTCATTGGAAGCTTGGCTCATGATGGACGTCTGAAAGCGCTTCACACCTTCCTTCGTACACAATACGACGAGAATCCTGACAAGATCAATCTCGACTACATTGTGGACAAAGTAACGGCGGAACTGCGAGACCTGGACAAAGGATCCGAGGTCCCCCGCGAGGAAGAACCGGTGGCATCGTTAGTATCGTGCAACTTCGTGAAATCAAACAAACGAAAGTTCCAACCACAGGAATCACGATCGCCGAAAAAAGGGAGGTCGACGATTGATGTGCTGAAGCTCAATTCACCCTGGTTTGAACAAGACATGTTCAATGGAATGTCTTCACCAATAAGAAATGGTTTTCTCGAGAATAAGCGAAGCAACAAGTTATTAAAAGCAGAAATTCGTCGGCTTCGCCGAGCACAAGGCCGCGGAGCCAAGAGTCAGCAACAGCTTGTAAGATCCAACGAAAAGTCTTGTGGATCCAAAGCTGAAGCCGACCTCGCCGAAGCACGGAATGGTGACCCTCTCTCATGCTTGATAGCCGAGGTAGACGATGAAATTCTCAACACTTCGTCTGAAATGACCTCGGAAGACGGAGCAGAGTCGACAATCGAAGAACCTGAGGAGCCCAAGGCTCTCTTCACGTCGACGGCGCCCACGGAGACCACGACAGCGAAAGAGAAGGCGATTCCCTCAACCGAATCTTCTCCAACTGGGTCAATGTCTCCTGACTCTGGGCCCGCGGTAAGCCAGCCGGTAACATGGACAGGTTTGTACGAACAAATCGGAAAAGTGTTCCTCACGTTGTTCCTCCTTCTCTGTGCTTTTGCCGAATACGCAAAGGGCTTTATGAGCTATCTATGGGGAGAATCCAAGAGACGGATTGGCTTCACGTCAGATTATTTCTATCCCTCTGGAACTAAGCAAGCGGCAAAGTCAGCGGCTCATTGCTCCATGACTCAATATCAGCTTGCCGCATATATCGTCATATGGACTCTCACGTGTGTTTTCCTTTGGATGTCCATTAGATATGTGAGCGGAGGCTCGATGGCACAAGCTGCGTCCATGAGGCATCTGAATGAGAGCAAGTCAATTCTATCTGGCAAACACATTTCACCGTTCATGTCTTATCACGCCGCAGAATCAATGCTGGCGTATAAGGGTGGTAACTGGTTATTTTCCTTTGAGATTTCAGAGCTAGAGGCGCATGCTGTTACTCTGCCTTCCGCAGATCGCGATATGGAATTGGACTGGATCCTCGACTCAGGAGCATCCTGCCATTTCTGTAACGATTCTTCGAAATTCATCTCGATGAGGAAATGCAACGTATCTATTTCCACCGCAAAGAAGGGCGAAAATTTGTTGGCCATCGGAGTTGGCGACTGCTTGATAACCACTCAATCTGCCGACGGCGAACATGTGAAACTCATTTGTCGTGATACTCTCTACGTTCCAGAAGCTCGGCGCAACCTGTTGAGTGCGAGCAAGCTTGCGAAGGATAATTTTCAAGTGGTCCTGCCAGCGCAGAATCCAGTCCATGCTCCAGGAATTTACAACTGCCGTAAAGGAAAGACTTCGACCGCGCACTCGATCCCTATTATTGCGGTTGGCACTCTATTTCACATTCAAACGTGTGCTGACAACGTAATTCGGCGCAGTGAGCGCATCGAGAACAAGTGGATCTGTTGGCACAGACGTCTTGGCTACATGCCGCTTGAGACTCTGAAGAACATGGTGGGCTCTTGCCAAGGGCTGGATGACTTACAAGGAGTCGCTATGCCACGCAACTATGTCAGCGCCAATGTTCGAATGGGGAAGGCAACTAATCTGGACCAACCGCAACAGAACCCGATTCGAGCTTCGAAGCCGATGGAAATAATTCATTGTGACCTTTTCGGCCCCTGCAAGCAGCCGTCATTTGTTGGTCATATTTACTGCTGCGTGTTTGTTGACGATTTTTTCCGGTACACGTGGGTATACACGATGAAGCAGAAATCTGAATTCTTTGATATCTTGAAAAGATTCTATGCAGATACCGCAGTAATTCGGAACAAACATCGTTTCTGTTGTCTCCGGAGAGACAATGCTGGAGAAAATATGTCGACAGCGGTGAAGAACTGGCTCATTGAGAACGGCATCAAATCTGAGAACTCAACAGCTCATGAACCCTGGCAAAATGGTCGAGCGGAAGTTCAAATTCGGGTACTCTGCAATATTGCTAGAACTAATATGATTGCTAGCGGTTTGACAGGAAAGTTCTGGGCCCGCGCCATATTCTACGCCGCGGACATCTCCAACATTCAATATCGAGTGGACCTCAAGATGTCTCCTCACCAGGCAATCTTCGGAGTAAAGCCGGATGTAAGCAAATGTCAACCGTTCGGTGTCGAATGTTGGATGTATGTCCGAGCGGATCAGCGGCAAGATCGTAAGTTTGACGCTCGAGGCGAACCGGCCATTTATTGCGGACGGTCGACTATGGACAACAAGTCGAGCTATGTACTCTATGTTCCTGACCGGCCAGGTTCTGCGTTTGTCTGCACAAATAATGTCGTATTCGGCACAAAATGTCCGCGCGCCAAGGATTCTCCAAACGTGATTGACGATGGTGAGGTTGCGCTGGACTTTCCGCCAGAAGCGAACGACTCCGAGATCAGCTCTTCAAGTGTCGAAGCCATTGTCGATCAGACAGAGACACATTACATTTTGCAGATGACGAATGATTCAATCAAGTCGATGGCTAAGCCACTGTTTATCTCGACATTCATTCGAACGCAAAATAATAGTTGGACGATCAAAGGTGCGGAAATCATGAACACGGTCCTTTTATTGGACGAGCTTAGCTCTTTCGACCCTTTTTCCTTTTTCGATGCTGAATCCGTGCACTTCACTGACTCTACGAAATATGTGGATCCGAAGAGCTATGCCGATGCTATGTCGCGATCGGATGCTAAACAATGGAAAGAGGCTTTCGACAAGGAGATGGACGGTCTTGTTAAGCGAGACGTGTTCACCGTAGTTGATCGCCCGACCGATCGGAATCCTCTCGGAACTACCATGGTCTGGAAGTACAAGATTGACAACGTGAATCACACGGTAACACGCAAATGCAGACTGTGCCTTCGTGGGGATTGGCAAAAGGAGGGGGTAGACTTCTTCAAACACAAGACTTTTAGTGCTGTCCTCAATTGTCGGGAAAATCGACTTCTTTACGCACTTGCGGCCGCCAACAATTGGTATATGTTTACCTCTGACATCACTCAGGCCTTCACCTATGGGAAACTGGACGTTCCCTTATATTGCTATCCACCGGCTGGATTCAGCTGTCCGGCTGGCAAGGTGCTTAGTCTCAACTACTGCCTGTATGGAGCCAAACAAGCACCAGCATGCTTCAAGAACGTTGTGGTCGCATTCATGATAAAACAAGGTTTTCGTGCGGTAAACGATGCTCAAACGGTCTGGATTAAGAGCAATGGTAAATCAATTCTTATCCATGCTATTTTCGTTGATGACGTCCATCATTGCACCAATGATCTCGCAATGTATCGAGACTTTCGGAAGAAGTTCGAAAAGGAGTTCACATTGAAGGCAGACGACCACATGGACGTTTATCTAGGTAATCAGATCATTCATGACCGCGAGAAGGGCACGGTAACGGTAAGTCAACAACATTATGTAATGGCCTGTCTCGAGAAGTTCGGACTAGCCCAATGTAATGGATCGGACACCCCGATGACTGATCGATTGACAGCCAAAGACCAACCAGCCACGATCGATCCCAAGAATCAAGAGCGATATCGTGGCATGGTCGGAAGTCTTCTCTACCTGGCGTCCTGGACGAGGATTGACATCGCAATGGCAGTATCGGAACTTTCTCGGTTCGTATCTAATCCAGGTGAAGTGCATCTTGAGGCCGCCAAGCGGGTCTTTCGCTACCTCAAGAAGACGATGCACCTGGGACTCACATACCGCTCATCGACCTCGTTTCCAGGCCAACCCGATATGCCGCCTAACACGCTGTGGGGATATGTCGACTCTGACTGGGCAGGCTGCCCTGACTCGCGCAAATCTACCTCGGCATATGTCTTCATGCTTAACGGTGCGGCAATCTCGTGGCGCTCGAAGCGACAGACAACGGTCGCTCTATCCACGGCAGAGGCAGAATTTATCTCTGCCTCCGCAATGGTTCAGGAGGTGATCTATCTTCGTAAAATCCTCGAGAATCTTGGATTCCCACAGAAGGATCCGACCCCTGTGCTCGCCGACAACGAGACCTGCATCAAATGGTCCGAAGGCGCCGTGGGCGGCAGTGAGCGCGCCAAGCACGTCGACCTCCGGATTCACTTCGTACATGACGCGGTCGCCGCAAAGCACCTCAAGCTCGTCAAAGTCGAGAGCAAGCTGAATGGCGCGGATATTCTCACTAAGCCGACCAGGGATAAGGACTTGTACGTCGAGCTACGTCGTCGTCTCATGGGTCACTAAGCGTCCCCCAGTCCGTCTCAGGAGGTGGAGTCCTGCAAGTCGTTGGGAGCCATCCCTTTTGACGCTTAGGAGGTGTGATGAAGATCTCTGAGTCAAGCGTCAAGGTCTGGCAGTGATCGAGGACCAAGGCGGAGCAGGGACTCGGATACGCCGGGCCGGGAGCTCAACGACTGGGATCGACCGGCACACTGGGCCGACGAGTACGCTGGGCGGACTGACACGTGGGACCAACGGGACGCACGGGGCCGGGCCTACCAGCCGACGGGCTGAGGAGGCCGAGGGGGCCGGGGAGATTTGAATCTGATTTTGAATATTCTACGTTTATTCCAATAAAAAGGAAGAACGTAGAACAAAGGAAACTTTTTGAGATCATTAAAGATCGCTTACCCCGAATCTGTGTCTCTTGTGTCACTAGAATTCGAATGTCGAGAATCCTGACAAGATCAATCTCGACTACATTGTGGACAAAGTAACGGCGGAACTG
>Ga0247834_1007457_pt1 | contig 11643 bp, 10 predicted proteins | sample LaCruzMarch2015__8_FD_187118 | JGI IMG/M metagenome (GOLD analysis project Ga0247834, IMG submission 187118) | Freshwater microbial communities from meromictic Lake La Cruz, Castile-La Mancha, Spain - LaCruzMarch2015_12m | ecosystem: Environmental > Aquatic > Freshwater > Lake | place: Spain... | reverse complement strand
TGCAACATTTAAATCTCCTAATTTATTAATTATTTTCATTTTATTGATTCCAGTTCCTTTTATTTTCTTGATAAAATCACCTATGTTCATAACATAACCACTACCCAGAACGTTATCAAAATTATCCAATGAGTGTCCTTGATAATAATTAAACGAGTCAGATAAAATATTAGATGGCATTTTCAATGTTGGTTTCTCAGTTTTGACCATAATATTTCCAGAAAATAATCGCCCTCCGAAATTATACAGAGGATCATCTGGTGTATAATATCTTTTATTTTCATTAGATTGCTGAGAGATTAAATCATATGGTTGAAAAGCTGGATTGAATTGGACTGAATCTTTCAACCATTTAAAATCTCTTTTTAATTGATTAATCAATGCACCGCCTAACGAATGTCCGGTTAAGTAATAATCATATTTATCATATGGAAACATTGTGGCGATTTGTTCTATAATTTGTTTATCTCTCGCATATCTAGTACTATATTTTAAACGATTGACTGCTATTGAAGCGTCCGCTTTGACATCTTCTTTTGATGTTGTTCCTCTAACTGATAAAATAATAGTATCATCTGATTCATCTAAATATGCTTTTACTGTGTCCGAATCATATACTAATTTATAATTTTTTATAGGGTCAACTCCTTTCTTACTATATTGATATTTAGATATAGCAAAAAAATCTTTATCACTTGGTCTAACACCATTTCCAAAAAATGCGTTGTTTAATTTCATATATATAATAAAATTATAAAAAAATATATATAAATTTTATATTATTTTATATTATCTATTATATATATTAATGGCGAATAGAAAAAAATTAAAAAAAATATTGATTGATAACGACTATTTTTATGGTATGGGCGAATATGCTGATAGTTATCAAGGTGGAATGATTAATCCATTCTCTGAAAGAAGCGTTCCTCGTTCTCCATCTCAATCATTACTAACAACAAAATATGACCTAGCAGCTAACCGTTCATCTGAAGTAAATGGTGGATTTGTTCATAGACCCGTCAGATACAGAGGAATAGGTGCTGGAAAGAATGACTACGCTGACAATTACGAAGGAGGAAATAGATTTATGGATGAACTTAAACGAGGGTTTAATCCACAACACCTTAAAAAAGGATTTAAAAAATTAAACGCTCAAGTTTTAACACCTATGGCGACTACGGCAAAATATGTGGCGCCTTTATTTGGACCAGAAGCTGCACCAATAAGTGTTGCACTCGGTGCATTAGGATATGGAAAACCAAAAAGAATAAATCAAAGAGCGATGATAGTAAAAAAAGTAATGAATGAACGCGGTGTCTCTATGATTGAAGCGTCAAAAATAGTGAAAAAAGAGGGTCTTTATTAAATATATAAATAATTATATAAATTTTTTATAACCTAAAATATATATATAATGGACTATCATTCTTCAAAAAGAACTGAGGCGAATAATTACGCATTAGAAAAAATAAAATCAACAATATCATCGAAATCTAATCTTTTAAAAATACCATTTACTAGAATAGAACCAATAGCTAGAAGTGGACAAGTCTTTTTTTCTAATAAAGATGAAGTAAATAAACCACAACAACAAGTGTTTGGTAATGGTATAAGATTAAGTGATGAAGACAGAGAAAAAACGAGAAAGCGAATTTTAGAAAGACTAAGTAGTAATTTTGAAAAATATAATAGCGGAGATACATCAGTAGATGTGAGAAGAGAAAATATAATATCAGATGAAGATGCTCAGATAACATTTGGTGATATGTTATTAGATTCTTTAATGGTTAGAACGTATAATAATGATGTCGGATTTGATTTTTTTAATGATGTCTTAAAGTTTAAAAATTTTATTGTAGTTAATATTTGGAAATTTAAAAATATAGATACTTTTGATAATTATATAGAAAAATTAACAGTATTTAATCGTCAATTAGAAGCATCATCATCAGAAGACGAAACAAAAGCACTAGCAAAAAATAGATTTAAACTAATTATAGAAAAAATGGGATCTAGTGGTTCAATTAGCGATAATTATACTATAGCAAAACTAGAAGACGAATTTAATGATATAAGAAACGGTTATTCTGATGTAATATCTAAAAATTTATCATCTTCTATTGTAGTTATTGAAAAATTAATAAAATATATAAAAGAAAATAGAAATGCTATAGGAGATACTGAAAGAAACAGAAAACAAATATCTAAAGCTCTATTGACTTCTCTTCAATTAAATAAAGTTGATATGACGAAAGTAGAATCAAAAATAAGAAAAAGTCAACAAAATGTTATAGATGAAGAGCAAAAAAGAATCAGAGATATGGGACTTATACCTCCACCAGTTCCACCAGTTCCACCAGTTACACCATATGTTCCACCTCCACCAGTTCCACCACCACAGCCACCAATTTTACCACCAACGCCGTCGGCTCAACAACTTATTAATGTCGTAGACCCTACTTATACAAAAAGAAGCACTGAACTAGAAATTCGAGGTTTAACACAACCAGAAATAAACCAATTTTTAACAAATATGACGGGCATTGATGGTCCAACTTTAATAAGACAAATCGGATTTAGAACATTAAATGACGTAAAATCAGCTATTGTATCAGCTTTATATGATAGACGACTTTTAATTGATAGAAGAGGTAATTTAATTATATAAGTTTATTTTAATATTACTATAAAAAATATTTAGTTTTTTACAGTAAAAATATAGTCTATAATATATAGTCAATGTCATCTATAACATCTGATTTTATGATTAACATTGTTAATCGTCTGGCATCTGAAAAAAATTTATCAGTTAAGAGTGCCGACCTTTATTTAAAATATTTAATTATGTTGAATAATAAACAACCTTTTAAAAGTCTCACATTTTTAAAAGAAAAAGACGAAATACAAAAAAAATTGGAAAAATACAGCGACAACACAAAAAAAACAATTTTATCTGGTATTGTTTCCGTTCTAACATTATTTAAAGATAAATCTAATTATAAATCTATATATAAATATTATTATGACAAAATGATGGATATAGCTAATGATATGAAAAATAATAATAATGAAAATGATAAAACAAAAAAACAATCTGACAATTGGATAGATTGGAATATAATACTTAATATGAAAGACCGATTATTAGAAGAATGCGATTTATTTAATATAGATGCTAAAAAGATAACACCAGAACATTATGAAAAAATTTTAAATTGTGTTATTATGTCGATATATACTGAAATACCACCCAGAAGAAACAGCGATTTTTTAAATATGTATGTTGTTAATGGATATAAAGACACAATGGACACTAATAAAAATTATTATGATGTTGTAAATAATAAATTTATATTTAATAATTATAAAACACAAAAAAAATACGGACAACAAATAATAGATGTTAGTAATATTGATAAATTAAAAATAATATTATACCGATATATGCGAGTCCATCCATTAAATCCAGCAAAAAATAAAAAAGATTTTATAACTGATATGCCAAAAAATACAGAATTTAAATTTTTAGTACATAGTGATGGATCTATGTTAGATTCGGTAAATAGTATAACAAGAGTTTTAAATAAAATTTTTAATAAAAGACTAGGAACATCAATGATGCGTCATATATATTTAAGTAGTAAATATAATATAGATGAAATGAAAGAAGATGCAGAAATGATGGGTCATTCTTTATCTCAACAGCGTCAATATTTAAAATCTTAAATCTATAAATATATATAATTATTTAAAATATATAATTATATATATATATATGAAATACAAACCTATGAGATCACCGTATGCTAGATTAGGTGGTAAAAATAATTTAAAAAAAAAAATAATTGAATATTTCCCACCTAATTACGAGGATATGACTTATATTGAGCCATTTTTTGGAGGTGGTAGTTTATTTTTTTATAAAATACCATCAAAAAAAGAGATTATAAACGATTTAGATAAAACTATTTATACATTGATGAAAGGATTTAAACAATATAGCGGTTATGAAATAAGTGATTCTATTAATGACAATTATACTAAAAATAAATATATTAAAATATTTGATTTTAAACCAAAAACAGCATATGATAAATTTATACGATTATTAATTCTTACTAAAATAAGCTTCTATGGTCAATTATATACTTATAAAGGCAATCCAACCACAATTTCAAAAGTTAATACGGATTATCAAGATAAATACAAGATAAGATTAGAAAATACAATCATTTTAAATAAAGATTATAAAGAAGTTATCAAAAAATATGATAGTCCTAACTCGTTTTTTTATATTGATCCACCTTACAGTATGAGTAAAAGAGAAGACTACTACGAAGGTCAATACATTAATATTAATGAATTATATAATTTATTAAAGAATATTAAAGGTAAATTTTTAATGAGTTATGATAATGATACATATACTAAAAATTTATTTAAAGATTTTGATATGTTAAAGGTTAAAACAATATACAGCGGAGCAACAAATATAGAAAGTAGGTCAAAAATAGAGATATTAATAAAAAATTATTAAATATATCGTTATTACATTCAATAAAGTATAATAACGATATAATTACTAGTAATAAAAAATTTTTTATTACTAGTAAATAACATATATCTATATATAAATGCTTTTTTAATCAATAAACGGGCAATCATTCAAATTTTCATCGATATAGTTCTTTTCCTCCAGCTTTTTCTTTATTAAATCTAATTTTAATTTAATTTTTATAGTTGATGATTTTAATTTATTAATCTCATTACTTGTGAATATTTCAGAATCTGATGTCAAAAACCTCGAAAAATTATTTAGCGTCATCTCTGATTTTTTGTTTCTAGTTTCGTCTATCCATTCATAAAAATCCGCATATAGTTCGGATAATTTAATATTATCATATTTTTCTATCTTCTTCTTTTCATTTTTTTTTATCATTGAAATTAACCATTTAATTATTAAAGGTGCATTAATTCGTTTTATTTCTACATAAGCATTATTTATAGGTCTATTAATTTGATAATCAATGGGTGTTTCATATGTTTCATAGTTTTTTAAATATTTAAATAAACAAGCTATAGCCTCTTTATCATTAAATATATTGTCTAAATTTTTAAAATATTCAACGTCGCCTCGTTTTTCCGAATTTACATCATAAATAAAAAAGCGTCTATCATTGTTGTCTATTGGTATGGGGTTTTCGTTGTTGCTACAAAAAATATATCTCGAATAATCATTTATTGTATATTTTGGTATGCCTTTCCTATTTATAATAGTCTTTGATTGTGTTATAATACTTTTTAATCTATCAAAATTTTCAAAATTTGTTTTTCCTTGAGCTTCTTCAATTGTTATTAATAGTTTGTTTTCTAAATGTTCGTTGAATGAATTATATAATTCATTATTAGTTCCAATAGTTAAATAATATTTAGGACCTAAGATTTTATTTCCAAAGTTATCAAAAAATAAATTTTTTCCCGTTCCTCCTCCACTATTTAAAAATTGCCCTTTGTCTCTAAATAATGGTGTTGTTCCTTCTTTCATATTTGGTTTTTGAATAATATGAGCTAACCAATTAATAAAATATTTAATATCTCCGTTTGTTAGGTATTTTATATGTTTTAAAAAAGGTTTTATTTTCTTTTTAATTTTATCATCATCAAAATTTTCAATTAAATATAAATATTTGTCAGCTTCAAACCCATCAAATAAATTATAGATATTTTTAGGACAATCATTAATATTTGGTATAAAATCAGTTCTATCAAAAAATAATCTATTTTCATCTATAATCCATTTAGAATAAAAATCAACTTTTGATGTTTTGTTCTTTTCTTCATTATAGTTTTCAATTTGTTTTGGTTTTAATTCAATTTTTATGTCCGCCTCTCTTAGAATATCAAATCCCTCCCTATTGTCTAATTTTTTATAAAATTTAGAACCAACTAAAAAATATTTTTTTTCTATTTCATTTTTAATTTGTTGATATTCTTCATTTCCTCTTTCAATTTTTATTTTTTTATTTTCTTCTTTATTTTTATTAATAGTGTTATTATATTCTTCTTTATTTTTATTAATAAGCTCTATAAATTTTTCATTATTATCAATTTTTAACCAATAATACAATGTATTTATTTTAATATCATCATAGTTTTTTATTTTAATAGATTGATAAACATTAAATGGTTCATTTTCTATGTATTTATTTGATTTTTTCGAGTAATTTTCATAAATTTCAACTTTAATATTATATTTTTTTAATATTATCCCTAAAGTTATCCATTCTGAAAAATTATCATATCTCGTTATATCTATATTATCTAATATAAATTTTATTTCTTCCTCTTCTATTTTATTATTAATAGTATAATTTTTTAAATCTTTATTTGATATTTTATTTATATCTTTTATTTTTTCATTAATTTGTTTATTTGGTTTAAATCCTTTTAATTCTATAAATTTTTCTATAATTTCGTCAGATATTTCGTTTATTTCATCTCCTAATTTTGGTTTTTTTATAAAATAATATTTATGAATTTTGTCGTTTATTTCGTATTGTGTAGGTTCAACGATTAAAACGGAGTTATCATTTCTTATATCTATTAAAATATGTGTACCGACTGAAGTTTTTAATTTGTCAGTATATTTAAAAATATAATGATATCCTTTTCTTGTTTTTTGTATAAAATTGCATTGTTCATCGCATAGATTTATTAAATCTTTATATAAAGGGTTGTCTATATCATCAAAATCTATAGCCGTTATATTTGATATTTTACCACAAAGAAGAAGATGACAAGATGCATTTTTATCCAATCTGGGCTTCTCTTTCCAATTTGTATAGCCATAAAAATTTAGATGTTTTTTGACTTTGTCTTTTTGTATAGAAACATCAAGAGAACAAGAAGAGAGAACGAGATTTAATTTTTTATATAATTCAAAAATATCATCCATTATATATCATAGGTTATATAATAATTTTCTTAAACCTTTTTATTTAATTTAAATAATTATATCATTATTATTATTTAAATATTTCTAAAGGTTTTTTATTTTATTAATCTTATATTAAATATTTCTAAAGGTTTTTTAATCTTTTATTTTTATTAAATGTATATAAGGAATATAAAGCACATCCGAAAATTCCATTTTTCCTACATCTTGTCTAAAATTTATTTTTATTGTTTCCATCTTAAACGTTTTAAATAGTTCTTTATCGTATTTAATAATGAATAAACCATCAATATATTTAAAACATAAATAACAAGCACAATCTTTTAAATTTTTATAATATCTTATCTTATTTTGCCCTATCATTGCCGTTTCATATTGATTATGTTTTAGTCGTCTCGCTTTTAGTTCTATATAAATTGTCTTATCTTCGTTAAAAAAATCTATAACTCCGTACGCATTTTCATTTTTTTTAAATATAGTTTTAAAATATTCATTTAATATCGGTATTGTTTCGTCTTCTGCAATTTTTCCCATTTTTAAATCTTGTTTTTTAGTCGCCATTATATACTATAGACTATAAAAAATATTTCTAAAGCTTTTTTATTTAAAATATTTTTATATATTTTTATTTAATAATTTAATAATCTTTTTTTCTTTCTAAACATCATTTTTATTGATACAGTTGAATAGTTTGTCATCTTTATTGGATATAAAGAATTATCCAGTCTATTTTTAAAATATACTTGAATATCAATATTAGAGAGCGCTTGTTTGCTCTTTGTAAATGCACTCATTCTATATTCGGCACTCGGTGCATATTCTATAAACTGACGATAATCGTCTGCTGTTTTTAATGGTAGTGCAATGTCGGTTATAATAGGCTGGAAAGCACTCGAAGTAGATGATATAGAATTATTATTAGAATCTCCAAATACCGTAGGCTCACCCACTTGTTCTGAGAATATAGGAATTAGTGTAGAAGTAAAAACAATAGATGAAATAGGTGACCATAAAGTTGATGTGCTTATATAGTTCTGAGTCATTACCCAGTAGCCAGCCGGTGATGGAGTTTGAGTTGGACCAATTGGAAAACCGGTGGGAGGGGCTACCCAGTTTGTAAAATTTTTATTAACTATTTGTAATACATTAGATTCTGAGGCTGGTTGACTCCCCACATATTCTGCTTCAAAATTAGACAGTAGATTATATAAATTATTATTTAGTGATAATTCTAATATTTCGGGTGCTGACGTAAAATAGGATGAATTCGTTCTAGCACCTCCGGCGCTTCTTACATCATAATATATAGAAAATAAATTCGTTGACTGATTAAATACTAATTGTGGAAAGTCGGTCATTATAATGGTATTAGTGCAAGGACCGGGAAATGTTGCTTGGTATGCTGTATATGCAGTAGAAAAATCATCTAGTAAATCACCTATTGTAGTATTAACTAACTTACAAAAATGACCATAAGTATAAATCCAATAATAAATACCTCTTGTGTCTTGTTGACTGATTGGTGGAAGTGGTAATTGTAAGTTATTAATATAAAACGATGTAGTCTCAGACACATAACTAATATGTCTTTTAATGAATTGATTAAATGTATGAGCCGTTCCGGTTGCATCATCAAAATCTTTTGTAAAATTAATACCTATCTGGTATGTCGTTCTATTTATATCTGATTGTCCTAATTCTATAGTTGGTATATGGATTGGTAAATTCAACGATGGTCCGTTCATTGTAAATCTAATAATAGAAAATTCAAAATTTGATAGATTATTAATAAGTGGGACACTACGAGTTTCTATAAATTTAACCTCATTTTTATCTTCTGGTCCTATTGGTTCTAATGATGTGTTATTTATAATGTCGGCGTTATAGTACACTATATCTGGGTCTCCATTGTCATCTGGTTCTCCAACTGTTGAAATATATGATTTATACATTATTATATAATTATAATTAGATTTTTTATTTTCCTAAAATATTATATATTAACAAAGAAACGGTATCATCCATATTTAAATTATATTTTTTAGTATATTTATTAATTAAATTATTATACTGGACATCACTTAAATCTCGGTGTAATAAACGTAATGCGCAGTGTCTACCACAAGTGTTTATGTTATCTCCTAATTTTTGATAAGGAAAAATATTATAGTCGACAATATAACCACTGTTTTTTAATAATTCCGTCAATTTTTTAGTTTCCATATCTAATTCGTCCTTTTTCTTTTCATCTAATAAATCAATTATATCATCTGGTCGTTTTCCATAAGGGTCAAAGTAGGTGATATGATTATTTTTTTTTATCATACAAACCCAGTGCCCGCTGTTAATATTATTTACTAAATACAACATTAAACTTCGACCTTCGTTATCAAAGACGTCGTCAATATGTCGGACATCATCCAAATAAGGATACACAAAAATAAAAAGATTATCACCTAGTATAGCGTTCATATCATCATCTCCTAATGCATATTTTTTTATTTCGTTTAATTTGGTTTTATCGATATTTTTCATTATAAAATATTAGATTTTATTTTATACTATAATTATATATAATATAAAGATGGAAGACCGAGAATTTCCTATTGATTATAGTGATGAGGTAGTTGATATTTTTAAAAAAATGTCTTTTACTGATGGCGAAAACTTGAACATATATGGTTCGATGTCATTTCGTTCAGTTTTATTTCCTCTAGATTATGATGGTTATGAAATAGTAGAAAATAATGAAAGAAGTAAAGAAAATTATTTAAATTTTATAGTTAAAAAATTTAAAGATATTATAAAAAAAATAGAAGATACCAATTCTACATACATATCAAAAATTAAGTGCGGAGAAATTGAAGAATGGAAAATACTCGATGATAATATAGAAATAAAAAATAACAAAATCATAAATTATAATAGTGTAGAATCTAAAAAAAAATTAGAAAATTTATACAATAAAAAAATAATATCAAAAAATGATTATTACAGTATAGATAAACAATTAAAAAAGAATATATCAATTAAAGAATATTTTTATTTATTAGATGTTTTAGATTATCATATTGTTAGATGGTCGCCGTCTGATATATTAAGAGGTTATACAGTTTTAATAGATTGTGAAAAATATTTTTTGAAAGAGGCGATAAATAAAGGAATGACTAAGATAGATATTATTAAATGGATTGATAATAAATTTTTAGAATTTAGTTGTATATATCAATTTAATTATAATGGTAGACCTCTAAATAAAATAGTCTATAATATTGATTATTCCTTAAAAGAAGATATACTCTATTATTTAATAAATAAAAAATATTTTAAAATGGCTAAAAGATTATACGCTTACAGTAAATTTAAAAACGATGAAATAACGATGGATAAACTTATTAAATTATTTAATAGTAATTTAGGTGTATTATATCAAATTTACGGAAATATAGAAACATTAAAAATTATTTTTAAAAAAGTAAAAAATATACCACAAAAAAAGATAGAAAACGAAATAGTAGAGATAAAAAATAGATTTTATCAAATATTAAAAGATGAAAAGAATAAAGAATATAAAAAAATTATTAATATTTTTAATAATTTAGATAAGACGAATATACAGTATGAATTAGAAAATTTAAATAAAGAAATTATAAAATTATTAAATATAAAAACTTTAAAATTTTTAGAAAAACTAAAATTATATCCAATACCTAAAAAAACCGAACTATAAAAAATTTTTAAAAGTTTTTTTTAAAGTTTTCTTAAGGTTTTTTATAAACAGTAAAACTTTTTTTTAAAGTTTTTTTTAAAGTTTTCTTAAGGTTTTTTAAAGTTTTTTTTAAGTTTTTTTTTAAGTTTTTTTAAGGTTTTCAAAGAGGCTCGATATATCTTAAGAATTGGTTTTCTTCTTCGTAATTTTCGTTGTTAATTTCCGGATTCCTAAGAAAAAAACAAAATTTTAAAATATTCTTAAAAGAGCCTAAATTTTTTAATAAAATATTTAAATTTTTGTTAAGAATAGATAGCCGCTCCTCTTCGTATAGCGGATTGCCGTCTCTTCTTTGATATAAATATTTAAAACGCTTTTTCTGCGCGCTAAAACCGTATCTTTCTAAAGTTTTAAATAAAAAAAGATAATCGTCTCCTTCTTCAATATTTTCTAATGCCCTCTTTATTTCTTCTTTATAATTGGTTAGCTCTTCGTATTTATCGTTAAAAATTATACAATCGATTATTCGTATCCTTTTTTGTAAAGTTTTAAATAAATTTTCTTTGTTTTCGATAAAATTTGGTCTTAAAATTCGGCACATTGAAAAAATTAAAGTATAATCAAACTTATCGATATTAAAAATATTTTCTTTAAATTTTTCGTATATTTCTTCTTCGGTTCTTCCGTTATTTACGTCGGTCCAATTTCTAATCATCGCCTTTATATACTATACTTTAGAAAAATATTTTTCTTAAACCTTTTTTTTTAAATTTTTCTTAAAGTTTTTTTAAAGTTTTTTTTTAAATTTTTCTTAAGGTTTTTTCTAAAGTTTTTTTTAAATTTTTCTTAAGGTTTTTTCTAAAGTTTTTCTTAAAGTTTTTTTTAAAGTTTTTTTTAAATTTTCTTAAGGTTTTTTCTAAAGTTTTTTTAAAGTTTTTTTAAAGTTTTTTTTAAATTTTTTTAAGGTTTTTTTTTA
>Ga0247834_1007455_pt1 | contig 11647 bp, 15 predicted proteins | sample LaCruzMarch2015__8_FD_187118 | JGI IMG/M metagenome (GOLD analysis project Ga0247834, IMG submission 187118) | Freshwater microbial communities from meromictic Lake La Cruz, Castile-La Mancha, Spain - LaCruzMarch2015_12m | ecosystem: Environmental > Aquatic > Freshwater > Lake | place: Spain... | reverse complement strand
GGTTATGTTGGAGGTCGTGTATCTTTTGCTGAACGTGGTCCAATTATTATTCGAGCAATACTTGAAACCGATGAAACCGGATGTTCTAATTGTTCTGGACCAAATGATCAAGCATTTACAAATTGTGCAGAAAAATTTGGCTCACGCACTCACCCACTTACTAATATAAATCCAAAGGGTGGACAATTGATGATTGTCAATGGTTCGGGTGTTGCATGTCCAACCGACTGTCCTATTGAATTTCCCAAATACGGTACTTGGCCTACTGAACCGGTACAAACCTGTATAACTAAATGTTGGACTTTCTTAGGTGCAGGATGTACTCCTAATTTGTATGTTGTACCCGGTGGTGATAAAATGATTGAACCACCAGACAGTGTATATGCAATCTTTAAAGAACATGGAGCACGATTTGATGATGCTATTGCTGATATTCCACGTGCTGGTGGACATAAAGGTTATGTTGGGGTATTAAGATATAGAAGTTCTTATATGCCTATATCTCAATCATCATCTGCCATAGAATCAGAATTAAACTTTAAGTATGAAGATGGAAGTGAGGTATTTGGTACATATATTCATCAATATGAAGAATATAGATGTATTTCTGGAAATATATGTGGTAATGAATTCTCTAAACCCAGAGATATTTTTCAAAATGCAAGAATATATGTAGATAAATGGCCATCGATAGCTAAAGTAGGTAATTGTATCATACATTGTCCATGTGGTGCATCCAATACTACTGAAGAACCAGACCCAGAAATACCAGAACCAGGACAACCATGTAGGGATGGATCGTTTCCTCCATGTAGTGATGTATTTAATGGTGGTTTTTGTGCAGGAGAAGGTGGATTTGCAATATGTCCTTGTAATAAGGATAATCCCAATGCAGCAAATATTGGACCATTTTTGTTTCCAAGTTATGGGTGTAATACAAATTTATCACGAATAAATGGATATGGTGCTGCAGATTTTAATTATACTTGTTTTCCAGAAATTCCACAGGGAGTATATGAACCTACTTGTTTAGATAATAATAATATACCACATAGATTTGGATTGGACTCTGAAAGATTTTATTTTACAGCATTTGGACAAGTGGATGCGTATACTGGTCTTGGCAATTTAGGATGTGCTGCAAGATGTTCGTGTCCAGCCCCAGATCCACCAACTGGATGTTTTAATGAAGATGGATCGTGTCAATTTTGTGGAGGTGCTGGAAGTGGTATCGGATTTGGTTTTCCTAGAAATATGATGATTAATTGGAAAAAATATTTATGCCACCAACGTTCAATAGATGGTTATAAAATTCCACCCGATATTATGGGAAAATTTGAATGGGGATGTGGTGCCAAAGATGGAATCACAGGAAGCACAACTGCTAACGGATGCGATGTAGCATGGTCAGTAGGCGATTGTGTGCAAGCAAATGTACCAATTAATTCACTATCTACTACAATAGATAGACTGAAAGCTGTCAGTGATCTAGATCCAAATTATCATATTAGATTTGAAAAATATAATATAATGTTTGATGATGTATTTGATCAAATAAACAGAGATACAGAATTGTGCCCATGGGATACGACATATGAACCAAATTCAGCAAGAAGCGGGTTGACATATGGTAGAAATCATATTATAATAAAAGCACAAGGTCCATACTAACTTATGCAAAATATTTCTTTAAAACAAATTGTTTATTGTGAAACAAATAAATCTAAAGCATTTCATAGAATTAATTGTACTCAGTGGGTTGTAGAAAATGCTGGAAAGTGTGCACCATATTGTACTTTAAAATCCAAGCATGTATTAGCAAATGATTGTTCTAAGTGTGATGTACGAACTCCCTTGGTTGAAACTTCACAACCAAATACTAAATCAAATGTAATAAAAGATATGCAGAGTTTGATACCACAAAAAAATCTTTACACAGCTGTACCTGTACCAAACAATGTTGATCAAAGTTTTTTATCTAAAGCTGCACAATATTCAAAAGTTGAAGGATCTCAATTATTAACTGGTAAAGTATCTGAGGAAGTATTTGAAAAAAGAAAATCCTTATGTATGGGATGCCCAAGAAGAAATAACTTTAAACCAGATTCAGAATCTATTGGTTGGTGTTCTAGCTGTGGTTGCAGTGCAAAAAATCCAAGAGCAGCACTTTCACACAAATTGTGGATGCCAGATCTTGAATGTCCTTTAAAGAAATTTCCTAAAGAGGTTGGTGAAGGATTTAATACAGCAGATGCATTAGATTCTGTAAAGGGAATTATTCAATCCGTTGGTGATCTTTTTAAGAAAAAAGAATCGGATGAAGAAATCAATACAGACCAGAAAGAATAAATAGTATACCATGTCATGCATTAAAACAATCTTAAATTTTCAAAATGAATTACGTCTCCATCACTGGGGAACTAAGTCATATGCCGCACATATAGCATTAGGAGCCGCCTACACAGGCATCGATGCCCTCTTGGACTCTTTTGCCGAGACTTATATGGGAACGCTTGGTAAAGACGAATTAAGAGATATTAATGAGTTGACTTTAAATGGACCCTATAAAACAACTGCTATGCAAGTGTTGAGTTCATTTGAAGATTATTTAACTCAAGAATTACCAAAAGAAATTGGTGGAGATCAAACTGCCTTGTTAAATATAAAGGATGAGATGCTTGGATTGGTACAACAAACCAAGTACTTACTAACCTTGTCCTAGGAGTTAATATGAAAATTTCAGAACTAGTCTACGAAGTCCGAAAACTAGCACGCAAAGAAGAAGATCCTATCAACAAGGATCTTTTTTATCAATGTGCTAAATCATTAGAAATTCTTGGAAATCTTGCAAAGATATCAGATCTTGCTGTGGCAGAACATAATGCCGCAGATGAACCATCAATTGATTACGATGGTGAACTTAAATGGAATGTAGATGATGTAACTCTATCAATGATGGATGAACACATTGATGATCTAATTCAACATGGGTTTATGGATTCAATTGATCGTTGGCCCTATGGGGAACAACCATTTACTAAGTTTGTTGCCAAATACGCTCAAAGTCACTTCATCAAAGATTCTAAAACAGAATAGACCTTTGTTGGAATAGATACATGACTCAGAACAGCCATGTTAGACGGCATGATGCGTAGAACGCATTTGCTATAATATGGATCTTGTTTAAAAGAATAGAACTTTCGTGATTTTTCCATCATGAAATGACTATAGATGTATACGTGAGCCCGTTTGGAATACATTTTGGTATCAATTTTTAATTTAAATTCATTAATCAGACGCACGGCTCGTTTTTCACAGTCTCTTTCCATTGATCTTACAATAAAAAATGCTCTTTTAACATCTTTAGCAGCATAATTTTTACCTTTTAGCCATCCATCAACAATATTTGAGGCTTTATATGACTTTTCATATACTTTACTGCTATTGATATACTGTAAAAAATGACAATATTCATGAACTAGCACATGTAAAAATTGATTACAGTGTTTGGCAATACGAATAGCCTTTCCAGACTCGTCAAAACACCCAGAACAGCGAAACCCATCTACGTTGACACATTTACCACGTCCAATAATAAGTTTCATACCATATTGGGCAAGATGCTTACGTACAAATTTTATAAACTGATGACTCGTCTGTTCCATAAAGTCCTCCTCAGTCATTATTATTTATAATAATGACTTGACAGGTCAGATATAGAGTGTATAGTGTAGTAACTTCTTATAAGAAAGGAAAGTTCTATGGATATTACTACTGTTGACCGTCCGACGAAGATTCAGAGAGTGTTTGATTATATGCGAAATGGTACTCCTCTGAATGCATGTGAAGCCCGTAAGCGTTTTAAGGTTGCAAATATGCGCGCAACTATGAGCAATCTTCGTGAGGCTTTTGATCGTATGGACCTCAAGTATACTGTAGTTCGTGAGACCGTTAAGGGTCGTGCACACTACCGAGTTGTTCGCTCACGCAGTCGGTAAAATTTGTAAAATTTTTGTTAGACGTAAGACCTCCAGTAATGGGGGTCTTATGTTTTTATACTAAAGTATATCGTAGATAATCCACTCAATATACAATATATTGGCGTGGCAACAACATATGAATCTATTATAGCATATGCTCCATTATATCCAGGAACTCCATAAATTTTATAAGCAGATCCTAAAGGAATTTCTCTTGCGGCATCACTATAAGTTTGTAAAGAGTATCCTAATATGGAAGGATGGCTTAAATCAATTTTTAAAGTTGTATTACCGCTTGCTGGTGTTAATGATACTGATGATGCCGATGTTGTAACGTTTATATTTAATGCAGCAACATTTGTAGTTGATGTTGGTGAACTTATTGTGATATAAATCAAATTATTAAATGCTGGCGATATTATACTAAATGGACTCGATATACCGCTTCCATAAATTAAATCATAACAGGATTTGCAATTTACAAAACTAGATAAATATCCAACTGCTATTTTTGAATTTCTTAATTGTGCTTGATTTAAGGTTTGATTTTCATAACAGTTTCTTAAATCTTTAGTTAAAGCATCTGATATTGTATATATTCCAGTCACATTAGATTGTTGTGGTGCTACCACTAATGATGGAAATCCACGTAAATATAAATCAACTGAAGTATTAGTAGTTGAAAAATCCTGAAAAGTTCCACCTGATGCAAAATATAATAGTTCTGTAGAGTCTTTTAGTTGTGTGGTTCCACTTATTGGAATCCGTTCAACATTATTTGACGTACCACCTGATATTTCAATATATTCTTCAAACCCATATGCCGATCCAAGAATACCCATAGAATTGAATGTTATTTTAGAAAGATTTGGAAGAGAATTTACTAAAAAATATCCAATAGTTCCACCTGTAGATGTGAATGTATATTGTGGGGTGTCTACAAAATTATCTTTTCCATAATAATTGTAATCAGATGTTGCAGTTAAACCAGAAACAATAGTAGCAATAATAATATGATTATCATTTATAGTAGTGGATAACCTACAAGTTCCACTTAATGTTGTATTAACATTGTTATATTCATCAAAATACTGTGATGATGATATCGAGAATGTTTCTCCTGCACCAGAAAATCCACCAAAAGTTCTTTTTAAATATAATGAATCTGACACATCGTATACATGTGAATAATCAATTGTACAGGTAGAACCTTGAATTAAAATATTTGGTTTAGAATTTATAATTCCTTTTGTAAAAATAGGATCTACTGTTAATCCAGTAATGTACAAACCATAATTTTTTAAAGTTCGAACTTTATTTAATGTATATGCTGATTCTGTTTCTGCCATTTTTTATTCACGATGCATTATAAAATAGTGCTTGTGTACCACTTCCAGTAACAGTCCAAATTTTATTAGTATTATTTACTTTAACAAATATTTCTTCACCTGGATCTAACCCATAAGAAGTGGATGAAGATACTCCAGTATTACCTGCAAAGTAAACTAAATTTGTATTAGTTGCTGCGGCTTTAAGGTTAATACCATATGAGCATGTAAACCCAGTTGGATCCATTTGTGATACAACGGCGGTTGGAGCTGTTCTACTAGATTTAATACTCGATGGAACACTACCAGCAATGCTCAATATTTGTGCATTGAGAATAACCAATTGTCCATATACACTAGTCATTCCAGCAAGAATGGCTGTATCATTAATACCAACTGTATTACCTACAGTAACATCAACACTACGACCTCCAGTCATTCCTTGGATGCGTAATCCATTACCAGCAGAGTCATTTGTTACACCAATCGTTGATGCAATATTTGCAGTGATGGTAACACCACTAAAGCTGACTTGCATTGGATTTGAAGTAGTTCCAATAGCAACACCACTGGCATCGACCATGTTAGAATAAATCCAAGTATTTCCACTTGGACCAAATATAGAAACATTGTCTGTTAATTTATTTAAATAACGTCCACCGGTAACTTCTACTCTGCAACCAGTTGTAGTCTGTACATATACAGGGGATGCAGTAAGACCCATAACACTAACTGTACCAGATACTGGAACTGGGGTTCCTGAACCAACACCTTCAATTTGAATTGTTCCACAGAATCCAGAAATAGTAGCAGTCATTCCACCAGCTACTGCAACAGGAAGTGGGGTGGCAGTATCTACTACTGTAAGGGATCCGGTAGGACCATATGCCATTTTGTAAATTTGGGTGTAGTTAGTTATACCGCTAACTAATACAGGATCAGCCGAAACAGCAAATGTTACTCCACTTGTTTCAATAACAACATACGTGCTTCCAAAATATGGTGATAATGACATAATTTATCCTTGTGTTCCTTGTTCTCCAATATTTATACTCTTCTATTTATTGGCTTTAATATAAAACCATGATATAATAACATTATGTACATAGATGACTCTGCAAAAGAACAATTTTCAAATAAGGTAATATCAAGAGTCAAATCGACCAATATGACTTTTATGGATTGTGTTTTAGAAATTACAGAAGAAATGGGTTTAGACCCAAGTGCTTCTGGTAAACTTTTAACCAAGCCAATTATTGAAAAAATTCAACAAGAAGCTCAAACCCTTCATTTAATGAAAAAGTCTAAATCTAAGAAACTACCGATTGACTAATGTAAATCGTGGTGTATAGTGGTAGAGAACTGTTAGGCCAAGGTAGATCCTTGGGGAAAGAAAGACACATATGGCAAATTTTTCAGATTTCAAGAAGAAGAGTAAGAACTCAGTCGCATCACTAACCGAGCGCATGGATAAGCTCACGTCAAAGGAGAGTTACAAGGATGACCGTATTTGGAAGCCTGGTATCGACAAGGCTGGAAACGGTTATGCAGTAATTCGATTCCTTCCTGAGATTGCAGGGGAAGATACTCCATTTGTTTCAGTTTATAGTCATGCCTTCAAGGGCAAGGGTGGTTGGCTCTTTGAGAACTGCCCAACTACGCTTGGAGAGAAGTGCCCAGTCTGTGAAGCAAATACGGAACTCTGGAATAGTGGAATTGAGGATGACAAAAATATTGCACGTAATCGTAAGCGTAAGTTGACTTACATCTCTAATATTCTTGTTCTTGAAGATCCTGCAAACCCAGAGAATAAGGGAAAGGTTTTCCTTTATCAGTATGGTACCAAGATCTTCCAGAAGATTCAAGGACTTGCTCATCCAGAGTATCAAGATGAGACTGCAGTTGATCCATTCAACTTTTGGACTGGTGCAGAGTTCAAGATCAAGATTCGTAATGTTGGTGGTTACGTAAACTATGATCGTTCAGAGTTTTCTGCTCCTGCTCCTCTCCTTGGTGGAGATGATAAGAAGTTAGAGGAACTTTGGAAGAAGCAATATGCTCTCAAGGAGTTTACTGACAAGAGTCAGTTCAAGAGTTATGATGAACTCAAGGCTAGACTCAAGAAGGCAACAGGAGACGATATTCGTGCTCAGTTTACCGACTCAAAGAGTATTGAAGATGATGTTACGGATACGGTAGTCCGTGAAGACATTGAGGAAAAGGATCCTTTAAAATACTTCTCCGAAATGGAGAATGATTGAGAAAAGCCCCGCAAGGGGCTTTTTTTATGCCCAGATAGGATACTGAGCAAATCGTTCTGATCTAGCATCAAATATTAAATTGTTTTGCTCTAACGATGGACGTTCTTCAAACTTTGAAGCGGGGCTTGGATTTGGTATCCATTTATTCTGAGTATTATCTGCAATACTTGTTAATGTATCTCTGAGCCCATCTACATTTTCTTCTAACTTTTTGTATGATACTTCTGGATCAAACTTAACTTGTAATTTCATTCCAACATCAGCAACTTCTGCAGTTGTTTTTTCTGATAAATCTACTTTTGTAGCTTGGTATATTATTGATTGTAATAATGGTGGATCAACAATTGGTTTAAAAACAACACTTTCGGGTAACGCCATATCCTCTGGCATACTACTATCAAGTTGTGCAGATCTTATATCTGATGGTTTAATTGAAGGTGCAAACAGTTGTTGTTCTGCTGTAACATCTAATGATATATTATTATTGTCTTCCATTAATTAAATCCTTGCAGGTTTGATGAATAAGATTCATTTTGTTGTTTCTTTTGTTCTTGGTAGTCTACTAATAATTTAACATATATTTCTCGTTCCCACCAGATCATGCTTTCTAAATCAAATAGATTCCAATTAAAATTATTTATTAGGGTAAAGTTTGTAACGTAGTAATCTTTTAAATCAAAAAACTTTACCGATAAGTAAAAAAAGTTAGAAATCCATTTACCTCCTTATCACCATCTTCAGTTTTAATAGTTAAAAATAGATCAGGTTGAGTTTTCATAAATTCTTCAAATTTAGGAAGAACTGTCATAGGTAAATTATCTAAAATAACTTTTATTTCATTGGTTAGATATTTACTAACATGAAAGATTTCACCATTAAAAATAACTTTTTTGATGCAAGCTTGTATCAAATCTTCTTTATCAAATGAATTTAATTTTAATAAGTCTTTTATGGTAGGTGTTTCTAATACCAGATTAACACTATTGGTTAAAGATATTGTTTGAGATGATATAGAGTTTTTTCCATATATCTCAGAAATTGATACCTGAATTCGTTCTTTATTGTGTATGAGATTTAATTGTTCGTCAACACTTTTTGATCTTATTTGTAAAAATAGAAATTCAGCATCAGCCATGCACAGATCTAAAATGTTAATATCTTTAACATTAGTTTTTAAAATATCCACTAAGCTTGTTAATGCCAATTTTCTATTTTCTTCTTGTAAGATAATAGAAATGTTTTTTGCATCCTTTACTCTGAATGGAACAAACGAAACAGTTTGTTTCGAGAAGGGAAGAGTAGTCTGATATTTTGGTAAAAGACTTTCCAACGAATTAAGTATATCCATATTATGTACCTGGTTTAAAAGTGAAATCTCTGAACATCATCAACACTTGATATGTCATATAATCATTAGTCTTCATCATAGTCAATTCAATTGGTAAACATTCAATTGGATAGATTTCAAAGAATGTATATATTCTATTAATATTACCATTTGGATCTAGTATATTAATTTTCATTTGCGTTGGGGCTATAATATCATCATAGTATGAAAGTTGGAACGGAGTTTTATATGTTCCTCTTTGTCTTCCACCCGAATAAATTAAGTTAAACCATGTATCATAAAAATCTGTAATAAAATGGTCATTTGTTACAGCAAAGGTTAACATAACTCCCTGCGGAAACTTTTGAGATCTTGGAACACTTCTTCCCAATCCGTACCCTGCAAGATTGTCTGCAACCGAATCAATGGCTCTAGCCCCAATCATTACCGATAATGGTTGAAGATCATTAGCTGGAATGAAATTACTTAATATGGTTGGTAAGCCATTAAATGACATAGAAAATCTATTAGGTCTCTGTAAACCTTGATGCCTATCAAAAAAGTCTTTGATGGCTGTGATTGAATTTGTTTGATTATTTGGTGTTATTGCCATTTGAAAAAAGTTCTTTTTCTGTTATTATTTTAAAAACTATATTGTTTTTATCACAATATACTTTAGCTGCGTTCCATTTACAATTATTGACGATCCAAGTAACTTTATCTTTTTTAGAAGCATTTTCCTTTAACATAGTTTGTTTCTTCGGTTTTACTTCAACCATCCAATTTTGTATACCATTTACATTTTGAAACTGTATTAAAAAATCTGGATAGTAATTATGCATCTTTTTATCAATTGGACTCATATAAGGTATTGCGATTTCTTCAGATGACCATTTTAGTATACTTGAATGTTCATCACAAAATACACATACATTTCTTTCCCACATAGATCTACAGACAATTTTTGATACATCTCCTGCGTATTTTCTTGGATTTTTAGGATTAAAAATTGTTCTGTACGCCATTATAATATTTAGTTAAATTATCTAAATATTATTACATGGCACAATATAACTTCAGATATCCATTTGGATTAGCCCAAGCAGAACAACCGCTCTGGTTAAATTTTTATGCTGCCAATTATTCATTAAAAAACAATGAACGTACCAGACCTGGGGTTATAAACAGAGCATTTGCTCAGATTTCTTTGCCTATGCCAAAGGAACCAGGATATCAAGTTGCGCACGAATACGGTGAAAGCAACAACAATCCCGTTGGTCCCATGATTAGTAGAGCGGGATTAGCAAATAGCGGTGGTGGAATCAAAGGTGCAATAAACGTTTTAAAAAGAAATATACAACCAGCCACCTTTTATTGGGAAAGAATGTTTGCAACCTCTACTTATAGACGTTTCAGTAATATTGCTGAAGCAACAATGGTATCCGAAGGACGTAAAAAATACTTTTTTCAATATGTTTTTGTTCCCAAAAATGCTGCAGAAAGTATTCAAGTTGAAGAAATTATTGGAACATTCAGAAAATCATCTTATCCTACAGTAGCAACCGGATTACCTGAACGCTCATACCCACAAAATTTATGGGCATTGCAGGTATCAAAAGGAAATGGTGTTGCCTTGGGTGGTGAACAAAACCTAACAGCCAACTGGATGGGAGAACCTCTAGTATGTGTTTTAGAAACCGTCAAGGTTCAAAAGAATGATGAAATTGATCCGGTTATCAGATATTTACCTAACGGTGGATCGTCTATAACTTTATTAGGATTACTTTTTAGTGAATTTGAAACTGGTACATATGTTCCAGAAGCAAATGCCGTTTGGTCTAAATCAGAAATCTCAAATTATTATTTTGGTCCATCAGCATGAAATTCTTTGAAAATTTACCTAAAACTTCTTTTGAAACTACAATTGGTACATTTAGTATCTCTGATTTTTTTACATATCTTGATGTAGAAAATGCTCCAATACAAGAGAGTAATATATCAATAGATAGTAAAACTACTCTATTAGAGGCTGCTGCTACTACATATCAAGATCCAGATAGTTTCTGGGCAATTGTTGCTGCAAATAATGTAATTAATCCATTTACATTAGTTGAGAGTAATGTTAATATTTTTACAAATGATAATAAAAATAATAAGTGTTTTATTTTAATTGATCAACCATATTTTTTAACTCCAACTTCTACTGTTCCTACAGCACCTATTGGTAGTTTAATATTTCCTTATTTTTCAAATTCTGGATTTCCTCCATATTCTTTTGGCTCTACGGGAATTTATGATATGAATGGACCTATGGCAGTAATAGTTGATTCATCATTTTATGATTTAACAATTACAGCAAATATTGTAAAAGGAGGAGATAATTTTTTATCTGGACTTACTACTTCACCTCTTAGCGTAATTCCTTTAAAATCTGATGGAAGCTATGGTATTCCTTTTTATGGATATATGAGAACTTTACAAACATCAAATAATAAAGTTATCAAACAAGTTAATTCCACTGATGGAAAAACAATATATAAAAATACTAGAGATTTTATTGTAATACCAACCTTAGATACAATATTACCACAATCAACTCCACTAGATGGTGTTACTACATACACAACCTATAATGCAGAACAAGAAATAATACTTGCTTCTAAGAATATTCAAGCATATGTACCAAAACAACTTGGTTTAATTCAAGCTTCCTTTGTTACTACTAAGTATAATTGATATATTATGCCAAAT
>Ga0247834_1007448_pt1 | contig 11656 bp, 10 predicted proteins | sample LaCruzMarch2015__8_FD_187118 | JGI IMG/M metagenome (GOLD analysis project Ga0247834, IMG submission 187118) | Freshwater microbial communities from meromictic Lake La Cruz, Castile-La Mancha, Spain - LaCruzMarch2015_12m | ecosystem: Environmental > Aquatic > Freshwater > Lake | place: Spain... | reverse complement strand
AACAAATATTTTTTTTGTTATGGTAGTTTTTTCTAATATAACTTTTATATTTTTAATTGCTAAGGATTTACTAAAAATACTCTCCTCCGTTTCATTGTGAATAGCGTTGATAATTGCTCTTTTTTTACCATTTATTTGAACCACCACGTTAAATTCATCTTTTTTTAATGACTCATTATCAAATTGAGGCCACTCTTGAATGTTAAGATCTTTTTTTTGTGTAATTTTTTCCCAGCATTCATACGCAATATAAGGAATAAAGGCTGAGATAATTATTAAATATTTTTTAAAGACATCAATTAAACTATCTTTATCAATTCTTAATTTTTCAATTTCATCATTGATGAGAGTTAAAAAGGTGTATAACTTTGCAACTGCAACATTCATTTGAAATTTCTCAATACATTCTGAAATTTCTTTTACTAAAATATCAACTTTAATCAAAAAATTTTTATCAGAAACTTCATTTGCCTTTTGATAATTTGATATCTTTTCACATGTTCGAAAAATTTTTTGGATATATTTATAAGCCCCCTGAATACCGCTATCGCTCCATTGAATGTCACGATCTGGAGGACTATCGGATAATATAAACCATCTTACCGCATCGGAGCCATAAATTTTTATAATATCATCGGGATCTACGATATTTTTCTTTGATTTTGACATTGCTTGGCTGTCACCCTTTAAAACTTTTAATTTATTATCTAAAAAATATTTTCCATCTTCAAATTTTACATCCTTTGGAAATACCCATTCTCCCTTTTCAGTTTTAAAGGTTGGATGACAAACCATGCCTTGAGTAAAAAGATTTTGAAATGGTTCTGTAAATTTAAATTTAAATTCATCTTTTAGAGCAAGGGTAAAAAATCTTGAATATAAAAGATGCAAAATTGCATGCTCAACTCCTCCAATATATTGATCAACGGGCATCCAATAATTAATATCCTCTTCATTAAAAGGATGATTCTGTTCGAGGGGTGAACAAAATCTTAAAAAATACCAAGAAGAGTCCACAAAGGTATCAAGAGTATCTGTTTCACGAACAGCCTTCATCCCAGTTTCTGGGCATTTTGTATATTTCCAAGTTGGATGATTTTCTAAAGGATTTCCAGGTTTACTAAAATCAATATCTTTAGGAAGTTTTACTGGTAAATCTTTTTCAGGAACTGGAATGATTTTTCCATCCTCTCTGTAAAGTATTGGAATAGGACAACCCCAATATCTCTGTCTTGATATTCCCCAATCTTTTAATCTATAAATTATTTTTGAATTTCCTAATTTCTTATCTTCAATAATTTTAATTATTTTTTTTTGCGCTTCCTTGACACTAAGGTCATTTAAAAAATCAGAGTTGATTATAAAACCGTCTTCAACATAAGCTTCATTTTGGATTGAAATATTTTGTGATCTATTAGGGGATACCACAGGCAAAATTTTTAATTTATATTTTAATGCAAATTCCAAATCTCTTTGGTCATGAGCAGGGCAGCCATAAATTGCCCCTGTTCCGTAATCCATAAGTATGAAATTACTTACGTAAATTGGTAATTTCTTATTTTTAATAAAAGGGTGATAAACAAAGTAAGAAGTTTTAAAGCCTAACTTTTCATTTTTTGATAAGGATGATTCAATTGCGATATTTTTAAGAGCTTCACTTTTAAATTTTATAAAATTTACATCACTTTCAAAAAATTTAGTAAAAGGATGATCTGGGGCAATAGCAATAAAAGATGCGCCAAAAATTGTATCAGGTCGAGTTGTAAAAATTTTTATCTCTTCTTGGTTGTTAGTTAAAAAATTTATCTCACACCCTACAGATTTTCCAATCCAATTTCTTTGCATTAATTTTACTTTTTCAGGCCAACCATTTAAATTTTCAAGAGATTCTAAGAGTTCATCTGAATATTTTGTAATATTTAAAAACCACTGACTTAATTTTTTTTTCTCAACCACAGCGCCCGATCTCCAGCCTTTACCGTCAATGACTTGCTCGTTTGCTAATACTGTTTGATCAACCGGATCCCAATTGACATAACTTTCTTTTTTATAAGTTAGACCTTTTTTAAAAAAAAAATTGAATAAAATTTGTTGCTGTTTGTAATAATTGCTATCACATGTTGAAATTTCTTTATCCCAATCTATAGAAAGACCTAATCGCTGAAGCTGTTTTTTCATAGAGGATATATTTTTTTTTGTCCATTCCTCAGGATGAAGTTTATTTTGGAAAGCAGCATTTTCAGCTGGTAATCCAAATGCATCCCAGCCCATAGGATGAAGAACATTAAAATTATTTAGCCTCTTGTAATTTGCTATAACGTCACCCAACGTATAGTTTCTAACATGGCCCATGTGAATATTTCCTGAAGGATAAGGAAACATTTCAAGACAATAAAATTTTTTATTGTTACCTTTCGTGTGTGTTGAGAATAATTTATTTTTATTAAAAAAATTTAGCCAACGTTCCTCGGTTGCTAAGGGATTATAATTATCCATTAGGTGAATTAACTATTTTTTTTTCTCTTCCGCAATCTTTAATTTTCTTGCTTCTGTGATAATATTTTCTTTTATGCTAGTTGAGAATATATCGTCCGTTTTTTTTGTAAAACATTTTTGGTTTTGATCGCAAATTTTTTTGTGAGAGGAAATCTCAACAGAATTTGATCTAAGTTCATCACTTAAAAATTTAACAGTAATTTTAATCTGTTCGTTTGAATTAGAAGCTTCAGAGTACCAATCGTAAATAATAATTCCGCCAGAGTAATCTGCATTGATTAAAGGTAAAAAATCTAAAGTTTTTAAAGTTGCTCTCCATAAAACATTTGATGTTCCAAAACTAACATTTCCTTGTCCCTTGCTTTCAATATTTTTGCCAATTGATCCAAATATTCCACCTCCCTTATCAGCAGCTTCCCTTATCCTTTTTCTTTGATCTGTATCAACATCCACTCTTTCATTTGATACTGGGTCATTTTTTGCGCAAGTGGCTAAAAAAATTAATAAAAATATTAGTATCTTCATACCAGAACTATGTATTAGCTTTTCCTTCTAAAATATAGTTTTTTATGTTGTAAAAATACAACAAAAACCATATTTTTTTTAAAATTTTACAAAAAATCAACAAGATTTAATAATTTAAACTATAAATTCTCTAAAGCTTAATTTGTTAAACCAAATAAAGCCAATTAACAAATAAATAAAAGGAAAAACTATGAAAAACAAACTATTAACCACTACAGCTATATCTGCTGCAATGTTGATGGGTGTTGCAAATGTTAATGCTCAAACTACTGTTAAGGGTCAAGTTCACTTAACTTATAAAGCATTATCAAATGAAAGCGCTACAGGAGCATCAACTGGATCTGGATCCTTTAGAGGATTTGGTAAAGAAACTCAGTTAGATATTGCAACTGCTGGAAAACTAAATAATGGAATGGGTTACGCTGCAGGATTTGCGTTAGAATTTGATGGAACAGATCTTTCATCAACAGCGACTGCTGCAAACTCATCAGGATTGCACAATGAGAACGTGTTCATTGATTTTATTTCAGGAAACACAACTATCACTATTGGTGCAGACCACGTTCAAAACCCTGACTTCACGTACACAAACCTACTAGGTTTACGTGCAGACCCAGAAAATTTATTTGCTGGATCATCTGGTGGAGCGACTGGTGCAACTGCTCCAACCGCATCTATTTATCCAGGATCAGGAACTACAAAATATGAATCGTATGGGGCTGGTATTATTCAAAATTTAGGAATTGCCAAAGCTTCTTACTATTACGTACCAGGTGGAACTGCTTCTGACGAAAACGGTGGTGGAACAACTTTCCAAGCTGCTGTTGATAGTGGTGAAAGCAGTCATGAGTTTATGATCAGAGGTAATTTTGGAATTAAGGGATTAGATGCAACTTTATTCTACTCTTTTCTAGACAATGAAGGTCAAACTGCTCAAGATACAGAAGGAAGAATGATTGGTGCCAAATATACTATTGGCAATGTTTCAGTTGCAGGTGAACTTAAGAGAAACACTGGAGCATCAAGCACTACTACTGGTAAAGGTCTTGCATTAGGATATGCAGTTGATAAAGATCTTTCAGTAAGTATTGGACAACAAGTAGCTGAGGTCGGTGGAGTTGGACAACAAGAAGAAAAAATTAAATTTCTTCAAGTTGGCTATAGCTTAGGACCTGTAACTACTGGTTTAAGTTATGCTAAAGGCACGAACATTGGTGGTGGTACTGCAGTCGGTGCAGCTGCTGCTGATAGTGATGTGCTGTACTTACAACTTTCTACAGCATTTTAATTATTTAATTTAAATAATTTAAAATTTTAAAAAACCCGCTTATTTAAATGTAAGCGGGTTTTTTTTTACTCAAAATTTTCTATAGCAGATTTAATTCCAACTGCCATTGATCTTGTCATTTTAATTTTTTTAAAATTTGACAATTTAATTCCTCCTAAAGCAATTAAACGTGAACTCCAATTTAGGGACATTAAATTAAATTTTGATATCTCTAATATTTTATTTTTACTATATTTATTTGTAATAAATATTGGTGATAAAAATATAGATGAGCAGTTTTGCATATTTTTTTGATAAAATTCTAACTGATTATGTGCTTTTCCTAAAATTTCAATATTATTTTTCTTAAATTGATTTTTTTGTATATTAGAAATTGTTCTATTAAAACTTGAAATGACAAGTCCATCTAATTTATATTTTATGACTGCTTTATAGTTATCAAGAATATAAAGTTTTATTTTATTCCTTTTGCAAAATTTTTTAATTCCAAAAAAATTTTCGCTAGGTATAAGTTGGTTTTCATATATTATTCCTATTATATTTTTAATTTTTTGAATTTTTTCTTCAATTAAAAAATTAAAACTATCGATAAATATGTAGATTTTTACAGAATGATTATTAAACTTCATTATTATGGATATTGTAAGTAACTTTCAAAAAATTTCTAATAATATTGTTAACAAAAATATTACTATTATTGCTGTTAGCAAAACCTTTAAAATAAATCAAATTATGCCTCTAATTCATCTTGGTCATAAACATTTTGGTGAAAACAAGGTGCAAGAAACTTTAGATAAATGGATACCGGATTTATTAAATGAAAACAATATTCAACTTCACATGTTAGGAAAATTACAAAGCAATAAAGTTGATGATGCTGTAAAAATATTTTCTTATATTCATTCATTAGATAATGAAAAGTTAGCTTTAAAATTATCGGTTGCGGAGAAAAAAATGAGCAAATTTTTAAAGTACTTTGTTCAAGTCAATATTGCTTCTGAACCCCAAAAATCAGGTATCGCGCTGGATCAGGCTGATGATTTTATTAGTTTTTGTCTTAATGAATTAAAGTTAAATGTCATTGGATTAATGTGTTTACCACCTATGATTGTTGATCCTGTGCCTTTTTTTAAGCAATTGAAATTGATAGGTGTAAAAAATAATTTAAAAGACCTTAGTATGGGCATGAGCCAAGATTATTTACAGGCAATTGAATTTGGAGCAACGTATGTTAGAATTGGCTCTAGTATCTTTGGCGAGCGTAATTAATTTTCTAAGATTTTTATTTTAGTATTTTTTGAAATGTTTTCTACAAGATAAAGTAAATTTTTCTTACTTAGTGCTATGCAACCTTTTGTTGGTTGAAATTTTTTTCTCGCTAGATGAATAAATATAGCACTTCCTTTATTTCGAATAGTTGGATTTATGTTGTAATCAAGCACCATAATAATATCGTAAATTTTATCTTTTCTGAATAATCTTTCATGGCTTAATTTATTTGGTAATGAGATGAGTTTATTATAATATTTGCTATTAGATTGGTCGCACCAGCCAAAATTTTTTTCTATTTTACGTAATCTAATTTTTGATTTTATTTTTCTTATTCTATCTTCTCTATAATAAATTTTTATAATCTTATAAGTTCCTTTAGGAGTAAGATTGTCACCCTCAATTTTTTTTTCACCAACCCCAGATTTTCCCAATGCACACCTAAATTTATGATTTTTAAATTTTAAATAGCCAGATTTATTTATAATAATCATAAATTATATATTATATATATTTTAATGAATAATATTGAATTATCTATTTTAGGTTCCAATTCTTTTTTAAATTTACTAAATGAACTTGATTTTAATAAGATTATAAATTTTAACCATCATCAGAATAAAGAAAAAACTTTTTTCTCCGTTAAAATACTATTTGCTGAAAATTTAAATATAAAAGAAGTAAAAAAAATTCTTTTAGAAGATGAATTGGTAATTCTTCTTTTAAACAATAAAGACTACTTAAAAAAAAATAACATAAAGTTATTGAGTTTTCAAACGTATTTGGAATTGCCAATTGAATTATTATCTTTTAAAGAAATCTTAAATATTTTAGTTACCAAATACAATTTTTTAAAAAAATCAAAAATTATTATTAAAGATTATGAGATTGACAGTAACCAAAGACAAATCTCAAGAAATAATATAAAAATAAAAATTACTGAGAAAGAATTAGAATTAATCTTAACTCTTCACAAAAATAATGGGTTAAATAAATCTTATTTGCTTAAAAATATTTGGAAACATAGTTCAGATTTAGAAACCCACGCTTTTGAAACTCATTTACATAGACTTAGAAAAAAAATTTTTCAAAGTTTTGGTGACGATAATTTTATTACTGAAAAAAAATCTTTATATTTTTTGATTAAGTAAGGCGTGCTCCAAACTTTTCTATTATTTTTGCTGCAAGTTTTGAACCTGTTTCAAGACATTTTTTTATATCTATGTTGTCAACATATGCTTTCAAAAAGCCAGCGGCAAATAGATCGCCGGCCCCCGTTAGGTCTAAAATTTGATTTGGCTTAAAACTTTCACAATTAATCACATTATTATCTTGAATAGCCAAACTTCCTTTTTCACTTTTTGTAACAATAATTAATTTATTTAATTCTTTAAGTTGATTGATACTATTTAATAAATTTTTTTCACTGGCCAATTCATTAATTTCATTCTCGTTTCCTATTAGAATATTTAAATCATTTTTTAAAAGTTGAAGAAAATCTTTTCTATGTCTTTTAACGCAAAAAATATCAGATAAACTCATAGCGATTTTAATTTTATTTTTTTTTGCCAAATATATAACATGCATAAACATCTCTTCGCTTATACCTTTGTCCCAAAGATAGCCTTCCAAAAAAATAATTTTAAAATCCTTGATATTATTTTCATCAATATTATCCTTTGAAAGTTGTGACGAAATTCCAAGATAAGTACACATGGTTCTCTCAGAGTCTGGAGTGATAAAAATAATAGACACACCTGTTGGTAAATCTTCATGTCGTTCAATGTATGCAAAACTTACATTAATCTTTTCAAGGCTTTCTTTATAAATTTTACCAAATTCATCTGAATTTATTTTTCCAATAAAAGATGAATCTCCATTAAGATAGGCAATTCCTGCCATAGTATTTGCGACAGACCCTCCTGCTTCAATTTTTTCAATTTTGATTATTTTTATCAAATTTTCATATTCTTTTTTTTCGATGAGTTTCATCGATCCTTTTGTTAGTTTATTTTTTAATAAAAAGTCATCATTAACTTTTACAAAAATATCAACTATTGCATTACCAATCCCAAGAATTTTTTTAGACATTCTTCTCCTTATATAAACAAATTTTTTTTATTATACATTCTGAGCAAAGTGGATTTCTAGACTTACATGTGTGTCTGCCATGCAAAAGAATTAAGTGGTGGGCCTTTTTCATATATTCCTTCGGTATGATTTTTAAAAGCTGTCCTTCGACCTGGTCTGGACTTTTGCCATTTGTTAAGCCTGTTCTATTGGCTACCCTGAAAACGTGGGTATCTACAGCAATGGTTGGCTTATTGAAAGCTTCATTAAGAACTACATTAGCAGTTTTTCTACCAACACCGGGAAGATTAATTAAATCATCAAAATTATTTGGAACCTTACCTTGATGTTTTTCAACTAAAATTTTTGAAAGATTGTATAAACTTTTAGCTTTCATATTAAAAAGACCAATACTTTTAATTAAATTTCTTATTTTTTTTATTCCTAGATTAACAAAATGCATTGGGGTGAAGTATTTTTTATAGATAGCTTTAGTTACATTATTTACATTTACGTCTGTACATTGAGCAGAGAGAACTACAGAAGTTAGTAGTGTAAAACGGTTTTTATAGTTAAGAGAAGTTTTTGGGTTTTTGATTGAAAGATTTAAAAGTCGAATAAGATTTAAAACTTTAGATTTATTTAATATCATTAAAAAAATTTTAGAAAGAAACTATTTAAGTCCAAACATATCTTGCATATTAAATAAGCCTTTATTTTTTTTTAATATCCATACCGCAGCCTTCAATGCCCCCTCTGCAAATAGTTTTCTAGAATGTGCAATATGTTTTAATTCAATATTTTCAATTTTATTTTTATAAAGAACAGTGTGTTCACCTATGGTTTTGCCTTTTCTTTTAACAAAAAAATTAATCTTGTTATTTTGCACACTTCCTTTTTTGTTTAAAAATATTTTTCCTTTAAAATTTTGTAAATTTCTTTTTTTTCCTATTGATACTGCATTAGCTAACATTAGCGCAGTTCCAGATGGATAATCTATTTTTCCCTTATGATGATTATCAATAATCCCAACCTGGTAATCAGTTGAAATTTTATTTGATAAAATTTTTGTAATATATTCTAATAAATTAATGCCTAAGCTCATATTACCAGATTTAAATATTGCAGTTTTCTTTGAAAATTTTTTTATTAAAAATTCTTGTTTTTTAGTAAAACCTGTTGTTCCGATGACTATTTTTTTTTTTAACTTTGCAGCTAAATATAAAATTTCAATAGAAGATCTTGGAGTTGAAAAATCAATAATGACATCTGTTTTTTTAAAAGCTTCTAAACAATTATTTTGAACTTCTACTCCTCCAATCCTTTGACCAAATTTTAAATCAGTTAAAGAATGCAATTTAAATTTTCTATTTTTTAAAGCGGATTTTATAAGTATTTTACCCATCCGTCCAAGTGCCCCAGTAATGGTTATGTTAATTCTTTTAGACATAATTATAATTAAATATAAATATCTTCATTAGTTAGGTTGTTCTGTTTTTTTTTATAAACTTTTTCAAAAGCTGATTCTAAATTCTTAGTATATATTTTATTATTTTTTACACTTTCAATATTTAAATTATTTTTTAACTGTTTTTTTAGTTCATTATATTTATTACTGTTATTTGCCAATTCTACAGATAATTTTATATACTCCTCTATATCATTAGTAATTAACTGATTTAATTTTAAATTATTAATTATACTAGCAGAAACTCTACTTTGAAAATTTTTACCCTGTAAAGTTACAACTAGTAAATTTGATTTGAGAGCTTCACTACTAGTCGTGTGGCCGTTGTAAGGAAATGTGTCGAGAAATAAATTGACATGCTTGAATCGTTCAATATGTTTTTCATAAGTTGTTCTTTTTGAAAATATTATTCTTGTCTCGTCGATGGCTAATTTTTTTGCCTCCTTCATTAAATTTATTTTAGATACCTCATCATTCTCTAATAATACTAATATAGAATTTTTGACATTTTTTAATATTTTCATCCAGGCATTAAAAATAAAAGGTGTGATTTTGTAACTATTACAAAAATTTGAAAAAACAAATTTTTCCTCCGACAGATCAAATTTATCGTCAAAATCTATATTCGAGGTGTCAATTAATTCATATTGAGGCTGATAACAGTCTGGTAGATATATTATTTTTTCTAAATAATATTTTTTAAAATCTTCTGGTATTAAAACTTTATCTGCAACTATATAATCCATGAATTCTTTCCCAATAGTTCCTGGATAGCCTAAGTAATTTATTTGTATTGGCGCAACTCTTTCTTGAAAAATAGACATTCGATGGTGCTCAGTGTAACCCATAAGATCTATACCAATATCTAGATTTAGATCTCTAGCGAATGTGACTATTTCATTTGCTCTATAATTTTTAAGATCAAAAAAATTATCTGAGTATTCCTTAATTATTTTTGTTTCTTTGTCATGTTTGTAAGGATGAAAATAAAAACAATTGATTTCAAACTTTTCTCTATCGTGAAATTTTAAAACATCCCTAAGCAGCCTTGTGACGGCGTGGTTATTAAAATCTGCACTAAAATAACCTAATTTGATTTTTTTATTTTTTAAAAAATTAATTTTAAAATTAGTTTTTTTTTCCTCTAATATATAATTTTCGCAACAAGCCTTTTGAAGATTGCAATCATCTAAAAGACTAAGTAAATAAAAAGGTTGGATTTCAATTTTATTTTTAATTTTCTTTATAATTTCGTTGATAAATATTTCGTAATCTTGCCAGTCATTTATTATGCTCTTACAAAATAAATATGTTCCATCATCACTTTCTTCATGAATATCTTTTATTTTTTTATAATCATTAATTGCTAAAATAAATTTTTTAAATCTCAGATTAGTATACGCTCTGTTCCTATAACTAGAGATGTGCGTTGGGTTTAGTTCAATACTTTTATTAAATGATTTTATAGCCTCTTCATTTTTATTTAGTCTATTAAATAAACATCCCAGATTATAGAATGGCAAGAACTCATTACTCAAAGTTGCAATTTGTAAGTTCTTAATAGACTCATCAAACTTTCCAATCTTAGTGTAGATATTACCAATATTATTATATGCTTGATATGCTTTAGGATTAATCTTGATTGCTTTTTTATAATCTTCGATAGCTTTTTCGAATTCTTCTAGATCTTCAAAAACAGATCCTCTATTAACGTAAGTAACGTGGACATTATTATTAAGTTTTATGGAAATATTAAAATTATTTATTGCTTCATCATAATTTTTCATCTTATAGTAAACTTGACCTAAATAATTGTGAGATAAATAATCTTTTTTGATCTTCATTGCATCTGATATATATTTATGAGCATCAATCAAATTTTCTAATTTCAAATTAATAAGGCATAATATTTCCATTATACTAGAATTATTAGAATCCAAGCGTAGTATCTTTTTTGCTATTTCTTTTGCCTCAATAAATTTTCCTGAATTGAAAAGAGATATAACTTCACTAAATTTTCTATCAATACCTTTACTCATTAAGCTAATTAAATATCAGATAATTATTAATTATAATAAACTAAAAATTATAAACTATTTTAGTAAAAATTTTTACTTATAAATTTTGTTTTGATAATTTGCAGCCTAATTTATATTTCCCCAAAATTTTTTAGCTTTATTAATAAAGCTCTTAATTTCAGAGTTATTATTAGAGTCTTCTAAAGTTTTAAATTTTAAAAGTAAGTCTTTTTGTTCTTTGCTTAAAGACTCTGGAATTATTACATTGGTTTCAAGGTAAAGATCACCAAATTCATTTTCTCTTAAAATTGGCATTCCTTTACCCTTTAATCTAAATTGTTTTCCAGATTGGGTTCCTTCAGGAATTTTAACCTTTGATTTTCCACCATCAATGGTTGGAACCTCAATTTCAGCACCAAGGGCAGCATCGGTCATGGAAATGGGTAATTTATAGTATAAATTTTCCTCAGATCTTTGAAAAATTTTATGTTTTTGAACATTAATCAAAACATAAAGATCTCC
>Ga0247834_1007447_pt1 | contig 11658 bp, 6 predicted proteins | sample LaCruzMarch2015__8_FD_187118 | JGI IMG/M metagenome (GOLD analysis project Ga0247834, IMG submission 187118) | Freshwater microbial communities from meromictic Lake La Cruz, Castile-La Mancha, Spain - LaCruzMarch2015_12m | ecosystem: Environmental > Aquatic > Freshwater > Lake | place: Spain... | reverse complement strand
TCGACAACTCGGCGTGGCCCAGCATGGCCTGGACAGCCCGCAGGTCGGCTCCGCGCTCCACCAGGTGGGTGGCGAAGCTGTGGCGCAGCTTGTGGGGCGACAGGGGCTTCTTGATGCCGGCGGCGCTGGCGTAGCCCTTCAGGAGTTTCCAGAAGCCCTGGCGGGTCATGGGCTCGCCCCCCGAGCGCAGAAACAACGACGACGACGAACCCTGGGCCCCCAGAAACGTCGGCCGCGCCTCGCGCACGTACTGTTCGATGGCGGCCAGCGCATGTTGCCCCAGGGGCACCACCCGCTCTTTGTTGCCCTTGCCGCGCACCAGCACGAAGCCCCGTTCGACGTCGAGGCCGTCGCTCGGCAGGGTCACCAATTCGGTGACCCGCAGGCCGGTGGCGTACAGCACCTCGATCATGGCCCGATCCCGGCAGCCCCGGGGGGTGGTCGCGTCGGGGGTGGCCAGCAGGCGCTCAACCTCATCAATATCGAGGAATTCCGGCAGCTTACGGCCGGGCTTGGGCATTTCGATGTCGGCCACGGGGTCGGTGGCGATGACCTTTTCCTTCACCAAAAAGCGAAAGAGCTGGCGAATGGCCACGAGGTGCCGGGCCTGGGTGCGAACGCCGCTGCCGCCCTTGGAGAGCTCCACCAGGTGGCCCAGCACGTGGGTGACGCGGACGTCGCCGGCCTGCTCGACGCCTTGTTTGGTCAACGACGCCGCCAGCGCCAGCAGGTCCCGGCCGTAGGCGTCGATGGTGTTGTCGGCGAGGCCCTTCTCGACGCGGACATACGACAGGTAGGCATCGATGGCGGCGTCGACGAACACTCAGGTCCCCGCCAGGAAGGCCCGCACATCCTTGGCGCGCAGGCCGAGCAGGTAGAGCACGCGATCGAGGCCACCGTCGGAGAGGCTGGTGTCGGCGGCGTCTTTCAGTTTGGCCTTGGCGTGGAATGCGATGCCGAGGCCCGCCTTCTCGAGCATGAGCAGGTCGTTGGCGCCGTCGCCCACGGCAATGGTCTGGAAGAGCGGAATGCCCTCCCGTTGGGCCAGGGCGTCGAGGAGGTCGGCCTTGCGTTGGGGGCCCACGATGGGCTCCTGCACCCGCCCGGTGAGCTTGCCGTCTTTGATCTCGAGGACGTTGCTGAAGGCGTAGTCGAGGCCGAGGCGTTGACGCAGGGCTTCAGCGGCGTGGGAGAAGCCGCCGGAGATGACGGCGGTCTTGAAGCCCAGGCCCTTGAGCACCCGCAGCAGGTCTTCGGCGCCTTCGGTGATGGGCAGATCGGCGACGAGCTTCTGCACCGCCGCGATGGGCAGGCCCGCGAGCTTGGCCACCCGCAACTTGAGGGACTCCTCGTAGGGCATACCGCCGGCCATCGCCGTCGCCGTGATGGTCGCAACCTCGTCGTAGACGCCGTGCAGGCGCGCCAACTCGTCGATGACCTCGATGCGGATGAGGGTGGAGTCCATGTCAAAGACCACCAACCGCTTGTTGCGTCGCGACAGGTCTTCGACCTGGAAGGCGAGGTCGACGCCGCGCTTGCGGGCAATGCCCACCAACGCTTGACGCAGGGACTGGGCGCGGCCCTCGCCATCGTCGGCGAGAGAAATGCCGAATTCGAGGCTGGAGAGGTCGCCGTCGGACAGGCGCTCGATGGTGTCGATGTTGGCCTGGTGCTCGGCGAGGGTCGTCGTCAGGTCATGCACGCAGCCGGCATCGACGACGTCGCCGATGATGGTGACGGCGAACGACCGCCGTCCGGTGGACGACTCGGCCAGGGGTTGCACCACCTTGAAGTCGAGCTCCAGCCCCAGGGCCTTGGCGGCAAACAACAGTTCTTTGAGGACGCCGGTCCCCGGGCCACCGCGGTCGAGGGGCACGCCGACGAGCAAGCACAGGGTGAGTTGGCCTGACAGCACCACCTGTTCGATATCGAGGAGCCGCGCGCCGGCGTCGGCGACGATGCCCGTCAGGGCGGCCGTGATGCCGGGGGTATCTGGCCCCGAGACGGTGACGAGGACCCGGCCGTCGGTGGCGGCGTCGGACTTGAGGGATGGAGCCAGGGGTGCGTCACTCGACATGGTGCAGAGATGGCGTCGCCTGTTGACGTCGTCAACGCCAGGCCCGCAGGTTGATCGAAATGTGCCGCCCGGGCTTGGGGCCAAACACGGGGTCGGTCTGGTCGAGGAGATTTTCGAGCCCGAGCACCAGCTCGGCGCCCTCGGTGCCATTGCTGCCCCCGAAGAACGCCACCGGCTGGCGCAGGCCCGCCGAGAGAATGAGGGCGGCGGGGGCGACGGCGTCGACGAGGGGGCGTTCGGTCATGCCGTCGACCCGGGCAAAGAGGGTGGTGTCGGTGGCCAGCAGCAGCACCCGACCGGTGACATCGACGGCGTGGGTGGGCCGCAAAGGCAGGGAGCGAGCGCCCTCCGCCGCGCTGCAGGGCAAAAGCGACGTCGTCGGACACGCCGACAAGTCGACGGCGGTCAGCAGGAATTGCCAGGTGGCGTCGACGGACAGCGCCGTGTGCATGCCGGCGACGGTCACGGGGACCCGCCCGACCTTGAGGCGCGTGGTCAGCGCCGCCGTCATGGCCCGGCTGGCGTTGGCGTAGGTGAAGACGGGAATGCCATCGATGGCGTCGCCGCCGCCCACCTCGGTGATGAGGTTCTCGAGGGCGTTGATGCCCAACTCGAGGCCGCCATCGACGGGCAGCACACCAAACAAGGCCTTGTCGGCAAACCCGAGCTCGCCCCGCACGCCGGTGCTCTGCTCGGGCAACAACTGCGGGTTGCCCTCCACGATGTAGCCAAGCTCGCTGTGGTCGAAGCGCAAGAAGCGCTCTTCAAAGCTTGGCAGACGGAAGCCCCGACCGACGGCGGCGCGGGCGGAAAACCCGGCGGGCAATTCCACCCGCCCCGCCAACTTGGGACCAAACGCCAGGCTCGTGTCAGCAGCGACGTCGTTGTCAGGGGTAGCAGCAGCACCGTCGACGAGAAACATGTCGATGCGGGCGCCGGGCAGCACGCTCAGCCAGCGGGTGGGGCGCCACAGACCCTCGCCATAGACCGACGCCGTCGTGCGCTTTCCGCCACCGGGGAGGGTGTCTTCGCCGTCGCCGTTTTCGCGCACGGCCCGCTCTTGCAGCAGCACCGTGCCCATCGACGCCGACACCTCCCGGCCCCAGAAGGTCGCGAGGTCCGGGTCGTCGACAAACACGCTGTCGGCCCGCAATTCGAGGCGGGCCTCGTCCTTGATGGCATCGGTGCGGACCTGCAGGGCCGCCGGGCAGGGGGCCTCAAACAGTCCACCACAAAACGCCGGCGCCACTGCGGCATCCCCCCGGGGCTGCTTGGCAAAGCGGTGGGTGAACCTGTCGATGCGCACGTCGGCGCTGACCTCGACGGGCGCCGCCAGGCCGACGTCGGCGCGGCCCGCAGCGGTGGTGGACCAGGCGATCTCGGCGTTGTCGGCGACGTCGCGAAACGGGGCGCCGGCAGCGATGGTGGCCGACGACGACGACGTGCTGGCCTGCAGGGCGGAGCGCACACTCCACGCCGACGACGGCGTCACCACCACGTCGACGCCGTAGCTGCCGTGGCGGCGATCGGGCACATCACCTTTGCCGTCTGGCGTCGTCGGTCCGCTTTCCCGGCCACCGCGGTCGAAGCCCGGCATGTCCTGGTGCACGAGGTCGAGGCGCAGGGCGAGGGGCCCCAGGCCCAGGCGTCCATGGGCGCCCACGGTGCGCCACGGCGCCCCGCCCGGCAGAAGCTGGCCCCCGAGTTCGGCCTCGCCGCCGACGTCGAGGGTCGTGCTGGCCTCGGGCTTCTTGGTGATGATGTTGATGACGCCGCCGAGGGCCTCGCTGCCATACAGGGCACTCATGGGCCCCCGCACGATCTCGATGCGCTCGATGGCACCAGGGCTGATGGGCAAGCGGCTGACGTCGACGCGGTTGTTGACCTTGCCGTTGACCGGGCGGCCGTCGACGAGAATCAACACATGACGACCGTCGAGGCCGTCGACGAAGACCTCGCTGCCGAGGCCGAGGCTGCTGTTGACCTGCACGCCCCCCTGCTCCTCAAGGACGTCGGCCAGGGTCCGGGCTCCCGACTCCCGGATGGCGTCGCCGTCGATGACCTCGGCGCGGATGATTTTCCGCGTGCGGTCTTTGTCGAGGCGGGACCCCGTCACCGTGAGCTCTTTGGCTTCGTCGAGGTGCTCGTCGTCGAGGGTGTAGAGGTGTTCACCCTTGCGCTGGTAGTAGATGCCGTCGATCTCGACGTAGTCGCCCTCGCCCACGTCGGGGGGCGGCGGCGGACCCAGGGCCGCCGACAACGCCAGCAACAGATGCAGGGGCAACGCCATCGACGCCATGATGCTCCACTGGCCCCAGGATGGTCTGCAAATAGTTGGGAGACCCATCGTGATTCGGAGCCGGACAGCCCGGGTCTCCATCTGGTCTGTGGTTGCAAGTAATTGAAAAATCAGGGGAAAGCTGCGCCGACTCTCTCGCGGCGTGCGGCGGCCAGTCCCTGTTGCCAGGGGGCGGCCTGCCGCGCCTGGGCGCCTGCACCACCAACAAGCGTTGTCGCCGGGCCATCGCCTCAATAGGCTGCCCACATGTCCGACCGCCCCCCACATGCCGACGACGACGACGACATCCCTGAAGAAGTCTCGGGCCCCCAGCAGGCCTGGGGCACCACCGCGATTCTCTTTCTGAATCTGGCCGTCGGCCTCGCCATGGCCTGGTCCGGCGTGCCGGTGCTGTTTGCCGGCGCCGCCGACGTCGTCGCCTTCGGTGCCGTCGACCCCGTGCGGCTGTGGTCCGGCGAGGTCTGGCGGCTGCTGACGGCGTGTTTTGTCCACGTCGGCGCCTGGCATCTGGGCCTGAACATGTGGGTGTTGTGGCAGGTGGGCCGGGTGCTGGAGCGCCTGGTGGGGACCGGGCGCTTCTTGTTGATGTACGTGGTGTCTGGCCTGTTCGGCTTTGCGCTGAGCGTCACCCTGCAGCCCGGGCTGACGGCGGGGGCGTCGGGCGCCATCTTTGGCATCACGGGGGCCCTCCTCGCCATCGCGGCCGTCGCCCGCCACCGGACCCTGGGCCGCTTCCTCGTGTCGTCGTTGGTGCCGTTTGTCATCGCCACCTTCGCCATGGGCTTCCTGCTGCCGATGGTGAACAACGTCGCCCATTTTGGTGGCTTGTTGATGGGCTTCGTCCTCGGCTACGGCCTGGCCGCCGGCGACACCGCCCTTGGGTCTCTCGGCGACGACGGCGTGATCAGCCACACGACGAGCACCCGCCGGCGCGTGCTCGGGACCAGCGCCCTGGTGGCGAGTCTGGTGGGCTTTGCCGTCGTCACCGTCGCCGCCCTCGAGCCGCGCTTCTCCCCCCGCTACCACGTGATCATGGGCCTGCGGGACTTGCACAGCCTCCAGCTGCGCGGCGCCCCCGACGAGGCGGTGCGGGCCCGGGCCGACGCCCACGTCGCCGCCGCCACCAGGTTGGCCCCCGACGACGGCACCACCCTGATGCTGCGGGCCCGGGCCGCCGAGGTCGCCGGCACCGTCGTCGAGGCCGATCGTCTGGCGTCGGCGGCGTTTGCCCGCCTCTCCAGGGGCGATCGCACGGCGGCCTTCGATGCTGCCCTGGTCGATCTCGGTGTCTTGCAGCCCGGGGGCGAGATGCCCTTTGGCGACGGCTTCACCGTGCGACTGCTGTGCCGGGCCGCCCTCGACGAGGAAGGTCGGGGCCTCAAGGCTCCCGAACTCAAAAATTCCTGTGCCTGGCTCTACACGCGGTCCGCCGAGACCGCGGTGCGCGACCCCGCCGCCGCCGTCGTGCTGGCTGCCCAGGCCCACGCCGAGAGCCCCGACACCGCGGCCATCACCCACACCTACGCCGTGGCCCTCGCCGAAGGAGGCAACCCCGAGGAGGGCCTGGCGGTGTTGGAGCGCCTGGTGGTCCGCGGCGACACTGGGCTTGGAGCGGCGTTTCTGCGCTCCGAACGGCAGCGGCTGGCGGAGCTGGTGCGGGCCCGGCATCCGCCAGCGGCGCCGCCCACGGTCCCGCCCGCGGTCCCCGTGGTGCCCCCCGTGGCACCGCAACCCGTCGCGCCGCCGACACCGCCAGCGACGCCGTGACCCAGGTTCCTGACGGCGGGGGGGCGTTCTTGCTACAGTCCCCGACGCATGGCTCACATCTCGGCGAACAAGAAGCGATTGGACGACCTCGAGAAGCAGGCTGAGGGCGTTCGACGCGACTTCGATCAGTTCTTCCTGGCCCTGATCAAGCGTCCGCCGACGACGGCCCAGGCCCAGTTGGCCGGCGTGTTTCGCAAGATGAAGGAGGAGGAACTCCGGGACTGGAACACCCAGGACAAGTTCCGCTTCAACCAGATCCACGCCCGCTTCGTCTCGATGGAGCGCGTCTGGGCCCGTACCCTCAAGCAGATCGAGGACGGCACCTACAAGCGCGACAAGTTCAAGGTCGCCCAGATGCGCAAGCGCGACGCCGCCAAGGCCGAGCAGGAAGGCGCCCCTGGCAGCCGGGTCGACGACAGCGCGTTGTCCATGCGGCCGGTCTCCGGCCTCGATCCCCTCGACTCCATCGACGTCGACATGGGCTCCTTCGACGACGACGAGGACGACCGTCCGGCGCCGGCGCCGCGTCCCGCTCCAGCACCCAGGCCCGCAGCGCCCCGGCCTGTTCCGGCGGCGGTGCCAGCGTCCATGTCGTCGGCGTCCCCGTCGCTGGGCGGGATCAGCGAGCAGAAGCTCCAGCAGATCCACAAGGTCTACATCGAGGCCAAGCGCCGCACGGGCGAGCAATCCAACCTGACCATCGACGCCCTGCGGGCCCAGATGGCCAAGCAGGTCCCCGTCATTCAGGCCAAACACGGCTGCGAGAGCGTCGACTTCAAGGTCGTCTTGAAAGACGGCAAGGCCATGCTCAAGGCGATCCCGAAGTAGTTCCCGAAGCAGCGGGACCTGTCGGGCGAAGATCGACGTCGCCACTGTCCCTGACCACCCCCAGCATGGCGTCCAGGCCCAGCAGGAGGGCGGCGACGACGACGACGCTTGTCACCACCATGGTTGGTCGTCCGCGCCACCACAGGCCACTCAACGCCACCAGCAGCACCAGCACCATCGACGCCACCCGGTAGCCGGTGCGGGCCCTGGCGGCATTGCCAGCGAGGATCGCCTGACGCTCCAGGCGCTGCACGGCCATCGGTGGCGACACGATGGGGGCTTCGCCGTTCACCACCCGCAGGCGACGGCCAAGGGCCTGCCGGACCTCGGCACGATCGAGGAACGGGCGGGCCCGATCGTCGACAGCGACCAGGTCGGCGTCGGTGAGGCCCCCCACGCGGGTCACCACCTGCACTTCGCTCATGTCGCCGTGATGGGGCACCCGGGTGCTGTCGATGCCGACCACAACGACGTCGCCGGCGCGATGCCATGGGGGCAGGGGCAGATGGAGCGTCTGGGTCTCTGCCGCCGCCAGCGTGAGGTGCTGCTGGGCCAGCACCCGACCGCCCAGCACCACGTTCACCATGGCTGTCGTCGCCCGCCGAGCCTGCACGGTGACGGTGACGTCGTCGATGGCGGTGACGCTCGCCTGCAGGGGGCCGCGATCGAGGGCCAGCAGGCGCCCGTCGGGCAAGCGGCCGTCGACACCGGCGTCGACGTCGATGACGCGGGCATCGTCGTCGTCGAGCAACAGCACCCGGGCGGGTCCCCGGGCCGGTACCACCCCGTCCAGCGGGTACACGCCGGGACCCGTCGACGGCGACAGCAGGACCCTGGGGGCCTTCGTCGTCGACAGCGTCGTCAAGATCGTCGTCGACAGCGCCTGATGGGTGAGGGGGATCCGCAGGGCCAACGACTCGGCGCGGTCGCGCCACTGGACCTCGGCGACCACGTCGATGACGCCGTCGCCGGTGACGACGTCGACGAGGCCATCGTCGTTGATGGCGGCGCCATTGACGGTGCCGTGGATGGGCAACACCCGATCGGGGCCGACGGCCACGACGCGCACCGTCGTCGGGGTGGTGCGCGGCACGGGGTCGCCAATGACCACGAGGCTGACGTCGACGCTGCTGGCCTGTTGTCCCAGCCCCAGGATGAACGTCACCATCACCGTCAGTGCCGCTCCGACCAGCGCCACCACCAGCAGGATGGTGAGGGCGCGCCTCACGGGAGAATCCACCACCGGGCGGCCGTCGTCGTCGTCGTCGTCGTCGTCGTCGTGCTGGGTCATGGGCAAGACGGGGACGTCACGAAGCGTCGGTCATCGCGAAAGCGATGGCGGGCCAGGCGGGTGGTGGCGCAGGCGTCGTCGAGGGCGCCGCGGACGAGGTCGACGTCGACGAGGGCGGCGGCGGCGTCGGCGTTGTCGGGGGCAGCGCCCGTGGCGGCGACAGCGGCGCGGCGGGCGTCGTCGAGGTGGGCCGTCGTCGGCGGCAGCGCCAGTTCGAAGCGGGCCCGCGCAATGTTGACCCGGGCAAGCCAGCCGGGCTCGGTGCTGGCGTGGGTGGCGGCCTCGTCAAACGCGCGGCGGGCGTCGTCGACAGCGCCCGCGCTCTGGTGGGTGAGGGCCCGCTCAAGCCAGGCCTTCGTCGACGTCGGTTGCCGCTCCGTCGCGGTGATGGCGTTCAGTTCAGCGTCGGTGGGGCCAACGCGGAGGCGGGCGACGAGTTCGTCGAGGAGGGCCCGGGCCTTCGCCGAGGCCTCCCGCCGATGGGCCGCCACCAACACACACTCGAGGTCGCCACGGACAAAGACCCAGGCCCGGGCCAGGAAGGGGCCGTCGCTGGCCATGAACGAAAAGCCCACCCGCCGGGCGGGGACGCCAGCAATGGTGTCCTCGGCGTCGGCGTCGACTTCGAGTTGGGCAATGTGGCCGGCGCGGGACAGCCCGAAGAGTTCGTTGTCCACGAAGCGGCGCGACACCACGTCGGTGGCCGCGGGCATCGAGGCCTTGCTGCAGGCGAGGGATGCCAGGGCGTCGGTGCCGTTGCCGACGGCGACAAAGCCCAGGGGATCGGGGCCGCGACTCCAGGTGCCCGGATGCTCCAGGGTCACGCCAAAGGCCCCGAAGCGCAGGGGCTCGAAGGACAGCAGCAGCCGCGGTACCAGCGGCCCCACCGCCACCACCGTCACCACGGTGACGACGACCAACAGCCACGGTCGCAACATGACGGCCCGGGACTCGGCGACGTCCGTGAGGCGCAGCAGCCGGGGTTCAAGCACCAGTGCGCACACGGCCCCACACAGCAGGCCACCGGCGTGTCCCCAGTTGTCTGTCGACGTCCGCAGCAGCCCCGTCCAGAACGCGGCCGCCGTGTAGACCACCAACACGACCCCGAAATAGAGCCGGTAGCGCAGGGGCAACACGTCGGCGAAGCGCAGGCCAAAGACCATGGCGCAGCCGAGGCAGCCAAAGACCATTCCTGATGCACCAACGGTTGCCGGTGGGCTGGCCACCGTCGACACCACCATGCAGGACAGCCCGCTCAACACCAGCAACAGCAGGTAGTCCCCCCGTCGATAGACGCCCTCGAGGACGGCCCCCACCGCCAGCAGCACGAAGAGATTGAAGCCCAGATGCACGCCGTCTTTGTGCAGCAGCGACGCCACCACCAGGCGCCAGGTCTCTCCTTCGTCGACGATGCGGGCCCTCGATTTGGCGCCGAGGGCCAGCAAGGCCTCGCGGGTGACGGTGCCGTCGCCGAGGTCTTTGGCCACAAGCCACATGGCCAGGCACACCAGGGCGATGGCACCGGTGACGATGGGGAGGCGACCCAGATGGAAGTGGCGCCGAAAGAGCAGGCGGCGGGGATCGTAGACGGCGGCGAACATCGGCAGGGATCGGGCCTCGACGAAGCCGTCACCCGTGAGGGGCGGAATGGAGACCAGGGCATGGGGGGACAGCTCGCCCCGCCGGGCGCGGCGCTCGAATTCTTCCATGGACAAGATGGCCTCGTCCTCGCCGTCGCGCACCCGAATCACCTGATCAGGGTAGCAGGAACGCGTACATCGACGCCGAGCCGCCCCAGACGCCGCCGCAGACGCCGCCCTGGACGTCCCACCCATGGGAGACGGCCCGTTGCAGGCCCCGAACGCATCACAACGCGGAGCACCAATGTGTGTCCCACACCCTGCTACAGTGTCCCCATGGTCCGACGCGGTGCGCCTCGAACAAACCTCCCCGTGGAGCGCGGCGCGTTCGTCGGCCGGGAACGGGCCCTGTTGGCCCTGAGCAAGGCCCTCTCCCCCGAAGCACCGCCCATCGTGGCCCTCGTGGGACCCGCCGGGATCGGCAAGACCCGCCTCGCTTTGCGCGCGGGGGCCCGGGAACTGCCCCGCTTTGGCCACGACGGCGGCGTGTGGCTGGTGGAGTGCCTGGGAGCCGAAGACGGCGCCGGCCTCATCAGACTGATCGGGCTCATGCTTGGCCTGCTGCCCGACGCCTCGGCCAGCGTCGACGTCGAACGAGCCCGCATCGCCACCGTGCTGTCCGAGCAGGGGCCAGCCCTCGTCGTCATCGATGGCGTCGACGGCGTCAAAGATGCCATCGAGGCCTTGCAGGCCTTTGTCGCCGTCGCCCCCGGCGTGCACATCCTGGTGACCCGTCGCGACGCCGTCGCGCCCAATGAGCAGGTCCAGACCTTCACGGTGCCGGCCCTGTCCCTCAAGCGCGAGCGCCGCCCTGACGACGTCTCTGAGGCCGGGCAGCTCTTCATCGAGCGCGCCAACGAAGCCCGCGGCAGCCACGCCCGCACCGCCGACCGCGCCGAACTCGCCGCCATCGACGCCATCGCCAACCACCTCGAGGGGGTGCCCCAGGCCATCGAGCTGGCCGCCGCCCGCTGTCGTGTCTTGAGCCCCGCCGAGCTGCTCGAGCGTCTGCCCCGCCACGCCCCCGGGCTGTCGGCGAGCGGCCGTCGATCGGCCCTCGCTGGCGTCGTCGCCTGGTCTCTCGATCTGCTCCAGCCCTGGGAGCGGGCCACGTTGGCCCAGGCCGTCATCTTTCACGGGGGCTTCACCCTCGACGCCGCCCGCGAGGTCATCGACCTCAGCGAAGTGCCGGGCGCGCCATCGGTGGCGGCCGCCATCGAGTCCCTCGTCGAGAAGGCCTTGTTGAAGGCCATGATCGTCGGCGACGACGCCCCCGCCCGCTACATCCACCCCACCGCCGTGCGCGAACTCATCGTCCAGGTGAAGCCCCAGCGTCGACACAGCGAGCCCGTGCGCACGTCCACCCTTGAGCTGCTGCCGGGAGGACGCTCGGGGGAAGGCGCGGTCCCCGAGGTGCCCCGCCTCGAACTCTTCACGAGCCGCGAGTCCCTCGTTCGTCGTCACGCCACCTGGGTCCTCGGCCGCTGCGGCTGGCTGCGGGAGAACGTCGACGGCCATGGTGGCTTGCTGGCTCGTCGAGAGCTTGAGGCCGAGCAGGACAACCTGTTGGCCGTCGTCCGCCGGGCCCTCGCCGAAGACCCTGTCAGCCTCACCAACCTCACCCACGCCCTGCTGGCCCTGGTGGCCCTCGAACCCGTCATGACGACGCGGGGCCCCCACGACCTCTTCGCGCGCCTGCTCGATCGCACGGTGGATCGCGCCGAGCCCGCGGGCGTGGCCCCTGGCCTGGTGGCCC
>Ga0247834_1007442_pt1 | contig 11660 bp, 7 predicted proteins | sample LaCruzMarch2015__8_FD_187118 | JGI IMG/M metagenome (GOLD analysis project Ga0247834, IMG submission 187118) | Freshwater microbial communities from meromictic Lake La Cruz, Castile-La Mancha, Spain - LaCruzMarch2015_12m | ecosystem: Environmental > Aquatic > Freshwater > Lake | place: Spain... | reverse complement strand
TCCGTCGTGCCCTAGGAGCAACGCGGCGTCAAGAAGGACAGCAATATGGGTACGGGAGGTCTGGAAAAACGTACCTAGGGTAAGTTTTTTTCTACCTAGGTACGTTTTTAAAAAGGGGGGTAAAAGGACAAACGTTCCGAAATCTGTAGTAAACATATGAAAATAAAGCCGCAAGTCTTTGGGTCGGCGCCAGAGTGCGGTCCAAACAACTGCCAGAGATGAGTCCTCGCAATAATGATAATCATCGTCGTGCGAGAAGATTCTCCAACAACTGTTTGAAAGTAACTGTCCTACTTCCCCTAACGATTATTTGGATTTGTGTTGCCGTACAACTAACAACGATGAGTTCTTCTTCGTTATCATCAATGGCATTATTGACATCATCATCCCAATATCCACCAAATGATTCTCTTAAGTCACAGTCGTTGAACAATGTAATTACTGTAGCGTACGCAATTTCACTGATCAAATGTTCTGACTTCCAATCCTCCACCTCGGGATTACTCGATGCAGCGACAATATTACGACATTCGATCCATCGTACATCAATACGGTCCCCTACATCGGGTTCTAAGTATGATTATAAGCTATTCGCCATAGTACATAAACAATTAGCCCAACAATGTTCATCAGTAGTAAGTGACTTAGGATATGAAATAGTGCTTGTTGATCCACCAGTACAAACGGAGGAAATCCAAGGCGAGTATCTACGAAAACATATTCATAAGGAATGGTGTTGCGGTATCGATGAATTTGTTAAATTGTATGCCTATACTCTCGCAAATTATCCCATTGTTGTACACACGGACATTGACTTTATGTATCATCAACCAATGGATAACTTGTATGATGCCATGCTTCTACCTGCGTCGAGCACCGAAGGACAATTGGCACGCAGTAAAATTGAATTAGAATATCCAATAACAACAAGAACATTACCGAAGAATATAGAAGCATTTATAACGCGTGATTATCATCAGGTCATACCTGGACGTAAGGCGGCATTCCAGGCGGGATTTATTGCACTTAAACCAAACTTGGATATATTTAATGAATATTTAGAAATTATACGAAAGGGGAATTATAGTGAAGGGTTCAGCCGTGCGAACGGTTGGGGCGGGTTAGGGTATGGTGGTGTTGTCGGTTCCATGGCCATGCAAGGTCTCCCAGCCTACTATTACGATGTCATACGTCCAAACACCACCGTAGAATTAAATGGTTGTAGGTATAATCATATGGGTGCCAATATCCATTATGAGAATGTACCCAACTTTATACCCAAATATAAAGATTTACATGGTAAATGTCGACGTAATATAGAAGGTTGTGAGGATTGTCAATTAACAGACATAAGTAATATATATAATATACATTTTACGAATTGTCGGAAACCATGGAATTGTGCTGGTAGAAGTGGTACTAGTAAAGGTGGGAGCGAAATTGACCCAAGGACAACCAATTATGAACATTGTATGGATGTGATACATACATGGCATGTTATGCGAAGCAATTTAGAGAATTATATAATAAACATTACTCAGGGAAATATAGACGGAGGAGATGATTCTATCAAGGTTCATGAGGGACAGGCGGGACAATATAAACGTGATGTATTTATGGGACATTGCAGTAAAGATGGACAAGATGGGTATTTGCCGATTGCTGCATCTCGACAGGTTATGAGGATGGTAGTTGACAAGTTATGGAATCATTGAGGATAGGCATCGTAGGTGCTAATTGACATAAAAATGACTGAGGAATTAATCTCTGGGGGCAGGTCGGCATCAAACAACATGTGTAGGTATAATACTTGTATTATAATTGTGTAAATAATCAAATGAATCCATTTTTCTGACGTCAACAACAGGGTCAAATAATTGATGAAGGAAAATCCACGCACCCACAAACAACGGGTCAGTTCTCCAGGCTAATGTACAATAAACATATTGTTGTTCTGATATTTTTGTTTCGTCAGATATGTATCATGGTAATAAGGTTTGTCTAAAAAAATAACCGGTGATTACCTACCAATGCTGCATTACTAGCAATATCATGGTAATGCCAACAATAAACAATGTTGGGATGTAAGTCCTTGCTTTACTACTGCTACTGCTCATTTCTTCAATAATCTCCTTGGCAGCTTCTGATGATATCAGTTCAACATCTTCATAAGTACATAGTATATCATCAAAGCATTTTTCACCAATTTCCACATTACAATCAGTATTTGATATACAAAGTGTGGTAGTAGTAGTTGTTGAGGAGGCACACATGGTAACAGCATTCTTATATGTTGTTCCACAAAATGATCCCCTTGTACGAATAGCATTTTGTATGTATATTGTAGGTTCCATACTTGGTATACTTGTTGGAGCCTTGGTTTGTCCAATAATTGTTGGAACATAACTAACTGTCGGAGTAGCAGTTGTGGGTGATATAGTTGGTGGTCCAAGACAATCAATATCCGCAAAGCACATTAATCCCTCTGGACAATCATTCCCATTCGATCCGTAATGTGTCTCACTAGTCTCCCCATTACATTCGGTATATGGACTACACATGGTCACTGCCTTCGCATACCCCCCTACTAACTTTGGACCACAAAATTTACTATGCCCAGGAGTGAGTAATGTCCAATCAATATCAATAGAGTATGTAAGTGTCTCCCAATCAATGATGTAATCAACATATGTGGTAGGGTAAGCTGTTGTAGGTGCCAATGTAACAGGTGGAGCTGTAGTAATAGCAGCAATAGTACTTGGATATTTAGCGGTACTTTTCGTTGGGCTAAATGTCAATGTTGTTGACTGCTTTCCATCGGCATTACCAGTAGTATTGGTGGTAGTAGTAGTATTAGTACAATGCGCAGGCGTAGACCCACACCATCCAAATGTGGAACAACACAATCCATTAGCACATATCCCATTACCACGATTACCACCCCCCTTACCACATGTCGCTATAGCAGCACTAGCTTCGACTAGACCATTCGTGACTACGCCACCACCACACGCACAACAATTATCAATTGCTGATCCCATCGGCTGCACTGTACTATCAGCGCCGTACAACTTACATTTATCACCACTCAAGCCGGCTGCATAATAGGCGCAGTTGTCGTTGTCCTTATCTACCCAATTGGGTGTATCGATGCATAATACCTCTGTTGCTGCATCTGCTGCTGACGTCGATGACTCGGATGATACTATTGATTCAGACACAGTCAATGCGATCGTTAGTCGCGTGGACGAGAGGAGGATACTGGAGACGAGTAAAGGAAGGAGGATGACATTGTCAAGGAAGTAGGATGTCGTCATCACCATTGTCATTGTATGTCCTACTTCTCCTTCAATAGCAATGATAAGCGATCCGATAGAACGATCCTATCTGACAACACCAATATCGTAGCCGCGGTGTGAAGGCGTCCTTCTCTGACAAAAACGAAACAAGACTGGGTTGTCGGAGGCAGGGCGCAAGATGGGGGAGAGAGGCCCTTAAGCGGCGGGAAGAACGAACAACCCACCCACCAAACAGATTATGCCTTGCTGAAGAAGTTACTACTACAAAGTAAATCATCTCAGAGTTTGATCAATAATATACTTGCACCCACGAATACAGTTTGGATGGATGATAATTTCTTCCTCAGAACCTTTTCCTCTGGAACAGCAAAGTAGGTAGATTTGCACACGAAATCTTTAACTGCATAAACTCAATTTTCAATTGTCCTCAATTGCACATTTCTCACAATAGTAGTTCATATTATTTCATGCTAAAATGTCTCCTCAATACCTTCCGGCACAGTGACCTACCCCTGATAATGTCTCCATGACATGGGATTATTGTTTCAATGTCCCATCCACCACCATCGCCACATGATGTCATAAATTTAACAATATCATTGAACTTAAGTCGTTTATCCTGCCGTATCATAAAATTATTGTAAAATGGTTGGAACAGTCTATCCATTCCAACTTTGCCCCACAATCTTGATCCAGTTGGTATGGCGTCATTGACAATATTTGGTGCCAGCTCCCACACACCAAAATCTTCATCCATTTTGTTGTTGTTATTGTTGTTGTTATTGTTACTGTTGTTGTTTTCCTCCTCCATTATGGACCTTGATAACTGACCATTTGTTACACCATCATTTTGTGGATAATTCCAATATATATCCGTAGTTAATAATGTTTTACTTGGTTTGTGATAGAATATAACTTCATTGAAGAAGGATTGACGTGTAAATGGATTAATCTCTGTATCAACATGCATTGGTTGTAGTACGTCCCAGTCCCACATCCCAGTAACGACATCACTACCACTGTCACTGCTGTCGTTGCTACCCTGCTCTACCATCCTACTCTCATCAAATAATGCTGTTTGATCAGTGCCCTTATTATAGAATCCAGGTGGACGTACACCAAATGGTAATTCTCCAGTCCATTGTACATCAAGAACTCTACGTGATAGTCCAGGACAGCCCCAAACTTTGGCAGTGGGGTAATGTTCCGCCCATTGCTTGGCATACTTGACATGTTCATAATTTGGACTTATTATATGTGTCACTTGGCCAAGGTGTGCCAATACTTCGATTAGCGCTTTGTCAAGATGGACAGGTGAATGTATTACAAGCTCATTCTCAGTTGAAGAAGTTGATGATGACAAGGGTAGTTGTATGACTGTCATACGTCCACCCACGTCAATTGCATTCCAGTAGAATGGTCTATCGGCGGTATACACACCAGGGATGGAAGCAGGTGTTAGGACAGATCCAAGTCGATTACTCCATGTAGCTGTGGCGTACGATGATGACCCCACGATCTTTGTAAAGTTTAATATTTCAGCATATTTGTCAAGTAGCAATTGTCGTTTTTGGGAGAGAGAAAGATTAGTAAACGATTTCGATTCAGCATCCTCTTTTGTCGTCGTCGATTGCATACTCCTACTACTTCTCGGTAGTAGCGGTTGATGATAGACGAATGCACAGACATACCCGACGACGAAAAACCATGACAGCAGTGGTGGACGAGCAGCGACGGTCATGGTAAGTATTAGAGAAGAACGAGTTAGTGTTTTGTAATGTAGGTAGAATACTACCCTTCACAACATAATATTTCCCGCCAACGGCTTCTCAACTCCCCCACAACTCATCAACACCACACATGAAGACATCACTCGCATTTTTGCTCGCTCCGGTGACGGCATCGGCATGGTCCACCGTATCTCGATCGACGCGACGATCAGTCAGGGGGTGTCGAACAGGGTCAAACATTTACTGTCCCATCCCGGACGAACATGAGGAGGATTTTTCTTCGATTACAATGCCTCGTAGTACTAATGCAGCAGCTGAACCGTTGAAACAGCATCATGCAATGTCTCAATTGACGATAACTTGGCTTCAACAGATGGCACAGTCATACCAACTTGAACGAGGGGAAAATCTACTTGATGTCCTTCGAAGAGAAAGTATCTCATTAACAGGCAGCATGGACGACGATTTAGCAACAGTATGTGCCAATACAAATTTAGCAATAGCTTCACATGACTTTATACGTGACCCAACAGGTGAACCAATATACTGTTATGGCAACGATGCATTCTTATCTAGCTTCGAGTATAATTGGGAAGAGTTTGTTCAACTACCAAGTAGGTACTGTGTGGACTCTGATGCTGAAGTGAAGGAACGAAACAAATTATTAAACGAATCACGACGACTTGAGAGAACAACTGACGAAATTCCTGAATTAATACGTGTGACCAAAAACAAAAGACGGATACTACTCCAAGGCGTGAATCTTTGGAATGTATATGACTTTCACAATGATGTACGCTTAAAAGGATATGATGGTTCAACTTTACGTGCCAAGTCGATGCGTGATCAGATTGATAGAGGTGATATCAAGGCCATTGGTCAAGCAGTTTGGATACGTCAAGTAGTGGAGAGTATTTAATTTTGTATAAACTGCTATATATGTATTCATACTGATATGAATCATATTCATATGAATCTTTTCGCATTTCTTTTGATTTCAATCCCCGTTTTGAAGGCCTGGTTGAATTCGTGTTCACGATTTATAATGAACAGATACAGCAATCACATGTCACTTCTGGCAATTCACCATCACAATCGGCAGACAGCTGTGCTAGGAACAATTCGTTAGCAAGTTTACAAATTGATGCACCAACACTGCCCGTGATGTCATTGCTATGAAGTGTCAATGTCTTCAGTTCTGTCAACTCTCCAAGCTCGATAGGAACGATACTTGTAAATTCATTATCATCCAAGTACAGATATTCGAGTTTGTACAATTTACCCATCTCTGATGGAACTGCACCCGTGAGGACATTGTGTGCCATATTCAACGACCGTAGGTTCTTCATGTCATTAATTAGTACTGGGATGTTACCCATCAATTCATTACTTGACACATCCAACTCTTGGAGTCCAGCCAAGGTTGTCCATTCTAGAGGGAATGTTCCCACGAAGTGATTATTGGCCACATTGAGTAAATCTAACTCAATAAGGTTGGAAATCACACCAGGCAAGGTACCGTCAAAGTCATTCTTATTCAGCTGGAGTTTATTAAGATGAACCAAATTGCCAATTTCTATCGGTATCTCTCCGGCAAGATGATTGTGATTCAATCTCAAAATTTCCAAATATGTCACATATCCCAACTCTGCAATAAAAGTTCCACCAATATTATTGTGACTTATATCCAATTTGACCAATGTTTGTAAATTGGATATTTCATACGGAATTGTTCCAAAAAGTAAATTCCATGATAAATCCAAAATACTCAATTGCGACAGTTGGCCAATCGCGTTGGGTATTGTCCCATCAATAGAATTGCCAGACAAATCTAAATGTCTAAGACTATTCATATTCCCGATAGATTCAGGGATGGAGTATTCCAGAAGATTGTCCTTCAAGTGTAGCTCTTTTAGTAATATCAATTCACTAATCTCCGTGACTATTGATCCAGCAATATTATTGGCAGTTAGATTCAGCGTCTCAAGGCGATCGCACCTTGCAACTTTGGTACTAAGCACACCTGCTAGACCATTATCACTAAGATCCAACACTCTTAAAAACGGTAATGTTGTGTACAATTCGTCAGGGATGGTACCATGTAAATTATTCCTTCGTAGTTCAATACTTGATACGTCTCCATCATGCATAGAGTTGTCCATTATCTCCTCGTTATATTTTTCACTGTGTGGTTGACATTGTATACCCTCCCAGCTGCAACTACCAGAGGAGGTGAGCCAGTTCTCATGGCGAAACCAGGTGTTGGGATCTTTAACTGCTTGGACAGAACGGTTGTAAGATAATTTTCTGCCATCGCCTGTTGCTTTTTCTGCTTCCACAGGTTGCACCTGCTGCTGCGACAGAGTCTTTTGTCTTTCATGCCCATTCATACTTGTGCCGAACCACAAAACTGCCAAGCCATATCGCTGTTCGAGGTAGACACTCTCGGGGTCCAATTGTCGTGGATCATCATGTGTCAGCCACCGTAATGCTGCATGTTGAGCCGTGGAATTATCCAAAAATACCTCGTAATTAGATGCACCGCGATCGATTAAGGTGTATCGAATGTGATCAAATCGCTGTTGATTGAATTCTTCATCGAATTTTATTTCTAACTGCATCTGCTCATCATTGGTCACTGCTCCTCTGTCATCGACTGATATTTCAGTAGCAGTAGCATCATCTGCAACAACTGACAACAAGCCGGTATGCCACACCACCTGTATCCCCACTAAGATTGCTAGGATCATTGCAACTCCACATACCATTAATATCCGTCGTCGTTTTGAGCATACTCGAGTTTTATCGAATCTCATGAACAAATTATCATCCATACCTTCATTGTCAAGTATGACTGGTTCATAGTCCACACGATCATCGTGCTCAGAATGATGTTGTTTTGTAGACAATCGCTGCGAGGCCATCCCTAACAATCTTTCTCCTTCAATGTCGCGATATCGCCGGCTACTTGTCATGATTTCCTTAGTCTGAATATCATCATCATCATCATCATCATGATTATCATCGTCGTCATCGCGACTACGACCTCGCAAGTTCACCACGACATCGTCGCTATCGTAATGAAACGAACGAGACGTTGACAATTCGTCCGGATCCCACGAGAAGGCACCACCTTGACGAGAAAGTAACGATGGTGTACAGCGGTATGTATTCGAATGTCGAGTAAGAAAGTTGGATGCCGACTTGACACTACTGCTTGCCGACGGTGGTGAGGCGTGTGTAGCAGCAGCAGCAGCAGTAGTAGTAGCAGCTGGATGATTATCTTTGTCCTCATCAACTACGAATGGAATCTCTCCTCTCTCCTCCTCTATGCGTGCAGCATCCTCCATACGCTGTAGCGCAACCAGTCGCTCCTGCCGACGACGCTGCTGCCTTTCACTGTCTTGAAAGGATTGGAACATTGTCGTTGCTGAATAAAAGAGTACCGAATGTGAATAATTGACGTGATCGTAGCGGAGAGGCGGGTCCAGGTCTTAAGAGAGACTGAGATTGTTGAAGAGCGGGAAACTAAGAATCGGACAGACAAACCAAGATCCCAATCCCCATCATTCCTCTCCTCTAGCGAGATGGCGCACATCAATAATAGTAAGAACCTCAACGTTCAAAAGGCGGTAGCCCTGGCTCGTCGTATTCGATTAGATTTAGGACCAAAAACCAAGGATCGGAAATGGCGTCTAAAGTCATACTCGGATTGTTTTAAAGGGTCACATGTCTTGCAATGGGCTATGGCACATGTTAGCTCTGATGAGTGCGTGTCAGTAAATACTCTCAACCAATTAATCCGATATGGTCTGCTTGTCCATGTCGTCGACCCAACGAAGAAAATACGTGTTGGGGAAACACAAACTCTTTACTTTAGGATTGCATCGACAGAGGTCTTGGATAGGGAATACAATTTATCGACGCTCATCGCATCTGTTGATAATGGTCAAGTTACAAGAGATGGAATCAGTTCAGAGGACTTTGCGTCAATTCAGAAGCAAGTGATTGACATTGATCATACCCTCCAGAAGACTGTGAAGCAACTGAATTACACGCGGGGGAAAATGGATGTTATTCATCAAGAAGTACTTGGTCTAATCTCACAACAAATTTTGACATTCGTTATGATATTTTTCAACTTGATCTGTGTGCTGGTACATTCCCACAACAAGTCGGGATGGATTAGTGCTACCGCTCTAGCTATTACAATGATCGTATCGGCTCATTACGGTTGGAGAAGTTCAAGTGTTAATTTGTGGAATACACTAGATTTGGATGATAGAGGAATGATGCCCATAGAGACAATCGTTGTTGACAATGATGATGGCTCCGAATCATTCGATTTATATACGCCCCTGCTTGATGACACGAACACCAGACGACGATCTATTGCATCTGTGATTCAAAACTCATTCAAATTTGCACGTTTGAATTCGTTACGACGTGGGTCAAGCATGAATGATGATTCAACAACAATTGTGAAAGCACGTGACGAATACTCTCTTCCTAATGTTAATGAATGGGTACATCGACCACTATTGATATGTGCAAATACCGTCGCAATACCAACCATGATTATCGACACTCGTAGCAACAACGGGTATCTTCCTCTTGGTATACCATTCAATTTCTCGTCTGACTTATTCGAGGGATTGTGCTTAATCCGTGTAAAGGGTGCAAACAGTGACGCAACCAAGGAGGATGATAAATACTTTTCGGGTAGGAAACGAATATTTCAAAGCATAGTACAGGGTCGGTTCAAGGAAGAAGTTAAGGTGTCAGACTGTATGACGGGCCATGAGTTCACACGTCCATTGAAGAATTTGCCTCATCCAATTATACTAAAAACTGCAACAAATCTGCTCGGGAGATTTCAACCAGGTGCAACAATAAGTGTACACACAGATCAACCATACATAAGTGCTACCCTGCTGGAAACAACTCAAATTTTTAGAGGTGATCAACCTGGTAATGAACCAAACATTGCCAATCATAACATTCAGGAGGATTCCTCTATTTTAGGGGGTGTGTTTGCGACTGATACCATCCCCGCGTCTCGTCGAAAGCGCATATTCTCGAACCCTACAACCTGCCCAAAATGCACCTTAGATACAGAAACAGTTTATACTTTTGAATTCTACCAAAATTCATTTGATGCACAATCATATTCACTTGACCTTGGATTTACGAAGCTAGCGTTGAGTAAAGTCTTTGATCATCAACCAATCCAATGGCTTGGAAAGATGAAAGATGGGAGATATCTTTGGTCATTTCAAATATGGAATGAAAGCTTATTAACAAAGAAATGAAAATAGTGGGATTATTCTTCTTCGTCTCGAACTGGATCCAGTCGTGACTTCTATTCTATATTAGGCGTATCCCGTGCCGCCGATGGCGCCGAGATCAAATCAGCATATCGTAAATGGAAGAGTTGCAGCTTGTCGTCATCGCAGGATCAATACTGACTCATCAAACGAAGCGAGGAAACAAATCATTATGCGTGATCGTTTGAGAATATCGAAGCCAGTCTTTCAGAAAGCAGATTTTCTAGGCGATGACTTCTCTCTATTATCTGCCGTCGACGAAACAGATGCATACATTGCTGTTGGGGTTGAAGCGACCATTTCCAGCTGTTCGTATCGCACAGAATACTAAAATTTAGTGATATAAATTATGTGCGCAAAAATGCAAGGAGCGCTCAAAAAAAGTACTGTTTTGTCATGTCCGACAGGTTATTGATCCAAGAGCTTCGTGATGAATGTTGCCGACTAATAGACGATCATCTTCCTCATTTTCAAGAGTGCCGTCGTGAGGCACTGAAAAGCCTTGTTCAAGGGTTTGTTGAAGGATGCGTCTTCTACTTGGTGCAGGGATTGTGTGACTATTATGAGAAGTCGCTGGCGACAGGTGAACGCTTCGAAGGTCAAGAGCGAGCCAATTGTCCAAGCGCAATGATGTATGATTGCATCATTGCTCCGTTCATACAGATGTTAGATGCAGTTGGTGGGATGAAAAACATGCGTGGTACTTGTGAAAGAGTGAATGGCGGCAAGAATTGTGCTCCAGCAAGAGCTCGCGAGGCCGATGCGCTGGTGCCTGTTTACATCGCCATTGCTAAGCTGGTACAGCGTTTGAACGGTGTATTCGTTTGTCACATTGTCGGCGGTCAGTCAGTCAATGACAAGCTTGTCAGAAAACTGATGAAGAGCATGAAGTTGGCTGGAGTCGAAATCATCTTTGTGAATCCGGATTCATTCCACTTTTCGTTTTATGGATATATCTCGACTAGAACATTCTTCACCGAAGAGATTCAACATTCCCTTATCTATCGAGACATCAAACAACTTTGTGACGATTACAACAACGTTATTGACATAGTGAATAGGCGTCGCGATGAGAGTTTATTTGTGAAGCCGTTGTCATTTGCTGACATGATCAAGTTGACTCCTTCATTGCCGGGTGTAAAAGACCTCTCTTCCAAGTCCAAAGAGGAACTGGCAGCTCTTCAAGCTGAATATGAGTCACTGTGTCTTGGAAGATCTATTGATAATCAACGCAAGAAGCGAATGAAACAATTGGAGAGAGACATTGAAGAGACGAAAGTAGACCTTGCAAATGTCATTCAAGG
>Ga0247834_1007437_pt1 | contig 11666 bp, 10 predicted proteins | sample LaCruzMarch2015__8_FD_187118 | JGI IMG/M metagenome (GOLD analysis project Ga0247834, IMG submission 187118) | Freshwater microbial communities from meromictic Lake La Cruz, Castile-La Mancha, Spain - LaCruzMarch2015_12m | ecosystem: Environmental > Aquatic > Freshwater > Lake | place: Spain... | reverse complement strand
CCCAGTTGCTGGTATCCGTGCAGGACAATCGGCTTTCCAACATTTGGAAGCAGAATTTTACACTCCCTTACACCCAGGAGCAACTAAAAATCCTGAACCTGGTCGTATCCAATACCGGGCAGGTATTTTTATCGGCAAAAGTTTACTTCGATAAAAAGGACAAAAAAGCAGCGAATAAAAAAGAAGAACCAGCGCCGCTACCCTATAAAATGGTCATCTTTTCTTTGGACGCAAGCAGTGATAAAGCCAGAGAAATCGCCCCTGAGGTAGCAGGCAAATTTATTACGGATATTAGCATCAACGTGGGCAAGAACGGCGAGCTTTATTGCGCCGGATTGTACACGAACGACAACAAAGGAGTCATTCAAGGTATCTTTTACAATAAAACCAAGGGACAAACCGGCACCGTAGAAGTTACTGTCAACAAAGAATTCAGCGATTCGGAGATTAAAAATTTTAGCACAAAAAAAGACAAAAGCGGGAATGAAGGGCTGGATCCCAATTTCGAAATGAAAGACTTGATCTTGCGCGAGGATGGAGGTGTGGTGCTAACGGCAGAAGAGGTGTTTAAGACCCACGAAAGTTATACCTCAACAGGAGGGCGCATGGAAACAGTGACCAACTACAACACCAACGACGTTCTTGTATCCAGCATATCGCCCAAAGGCAGTATAGACTGGGTGAAGATGATCCCTAAAAAACAGGCATTTGGCGGTACAGAAAAATACAGCAGCTATGCCCTTATGGTTTCCGGGGCTGGTTTGTGTTTCGTTTATAATGATGACAAGGACAATATCAGTCAGCCTGTAACAGCCGCGGCAAAAAGTATTAGTAGTTTCAGGGATGCTGTGGCCGGGATGCTTACGATCTCCGGGGAGGGCAAAATGGAACGGCAAAAAGTATTCGATATCAAAAAAGATAGCGGGACCCTTCTGGTTCCTAAAAGAAGCAAGCAGATTAGTCCAAACGAACTTTTTTTCGTTACCACCGGAACGGTTAAGATTACGGGCAAAAACATTTATCGCTTGGGCGTGATACGGATTAATTGAGCTTCACCAGCTGCAACAACTTTTCATGAAATTTCTGTCATTCCTCCTGTTTATACTGCTCAGTTCCAATTGCATGGGTCAAAACAATAAATCTACTATGAAATCATCCAATCCCTTGCTTTGCGACGTAGAAACGGGGCTCTGCGAAATACCCGGAGATTCGAAAAGCGCCACCATGCATCCCGTGATTACTGGACCCAAACCCGTTCACATCCTCTACTTCACCGACCCGATCTGCTCCTCTTGTTGGGGCATCGAACCGCAGCTTCGTCGGCTGAAACTGGAATACGGGGCTCAATTTGACATAGAATACCGAATGGGCGGGCTGCTGCCTTCCTGGGAGGTGTACAACAGTGGCAGCATCAGTAAACCCTCCGATGTGGCGCATCACTGGGACGAGGTGAGCCTGCATTACGAGATGCCTATTGATGGCGATGTGTGGCTGGAAGACCCACTGCCTTCCTCGTATCCGCCTTCCATCGCTTTCAAAGCGGCTCAAATACAGGACGAAAAAAAGGCCATCCAGTTCCTGCGCAGGATCCGGGAAATGGTTTTTCTGGAAAAGAAAAACATCACGAAATGGGAACATTTGGAAACTGCTGCCAAACAAGTGGGCCTCGACGCCCTGAAAATGAAAGCTGATTTTGAGGGCAAGGCAAAGGAGCTGTTTCAGAAAGACTTGGATCTGGCGCGAAGCCTGAATGTGCGAAGTTTTCCAACCCTGATTTTCAGCGATGCGGATCAGCAAAGGCTGGTGTTAAAAGGGGTGAGGCCCTACGAGCAGTTTGAGCAGACCCTGCTAGCCTTATCTCCAGAAGCAAAGAAAAACGCCTACGATACAGCCCCCAACGCACTTTTTTCGCAATATCCCACCCTTGCGACCAAGGAATTTGCCGTGTTGGCAGGCGTGTCCGGGGAGCAGGCGGAATTCACTTTGAGGGGACTTCTGGAGCAAAAAAAACTGGTGCAGTTTATAACGAAAAACGGGGTGCTTTGGAAAAAAGCAGATTGATAAGTGGTATTATTATATTGCCGTACCATAATGACACCGCTACGCGGTTTAATGCAAATACGCTAAAGATTGATTCCCATGATTAAATTACTGCTCCTTCCGGTTTTATTTTCATTGGCATCCTTTGCCAGGGCACAGGCGCCCAGTTTTTTTAAGGAAGGCTCAAGATGGGTTTATAGTACCACGGAGAGCTTTGAGCCAGGGCAGCAATTCCACCATAGTTGGATGGAGCAAAACATAATACACGGGGATACGCTGATGGACGGGGTTTTATATCAAAAGCTCTACACAACTTTTCACTTCACGACCACCGCTTATATGCCGGCGCCTTTTCCGCCGGTGATTTCCAATAGTCAGGATATTGTAGGGCCGACTTTTATCCGTCACGATACTTTTGAAAACAAAGTTTACTATCGCCCAGGTGTAGACTCCACAGAAAGAATCATTTATGATTTTAATTTACAAGTAGGCGACATGACCCCCATGCAATCCCCCATTTTTGAACTGGCCGGAGTTATAGATTCAATAGAAAATGGTTCGCTTTTTGGGTCTCCGGTAAAAAAGTTTTATCCGGCTGGAATCGGCGGAGATCCATTTTACCAGGAAAATTACATCCTGGAAGGGGTAGGAGGAAGCAATGGGCTTACTTATTTCCAACCCGTGTTACTTTTGGTATCTGGTGGCATCTATACGACCAGTTTGACTTGTTTTCAAAGCGGAGATCATATCTACTCCCCGAGCAACAGCGATTGCCCATTTCTTGAGTACGTTTCCACCGACCAGGCCATAAGCGAAGCCCCTGCGGTTTCGATTGCACCCAATCCTACTCAGGGTGTTTTCTCCTTGTTTGTGAGCGAGGGCTTGCGCAATGCCAATTTTGTTGTGACGGATTGTTTAGGAAGGCAAGTGCAATCTTCCATTTTAACGGAGCCTTCTCTGGCAGGTCAATTGCCCGCCCCCGGGATGTATTTTTGGGTTATTGAAAAGGACGGCCGACGTATCAAGACGGGCAAACTCATTTGCGAGTGAATTCTTTTAATCAATTACTTCTCTATCTGAACATGAAAATAAATCTATTCGCCACCCTCTTATTGGTTGCCACTGCCAGCAGTGCATTTTCTCAAACCCAATGGGCCAACTATTGGCCCCTGCAACAAGGCGCGGCCCTTGATTTTTCCAATGGTCAGCCGCAATTGATTCAACCATGCGCTTTGTGGACTTTTGAGGCCTGTGGGGCTATCTGCGACGACCAGGGACAACTCCAGCTATACAGCAACGGAGGCGGCCGCGAACCCCAGTTTCAACCAAAAGGCACCATCTGGAATAAAAACCACGAGGTACTCTACGATATGGGCAATACGGAGGGTGGCGGTTATAGCGCCAAGCAGGGTGCTACCATCATTCCGGCGCCGGGGAAACCCCGCCATTATTATGTGCTAACGATGGAAGAAGCAGAATTCGAAGCGAATGGAGGAGGGGTGCCCGGACAACCTTTTGGCCGTGGGTTTTCGGCTTTTTTGGTGAATATGGAGGCGAATGGGGGATTGGGCGCGGTAGAACAATACTTGCCAATGATCCATGCGCCCTCTTATGAAGGGCTGTGCGCCATTCGACACCCTAACTGTCGCGACTACTGGGTTATTATTACAGACCATAACACCCACGATTTGCTGGTCTTTCCGGTTACCCCTCAAGGGATTGGCGCAGCGCAGCGCTTCAATTTTTCCCAACCTTTTGAACCGGTATATATCAGTGGATCGGAAATTCGTGCCTCGCCCGATGCGCAACATGTCCAGGTTGGGCAATTTGCTTTCCGGTTTGATCCGATTACAGGTGAGCTAAGTCAAATGCGCAAAATAAACCTAGATTTGTTTCTGTATGAGTTTTCGCCAGGAAGCCGCTATTTGTATATGCAACAGGCTTCGGAAATCTTTCGGGTAGATATTCTGGCTTCGGATCCTACTACCACCATGGAGATGATCGCCAATATTGGCGACTTGGGAATGGGAGCCCGCGGCCCCATGCAGTTGGGCCCCGAAGGTAGTATTTGGTTTCGGTCGCGCCCTGAGATTTCCAGCAGCGACTACCTGCACGCCATACGCAAACCGGATGCACCGGATGCCTTTGTGGAAACCGAGGTGCTTACCATACCAATCAATACTGGAACATCCCTCTTGCCGGATTTTCCTGCTCAATGGTTTGCCACTACACCCAGCGCTACACCGCAGGTGCAATTGGGCGCGGATCTGGCCTTGTGTGTTGATTCTCTCTTGCCCATCCCCAGCGGGATTATCGGATTCCCGGTCGTATGGAACACCGGGGATACCATTGCCACGCTTCCAGTAAGCACTCCGGGCATCTATATTGCCACCGTGCTGGGCTGTACCACTACTTCCGACACCATTGTAGTTCAGGAGAATAGTTGTGCTTGCCCGATCCATATTCCCAATGCCTTTACACCCAATGGGGATCAGTTTAACGATACTTTCGGTCCAGCCTTAGCCCCGCTTGGATATACCATGAGTATCTGGAACCGATGGGGACAGTTGGTTTTTCGCTACAACGGCGCTGGCCCGGCTAGTTGGGATGGAACCTTCAACGGGAAACCCGCTCCGTCAGATGTTTACGTCTATCAAATGCAATGGGATGTCTGCAAAAAAAAGGAGTCGGGCGAAGTGACGTTGCTGCGGTGAAGACAAGAGCGCAGTTCAGTCTACTACTTAATACAATTATTAGATCCCTATTCCCCCGCTACTTGTTTTATCCGTTTTTCTGCCTCGCCAGGTCTTCCCGCTCCGAGAAGAGGACAGCGGAATTGTTACCCTTGGTATTACCTTTGTTTTCCTTAGTTAAAAAAATATAATGGTAAAATAGCACTACACCGATGGAACCTACATTCAGAATCATCTACTACGCCCTGTTGGTGATCAGTATCATGGTTAGCGGATTCTTGCTGTTCTCGAGCCTGTTCAGTACAGCTTCAAATGATAATCAGCGCGAGCGCATCGTCCTGATTCTTGCGTCTGGCTCGGCTTTGGGTTTCTTGTACTGGGCTTACCGATTAGGGCATCAACAAGGTCAATTCGGCTTAGGTATAGGCATGGTGGTAAGTGCTATTGTTGTATTTGGTGTCGTCATGCTAGTGGGACTGTTAACGGGCAAAATACACTGGCAGTAGTCCAGCTAGTACAATTGATAATCAATGTGCTGGAATTTCAGGTGCCCGTACCACGCGAGTGTCATAAAAATGTTGGAAAAAACCAGGAGTAAGATGGTGTACAGACCTTTCATGGAAAGAGGATTTGAGCAGATTACCCGGCATTTTTATTTCACACAGATGCTACACAGATAACTTGCGCAGATGTTACGCAGAATATTTCTGTGTAACATCTGCGCAAGTTATCTGTGTAACATCTGCGAGAAAAATGTCCCGTATTATGAGATTTGTAAGCGCAAATATATCCGTTAGCAAAAACGTTTGTGTCCTTGGCTTAGAGGCCTCTAACTTTGCCGCTCAATTTCAACTGTTTTTCATGCGCTCACTCCTTTTGTTTCTTTCCATCGTTTTCCTCTTGTTAAATTGCAAAAACAAGCCCCAGGCTCTCCAGCAGGCAAAAGCCGAAGCTGATTTGCCCAAGGACTTCCTCGAATTTTACCAGAAATTCCACACAGATAGTGTCTATCAAATGGCGCACATCGAGTGGCCGCTCAAAGGCGAAAAAGGCGTGTCCGAAGATACTATAGCCAAGCGCCAGCTCACTGAATGGATGCCTGAAAACTGGCTTTTGATGCACTTGCCCGACACCACCATGAGTACCCTCAAACGTGAATTTGAGACGGTGGGTGATGTGATGGTCATCGAACGGATGTCGTATCCCATGGTGGGCTTCGGCTACGAGCGGCAGTTCTACAAAGAGGAAGATGGCCAGTGGCGGCTTATATTTTATGGCGAGACGTTGATGCAGTAGCATCCTCACCACCAGACCTTCCAGGTTTTCAAAACCTGGAAGGTCTGTGCCAGCGAAAATGGAATAGAAATTCGTTGAGTCATTCTTCTCAATTCTAAGTTGATAGCTAGCGGAGGGGCGACTCCAAGTCGCACCCCCGCTCGTTTAATATTTCAACAACTTCTCCAACTGCCCCCTTAACCTTCCCGCCGGAAAAAAATTTTGTTCCAGCGGAATAGCGAATGGCACAGGCGTGTCCAGACTGGCTGCCCGCATCACCGGCGCGTCCAGATGCTCAAACAAATGTTCCGAAATCCAGGCGGCAATCTCCCCGCCAATGCCGCCAAAAAGGGTGTCTTCATGTAAAATGAGTACCCGGTTCGTGCGCTTCACAGAGGCCGTAATGGCCTCATAATCAAGCGGAACGAGCGAACGCAAGTCCACAATGTCGGCATCCAGTCCCATCTCGTCGGCCGTTTGTTCCGCCCAACGGACGCCCATGCCATAAGTCAGAATGCTCACCACTTTTCCTTCGCGCACCTGCCGCGCTTTACCAATCTCTATGGTGTAAAAACCTTCTGGCACCAACCCGCTTTCGGAGCGATACAAGGCTTTGTGCTCAAAAAACATGACCGGGTTCGGGTCTTCAAAAGCGGCCAGCATGAGGCCCTTTGCATCCGCCGGGGTGCTAGGGTACACGACTTTGAGCCCCGGGACGTGCGTAAACCACGCTTCGTTCGATTGAGAGTGAAAGGGTCCGGCCCCACTTCCTCCGCCGGTTGGCATCCGGATTACCATGTCCGCGGTTTGTCCCCAGCGCCAGTGGAGTTTTGCCAGGTTGTTGACAATCTGATTGAACCCGCAGGTCACAAAGTCGGCAAACTGCATTTCTACCATGCTCTTAATACCTTTCAAACTCAGGCCCAGCCCAATACCCACAATGGCCGATTCGCAAAGCGGGGTGTTGCGCACCCGGTTTTTACCAAATTCCTCGGTGAAACCCGCCGTGATTTTGAACACGCCCCCGTAGTCCGCAATGTCCTGGCCCATAAGCACAAGCTCGGGGTGGCGGCGCATGGCTTCCCGCAGTCCGTCGGAAAGGGCGTCAATGAAGCGCATTTCCTGGACGTTGGATGTTGGACGTTGGACATTAGACGTTAGACGTAGGACATTGGACGTTGGACTAGATGCGTAAACATCCGCCAATTCTTCCTCCGTATCCGCCACAGGTTCCGGCTCGTTGAACATCACATCCACCGCCTTTTGCACGTCTTTTTTGTAGCGGTCTTTGAGCGATTTTATAAAATCCTCCGTGAGGATTCCTTCTTTTAAAAGCCATTTTTCATAGTTCTCGATGGGGTCTTTTTGGGCCCACTCGTCCATGAGTTCCTGGGGGACGTATTTCGTACCACTGGCTTCTTCATGCCCGCGCATTCGAAACGTAACACACTCTAAAAGAAAGGGTTGTGGGTCTTTGCGCATCTCTTCCGCCATGTTTTTAATGGTGGAATACACCTCCAGAATATTGTTGCCATCAATTTTTGCGGAGCGCATCCCGTAACCTTGAGCACGATCCACCAGGTCTTTACAGGCATATTGCTCGTTGGGCCGGGTGCTGAGGCCATATCCATTGTTTTCGATCAAAAAGATGACGGGGAGTTTCCAGACGGAGGCCACATTCAGTGCCTCGTGGAATTCTCCCTGACTCGTGGCCCCCTCACCCGTGAACGCGAGCGAAACCCGGCCTTCCTGGCGCAATTTGTGGGCCATAGCCACCCCGGCGGCCAGCGAAAGTTGTGGCCCCAGGTGCGAGATCATGCCCACAATGCCGTGTTCCATGGCCCCGAAGTGGAAAGAACGGTCGCGGGCTTTGGTATAACCGAGGCGTTTGCCCTGCCACTGGCAAAACATCCGATCCAGCGGCATCTCGCGGGCCGTGAACACGCCCAAATTGCGGTGCATAGTGAAAATCACCTCATCCGGCAGGAGTGCACAGGCGGCCCCGACGGAAATGGCCTCTTGTCCAATGCCCGAAAACCACTTGGAAATTTTGCCCTGCCGCAGCAGGTTGAGCATTTTTTCCTCAATGAGCCGTGGCTTGGCGAGTTGTTCGTAGAGATGGAGCAGGGTTTCGTTAGAGAACCCTTTTTTGTTGTATTTTATGGTGGACATGGGTGAGGGCAAATCAAATATCTTGAAACTTTCAAGGGACAAAGAACCGACCTATCCAGTTACTTCGCCTGATATTTTTTCTGATGTCGCACAGCTTTTCGCGCAGATGTTACACAGATGTTTCACGCAGATGTTACACAGATGAATACGAAGATGTTACGCGGATTTCTTCACATTAATTTCACTGTTTTTCAAATGAACTTTCTGTGTAACATCTGTGTGAAACATCTGTGTAACATCTGCGCGAAAAATCTGCGCGAAACCCCTCGCGTAATCAAATCCCCAAAGCCGCAAAAACCGGATAGTGATCAGAAAAATCTCCATCGCGGGAAGTGCGGCAAGAGAAGGTGGTGATGCTTTTTTCAGTCAAAATGTAGTCAATACGCAACAGCGGCATCGCACCGCCAAAAGTAGTGCCCAATCCCAGGGCTTTTTGGCGGAAGGTGTCATTAAAGCCTTCGGAGAGCAGGGAATAAACGTAGGAATTGGGCGTGTCATTGAAGTCCCCGCAAATGATCACGGGAAGTTTACAGGCCGCGATGTGCTCGCGCAACTTTTGCGCCTGCTCGGCACGGAGTCTGGTGGCCGAACCTACCCGTCCCAGCACAAAACCGATGTCTTGCCAGGTTTCTTCCTCGTCCAAATCGCCTTTTTCAATCACCTTGGCGGTCGTATTGGTCACCCGATTGGATTGAAGATGAACGTTATAAACGCGCACCACCTTCTTTTCACCCACTTTAATATCTACCCAAAGCGTGGAGTTGGAGGTGTTTTCGAACTGAACATCGCCACCTCCCAGGATGGGGAATCGGCTGAGGATGACCGTTCCTTTTTTGAGGTTGAAAGTGTGCGGGTAGCCCATTTTTTCCGCAAGCAATCTGTAGAATTTGCCACTTGTTTCCTGGGTACAAAGAATATCCGGAAATCCGTTTTCCTGTAAAAAACTGGCGTATGCCGCAGCGCGTTTTTCGCGCCAGGCGTCGGTAGCTTCGTGGCCTTGGTAAATGCCGCCGAGGTTGTGCGTCGCCACCGTGACAGCATTTTCAGGCACAGTGTCTTTCCCAAAATCAAAACCGATGAATCCCGTGATATGTTGCCATCCAAAAGCCAGAATACCCAAATGATATAGGGCAAAACGGTTGCCACGCCACGCCCAGACGCCCATTAAAATCAGGTTTGCCAACAACAACCAGGGGAACGCGGTGCCAAAAAACGACAGCCAGGAAAACTGGGCGGGATTCAGATATGGGCAAGCATACGCCAGCACCGTGCAGCAGATGACCACAGCGCTCAACACTCGGACTAAATATTTTAGCATTGGCTTCATTGGTTGTACCCCGGAACGCTGTTCCGGGAATTTATTTGAGACACCCGGAACAGCGTTCCGGGGTACAGCCCTCGTTAAGAAAAGTCTAAACCGGCTTGAAACCTGTTCCGAAGTTCTTTCCTTCGCGTTTAAAGCACCGAGATTTACAACATTTCCTCCCTTTCATTCTAACACATTGATTATCATGTTCAGAAAATCACTCCTTTTATTTACAGCCCTGCTCATTTCGCAATTTGCACAAGCCCAGTTTGGTAAAATTCTGGACAAAGCGAAAGACAAGATCGGTCTGGATGTTCCACTCAGTCAGGAAGAAGCCGGCAACGGCCTTAAAGAGGCCCTGAACAACGGAATCGGCGAGGCCGTAGATTTCCTCTCCGCAAAAGACGGCTATTTCAAATCACCGTACAAAATTCTTCTGCCCGAAGAAGCGCAAAAAGTCGTCAGCCGACTCAAGGCGGTGCCTGGCTTTTCCAACTTGGAGGCTGATTTGACGGAACGTATGAACCGTGCCGCCGAAGATGCCGCTACCAAAGCCAAACCCATTTTTGTCAATGCCATCAAAAAACTCACTTTCCAGGATGCACTCAATATCCTGATGGGCAATCCCGATGCGGCTACCCGCTATTTGGAAAAAACCACTTTCGATCCGCTCTACGCTGAATTCAAACCCATTATCCAAACCTCTTTGGACAAGGTAAATGCCCGCGAATACTGGAAGACTTCCGTGACGGCCTACAACAAAATGCCGCTGGTGACAAAAACCAATCCAGAACTCGACGACCATGTTACTAAAATGGCGCTCAAGGGAATGTTCAGCCTCGTTCAAAAGAAAGAACAAGGCATACGCTCTGATGTGGGCCTCCGCAATTCCGAACTGTTGAAAAAGGTATTTGCGAAGCAGGATAAGAAATGATGGTTAATTGGTGATTTGTGGATTTGGTTATTCGGGTGCCCAAGCCTGAGTGCTCGAATAACCAAATCACCATTTAAACAAATCCCCTACAGTTCGAAATTCGGCTCCAACAGGCTCGCGTCTTCGGCGTAAAACTTGTTGATGTATTGCACCGCTTCTTCCGGGTCGTCTGTCAAGAGGAATAAATCAAGGTCTTCGGCATTGATGTTGTGGTGGCGCTGAAGCATGATTTCCACAATCCACTTTTTGAGCCCTTCCCAAAATTCTACGCCCATGAGCACGATGGGGAACCGCTGAATTCTGTTTGTCTGAATCAAGGTGAGTACTTCAAACAACTCATCCAAGGTGCCAAATCCCCCGGGCATGGCTACAAACGCCTGGGCATATTTGACGAACATTACTTTTCGAACAAAGAAATAACGGTGTTTCAAGTTGTGATCGGCTGCAATGAAAGCATTGTGATGCTGTTCAAAAGGCAGGTCAATATTGAGTCCAATTGAGGTGCCACCTTTCATCCAGGCCCCTTTGTTGCCTGCTTCCATGATGCCGGGTCCACCACCAGTAATGACCCCGTAACCTTCTTCCACCAGGCGAGAAGCCATTTTCACCGCCAATTCGTAATAAACAGTGCCCGGTTTAGTCCGGGCGGAACCGAAAATGGACACACAAGGTCCCACTTTGTTGAGCACTTCAAAACCGTCTACAAATTCGGCTATCACCTTGAACATAGTCCAGGCGTTTTCACCGCGTTTTTTAGACCATTCTTTTCGTTGGCTGGCAGGCCCGTTTTTATGTTCTTGGGATTCTTTAGTGTCTTTTTCCATAATTAGTAATGTGGTCAATGTGATAAATGTGGAAAATGTGATAATGCGGTCAATGTGATAAATTTGGTCAATGTGTTTAATGCTGGAATGTCCGCATTTGCCACATTGACTACTTTAACAAAATTGACCACATTAATCAATTACCTCTACTGTCCACGCTTCCGCTTTTTCAGCAAAAAGAGCCTTGGTCTTAGCCCAGGTGTCGGCAAAAAGTGCGGAAGCACGGTAAGCTTCCAGGGCAGCCTCGTTGTCCCAGATGCTCAAAGTAAAAAGCACGTTCAGCCGCGACTTGTGCCGAAGCAATTCCATGTGCTGGCAACCCTCGAATGCACGAATCCGTGCCTTGCTTTGTTCAAAAACTTCCGAAATGAAGGTCTCAACAGCTTCTTCCCGGAAGGTCATTTTTACGATGCGTTTTATCA
>Ga0247834_1007423_pt1 | contig 11679 bp, 10 predicted proteins | sample LaCruzMarch2015__8_FD_187118 | JGI IMG/M metagenome (GOLD analysis project Ga0247834, IMG submission 187118) | Freshwater microbial communities from meromictic Lake La Cruz, Castile-La Mancha, Spain - LaCruzMarch2015_12m | ecosystem: Environmental > Aquatic > Freshwater > Lake | place: Spain... | reverse complement strand
GGGCCTTTCCCTCTTAAGGCAGCAAACTTAAGAGTTTTCCCCCCTCTTAGGGCACGGAAATCCCACTTACCTTAGGCAGGCGACTTTCTCATCCGACACCTTCCAGTGATAACTGAAGAAGAATCATTACCACACTCTGATTCGATCAAATCGATTGTATCTACAATTGCTCGGATATGCACGGGCTTTTTGAGTGGAAGCCTGGGAGCATTGGTGACGCTGCAGTAGATGGAGCGATGGACGACGCGAGTAAATCAACAACAACGAGCCCACGACAGAGACAAAGTCGGTGAGCTCAAGTAGCACACATCGTAGTAAATTGTCATCGAAGCTCCTATCACTGTCAGCTAGTGTGCGAAAGCAGACAACAAATACGAATTATTCTCCTCAGCATTCACCACCACCTAGTCTCAAAGTTGTGGACAGCCGAGACAGTGGGCGCAAACTTGGCAACTAAACAGGACACTACGGGGACAATGGTCAGTGTGATTTGTCAGTATCAAAGTCGAGGACAGAAATGATTAAAGCTACCAACAAAGCCGTGACAAAAGAAAAGGATGCCAAAGGTAAGAAGAGTTTTGTCCCACGAGCTTTATTTGCCAACACATTAAATGCAAAGGTGCAGAAGAAGAAGGATCAAAGAAGAATTAGGAGAAAGGTGTAAATGCTGTTGGGATAGCGACAAGGAACTATGAATGTGATGGTGATGACGGTAGTAATACAAGTAATGTTGTTAAACTGCGAGCTACATTTGTTGGCATGATGAGACAAAAGAGAGAGACAAAGATGAAGCAGAAGAGAGACACAAAGGAGATGGCGAAGACGACAACTGCTAACACTGCTTCACAATCATCATACACAGGTGAGACTGTAGCAGTAGCTGCCACATCAACCTTCAGTACTAGTATAGCAACTGCCGCGGGAATGTTAAGCCGACTATCATAAGATTGCTATCAAGTTGTTTCAGGTCAGAGTAGTAAGACTGATTGAGGTCCGTTTACCGTACAATCAACTGACCACCTTCGACGATCTACGTCATGAGCTTGAGGAGGATATCATGACGAGTTACCAAAGCCTGATTATAAATTCTCCGTCACCGCCGACTTTACAATTGGCGTTAGTAGGGCACAAGAGTCAAAGTGGCGTATGCGAGATTATGACCTCACGACACAAGGATTGTACTTACAAAATGCCATACTTTGTTTACATAACAAAGGACAAGGGTACGAAAGAGGAATCGAAGGTGGGCATGAAAAAGAAAAGGAGAGGATACTTCCAGGAGAGATTGATCATAAGATATTTATATTATTTGTTTGAGACGAAGCCTAGCAGTTTGCTGAAGTTAATTCATTAGAATATCTTTGCTCAATTTTATGTCAGTCACTCGAATCAATAATGACCTAGGGTAAAGTATGTAAATCAATATGTTGGCTTGAAATCACGCTGTAGATGCTTCTACTAGATGTATTATTTTTTTATACTCCTGTAATCAGGATTAGAAGACAACCTAGACAAATCAAATGTTTACAAACGAAAAACATGGAAAGTGTCAGCCTTGAATCACTCTCTGTGTCCCATTAGGATAATCCACAACTCGAACCCCATCTGGAAACGTAGTATCAGTAGTTCCATCAATATCAACCAGCCGAATTGTGCCGTCAGGATACATTATCTCTTTCCTTCCATCTGTGTGGTGATTTTCAACTTGCTTGTTGGGGAAATGATATGTTTGCATACCATCTTGATGAGTTACCTGTGTCGTCTAGAGATCGTGGAGGTCATAACAATTTCAGCATTAATTACAACTTTGCAAAGCGGTTTGACACAATCCCAGAACAAAATTCTTACCTTGGTGGAAGCATAGTAATATACAATAACACCTTTCTTCTCATTGGCATAGGTTCGTTTACGATCACCATTAGCGAATGAAATTGTTGTCGTTCCATCAGGTGTCACTTCCTTTTGTGTCCCATTTTTGTATGTCATAATCCGACTCTTTGTTGATAGAACCCCCCCGACTCCACCATCGACCAATACTGCTGCTGCCGTGGCTGCATTAATTGGTGGTGGATTCGGCGTCGAAATAGTAGTAGTCACATATGATGGCACAGATGGTTCGGAATGATGATTGCTAGTTGTCGTCTTCAAAGGCTCGTGATTCGTGCTCCCATCGTAGTCAGCGGCATTGTACGACCTCCTCTGCTGCATATCCATCTCATTGCTTATGACGAGACGACCATCTTGGATATCATTGCCAGAGTGTTCATTCATTTTTGCTACCATTTCATTATTGGCAACATGGAGTTTGGAGATATTACGTTGCAGCCAAAGTTCGGTAGGCTCATCGCCTTCCTCCGATGCAGAATCTCCTTCTTTACACAGCGATGCCTCCTCAACTCCAACGTTACCATTCTTGGTCGAGCCATTTATCACATTAGTAGCTTTTCGTTGTTGTGGTAGCTTTGACTTCGACTTCATCTGCACTCTAGATGTATTCTGCTTCGAAGTACCAGCAATAGGTTCCCGAACTTGAAGTCCTTGTCGAGGCTCGGTGTGTCCACCAACAGCGCTCTTGCTACTTCTCGTTGGATTACTCACTGTAAGTCCTTCTGCAATGTCATTTTCTTTGCCGCATTTCAAGACTTCAATCGCACGTTCTTGCTTAAGAATTACCTCCTTCAATTTTTGTATTTCAGCAGTATCCTTCTCTATGATTTTCTTCAGTTGTAACCGTAGATCCTCAAGCTCAACCTGCACCACGTTTTGTTTTGGCGCATTGCCTGTGCCATCTTCTTGCTGATGCTGTCGTAATTTATTTGCTGCCTTCGACGACACAAGTGCCATATTGGCAGCCTTGTGGCGGTCTCTTTTGATTAATGCACGTTGTTCAGTGGCCCATTTCTGGACCGACTCCTTTTCAGTGGTAGCCCATGCTTTGGCCTGAGGAATAAATGGAAAACAAAATTATCGAATGAAGAGAGAGTGAATGTCCAATCCAATGATAACAACGAAAACAACACACAAAGGCAGCTCACCCTCTCCCGTTCACCCTCGGCTTCTCGCAATGCAACCTCCTGCCTCTTTTTCATATTCTTTATTAGTGCCCACTGCTCCTCTTCCTTCTTCTTCCATTCCTCAAATGCCTTGCGTTCGTCGTCATTGATATTACTCATCAAAGGTGACTTTTTCGCATCGTTTTGCATCCTGGTGGTGCTACTTGATCGAGTTCCTGATACCACCCGAGTAGTTGTTGATCGTAAACGTGGTGCTGATTTGGACCCAGCCTTCTTTTCCATTGTAAATTTCGGCTTAGTCCCCATCTTCGCAGTCGCCAACGTTGTAGTCACAGCCTGATTCCTCTGATTTGTCTCGTTTTCCTTGCCACCACCATTAACACTGCTGGCTTGAAATATGACTTCCTTCCCTTCGACACACATTTTAGCCGTGTTGTTCTCATCATCTTCTTTGACTATAATGCCACCGTCTGAAATGTACTTATTAACAATCTCATCAACAGTCGCCTTCATCATCGTGGATACGGATGAGAACATATTCCGTCGAGCTTGCGACGGTGTAATGACGTCAATGTCATTAATTTCTCTGCTTTCGATTGTTGATATTTCCTCGACTATCACAGGAGTCTGTTGCTTTGGATCAGCAGCACGGACCTGCGATGGTGTCATGTCGCATTCACTCTGACGCATTTGCGATGGGGTTTGTACATTGACCACGCTCATACACGACGCATTCTGTTTTGTCGATGGCGTCGAGACGACGTGGCGATTTGGAGTTATCGCGCTTTTCGTGGTAGCCGGGCTGCTCGTGGATACCGCAGTAGGAGTAGTAACTTTTCTGTTGTTGCTGCTGCTATTCGTTGTCATCAAGCGACGACGTTCCCTCCTGGCCTCCTCCTTTCGAGCCTGTCGACGTTCTAGATCCTTAATTTGATCCTCTTGCATCTTCTCAAGACGTGCCAGTCTGGCCAAGCGTTCCGATAGCGTTTCATTCACATTATTAGCATTGTCGTTGACGGTCGCAGCATCAGTAGTGGCCGCCGGACTTTGTTGCTGTTGACGCCGAAATGTGCTGGGTGTAAGTCCTACGCTACCAATACTCGTGACTGGAGCGGTAGCAGTGGTGGTGAACGTTTGCAATGCCGATGGCTCCTTCCTCGTGCCCTTGCGTAGGAATGGTTTCTTCGCCATATGTTTGGACTGCTGCTGCTGCTGCATTTCATTCGAGACGCGATTGCTATTCATTACTGCTGCCACCACCATCGTCGTATTATTCATTGTACCTGACCTCATCATTTGCTCCTCACCGAGTGCGATCCTACCATCCAAGGAAGACGACGACGCTGAAACGCCCATGTTTTCCATCAAGACTCCACCGTTGTCTTTAGTATTTGGTATGCCAGCAACATCTGACGTAGAGGTCGGTTTAGAAATGTCCCTTCCTTTCCTCTCCTCATTATTCAGTGCAGTATCAACCATGTCAAAAATGACCCGTGTTCGCCCTCCAACATTCTTGCCGACACTATTTTCACCACCATCAACGACATTATTATTGCTGCCATTATATCCCTCGGACGGCGAACGCTGTCCCATGGTCGATACTGAATCATGCGGTGATGTATGTTGTTGTTGCTGACTCTGACGCTTCTGTACTGATGGATGCAATAGATGCTGTTGGACCTGCGGCGACGATGGGGATCGTTCACGTGCCGTGTGCGGTGTTTCGACAACAGATGACTTAGGCTGCTGCTTCTTCTGCTGCTGTTGTTGTTGAGTCTGGCCAAGCCGAGGCGACGATAGGGATCGTTCACGTGCCGTGTGTGGTGTATCATCAACAGATGACTTAGGCTGCTGCTTCTTCTGCTGCTGTTGTTGTTGTTGTTGAGTCTGGCCAAGCCGTGGCGACGATAGGAATCGTTCACGTGCCGTGTGTGGTGTTTCGACAACAGACGACTTAGGCTGCTGCTTCTTCTGCTGCTGTTGTTGTTGAGTCTGGCCAAGCCGAGGCGACGATAGGAATCGTTCACGTGCCGTGTGTGGTGTATCATCAACAGATGACTTGGGCTGCTGCTTCGTCTTCTGTTGCTGCTGCTGTTGTTGTTCAGTTGTGGACAAGGGTGTTGTTACCGTTGTTTGATTGTAGACCCCTCCTACCACGATGGAGGAGGCGGGGGAGTAGGAGGCCGTCATGACGACACTCCGTGCAGCCATAATTGGTCCACGCAATAGAGAAGCAACGCCTTCGCTCATACTACCATCGTCATCGTCGTCATCATCATGACCATAATAATCATAACCCGTTTTCGCGCCATCACCATCCGTACGATACTCTTCCGATGCCGTTGTTGCAACTACTACTTCATCGCTGCAATCACGAACAAGTATAGACTGCGATGATGATGATGACGACGATGACTTGGTTGATGGCGGCGGTAGCGACGGAGCAATCGTGCGCAGTCGTGACTCGGCATGAAGTAATATGCGCATTGTATCTTCGCCAAACATGGACGAGTCGTTTACTGGTCGCCTTAGTTGCTCGCTGTCATTGTTGCCATCGTGGACATGGAGGAATGAATCGTCAATATTATTATTTGTGAGAGTGCCGCCAATCTGCGAATATTCATTGTCATTGTCGTAAATATAATTGTCGTCGACGTCGACGTCGTCATCGAAGAAATAATCATCCCTCGGCGGTGGAGGCTTTCGCTTGTAGTCGTCGCTGCCCTCGCTTTCTTCGCCGTCAACATCCTTTCTGCCGATTCTCGAATTCGAATTGAAATTGGTACTATCGAAGTTATAATCGTCGGCGTACGACACTGCACCGCCGCCAATGCTGCCGCCATTGGCCGTCATCATCTCATCAATCACCATTACCGCGGCTCCACCATCGCCAAACAACGGCGTCAACGCGCCAATTGTTTTGGGGAGCCTCCCCGCCCTCTCCCCCCCAAAACAAGAAACGAACTCTGTGGTACAATGACGCAGCCTGGCGGCATTGATATACGCGCCGCTCTGGCCATCCTTTCGGCACGTACTCCGCATCTTCATCATCATCAAGTCGGTAATAACAGCAACAACAGCGGCAGTGCTGGCGTTGGCGAATCGGACGAGGAGGTGCCATCGGAGCTGCGTCGGCGAGGGCAGATTGTTAATTTTGATGATCATCCGCAGTCGTCATCCGCTTCTCTTCCCTCCGCGGCGGATAATAATACAAGGGCACGGCAGTCGAGTTCTACCGCAACGAACGAAGAGAACGACGACGACACGAAGGTGGCGTCGGCAATGGCAGGCGAAGATACTCGGCAGCAGCAACGGCAACAAGAACAGCAACGGCAACAAGAAATGCAAACACAGTTGGCAACCATGTCAATTCCACAATTAATCAAAATGATTTTCACCGCCCAAGAAGAACGGGTGGCGACATATCGTACCTTTGAAGAGTGAGTTGAAAATAGTTAGAGTATATATAACCCACCACTCACAGTGTTGTTGTTTATCATGTTTACTTTACTTTTGTTATAGAAAAAACATCATTTTTTGGATCATTATTACTACTACTTACCTCTCTCTCTTTCCCCGCCCATTCCTCCAATTCGTTTGTCCACGCTTGTGTAACGTATTTATTACATGACATGCGTCAACAACAACAACATCAACAACATGATTGTCAAAACAGAGGACTAACGTCCATCATGTCCACGGGGAATATAACTGCATATCCGGCATTATGTGCATCGATTACGGCATCATTTGTGGTACTAAGTAATACTATTAATTCCGTCCGATCCGTGCTGCTATCCACATCAACAGCATCAACAACGACAACAACAACAACAACAACGGCCAATAATAATAGTCGGGACGGAAATCGAGAGGAATTGCGAGAATTTATCAATCATGCAACACGATTACAAATGCACGAATGTACGAAATTGAATTTAACTGCTGCATTGCACTTGGAACGATTACGATTATTGTCTTCGACAACAACCTCATCGTTGTCGTCATTGAGCAAGAATGAAGAGGAGGAGGTACGAGTAGGAGAAGAAGAAGAAGAGAATGACGGTATGAGTACAGCAACAATCATGAGATTATTACGAGAATCGATACACAAACTTGAAATTGATTTATCTACCAATATTATTCAAATTAATGATATACTTGAGGAAATGCGTTGTTTGGCCGCTGATATTATTATTGTAGACTAATATATATATAATGAGAAGTTATATATATTTTGATTTTGATAGCCTGATTGACTGAAGTGATGTTAATATATAGAGAGAGAGGAGGAAGCGGGGTGGGGAATATAATTGGACATGGCTTAGGATATATATTTATGGTTGTGTATTATTGTATCATATTTTATTCCTAAAAACTATGGTGGTTTCATCGATCTATACTTTCTTTTTCTTCCAATCGATTATTTCTCTTGCATTCTGTTTCTGTACACCATCACAGTCGTCACTACTACTACTACTACATGCTGCTACTAATTGAATTATCACACCCTTATTTTCCTCTCGTGTACGCTTTACATTGGCAACGAATTCATCCCGTGGCATTAATTGTGCACCCAACCGACGCTTATAGTCCAAATCCATACCCAGATCCCAATATTCAAATCCACACCGTGTTAATAGACACCCCAGTGCGGTCAATTGGACGGAGCCGGCCGATTCTTCGTCGGAGTAACCGGTGAGACTGGAATATATACCGCCGACACTATATCCTAATTCACCGCCGACCAATTGTCCCGATTTGACGTTCCATATTTCAATTGAATATAATCGTACCGGCGTCATGTCTGAAATATGACGTGTCGTGTGATTGCAATTGTTTTTGCTCTTGCTCTTGTTGTTGTTGCTGTTGCTGTTGCTGCTGCTGCGTGGGAGTGAATTACTATTACTATAGTCATCATTAATAATCATGGCAGGGATACCCTGTCCGACAGTGTTAGAGGAGGCAAAGGCAGTAACATCTAATGTGCTACTAGTTAGTGACTGTTGTTGTTGATGTTGTCTACATTGTTGCTTCTGCTTCTGTTGGAAGTGTTTTTGTTGTTGTTGTGGATGTGGATCTATAATATAATTATTATGACCCCTAGTTTGTTCATGTATAGTACGAAAGGCGGCAACAATTGTTGGATATAACCAATTAATACCATGATGCCTATGACACCCAGCAACGACATCGTCAAAGCATGCATTTATACTTATATCAAATAATTTCGACTTTCGTCGTATACTGCGTGAAATATGTAATGTTGATGATGATGATGATGATGATGAATCAATATTATCAATACTTTTGTGTATTTGTTGTTGTTGTGGTTGCTGTTGTAGATTAGTGGTGGTGGTAGTGGCGGATGTGACAGTATCATGTGGTGGTGGTGGTGGTGCAGAATTGAGATGTACGACACATCGATGAGCATGTAATTTGGGTAATAGATACATGCCCCCATTGGTAGCAATGGGTAAGAAACCCTCAGCCATTAATTGTACAATAAGCTGTGGATCAAATGACCGTGAGACATAGAATTCAGATCGATAATGCTGGACTAATGGAGATAGGTAGGAGGGTAGATGATCGACATTATCTTCTTGTTTATCATTGTTATCATCATCATCATCATCATCATCATCATGATCAAAATTTCTAGTGTTGTTGTTGTCGTTATCATCCCCGTGTTGACTGACATTGCGTTCATAGTTGTTGTTGTTGTCGCTGGAGGTTAGACTTGCACAGGTAGGCGTAGGCTCATCAAGTAGCATGATTGTGGGTTGACCTTCACCTTCATCGTTCCTAAGATTACGATTGTATCCAAAGTCGCCGACACCTCCTCCGGCTCCTCCTCCTCTTTCTTCAGCTCCCTCAGCGGTGTCATTGCCTGCAGCCATGTCTTTTGCACAGTGCTCATCGCAGCAGGAGTTTGATGATAATTCAGCCGACGACGATTTGAGTTTCTCCTTCTTCTTCTCTGCTGACAGAGAATGACGATGCATATTATGCATCAGCATTGGCTTGTTGTTGTTGGGAGTCGGTTGCATTTCTGCTGCTGCTGCTGCTGCTGCTGCTGCTGCTGCTGCTACCAGCTGTCCCCCCTTTCCTCCTTCGCCTTCGCCTTCATCCGCTGACCCGGCGGTCACAGCCAAGAATTTTTTAGTTGTCATCTTCTTCTTTGCAATTGCCGCCTTCTTCATTATCTTTTTTAGAGCGTTCTTAGAAAGAAGTGATGGCGGCGGCTGCTGCTGCTGCAGTGATGGCGTTGACGATCGATCAGCACACTCGCCATTACTATTATTATTATCACTATTTTCCATGCAGGTGGGATGTTGCTGGCCATTCTACGACCAAAGTACGTCGCGACGAAGGAAGAACAGCAAAGAATTCCTGGGCAGGGCTCCGCCTTGTGAAACTGGTTCGGTAGAGCCCATAGAGCTCGTAATATCTACAATTCTAGATACGTCATGTCTCATGCTCAGAACTCTATGTAGGTCATGCAAAGAAAAATGATCTCGAGGTATGTGTGCTTCGGAGTCAAACACTGGGATTGACATCGAGGTACCCAGCACAGTCTCACGACCGAGGAAAACAATCGCAATCACAGGAGCAGGAAGGAGGAAGGAGCGTGTACCAATCGTTGCTGGCATCATCGGGGCAGCTATTTGTTGTGGTTGTTGCATTTTCCTCCGTTGCAGTGGCATGGACGAGGATCAAGAATGACGGGGAAGCCACTTTGTCGTCTACTCTCAAGAGAATAATGTGGAGAGCTGGTAGTGAATGCGGACATGACCGTGCCAACGGCATCATCGGCGGAACTGAGGCCGTAAAGGATCTTTTCTCTCACACACTCTCATTACAGGCATACGGTACAACTCACTATTGCAAAGGATGTTGTCCTATGTACCGGACACAGTGGTGAGGGTTGTTGCCTCAGAAAAAAATCAAAGGTATACAAATTTTGGCGGGACTAGTACGGCAAAATAATTTGACTCCCCATAAGTAAAATCGGTTTGTCTACTAACTTTTCACCTCAAACGTCCTTCCCGCGCTTTCTAGTAGAAGAATTGTTAATTGGAGGCTGAAGGGAGGAGTGAGACCGGGAAAGGTAATTCGACACGCGACTTGTCTTGGAGCTTGTTTCTTTTTCACGGGAAGAATTAGAACTGTCACGCGAATCATCGTGCGCCTTTTCTGGAGACTCACTGTTTCAATCTCACCATTGGACAGTGCCGATGACTCCCTACTAGTAGCATCCATAGAAGTAAGAAAAATCTCCAAACCCACCCTAGAAGCATCTTGTTCCTAACCCTAACTTGTTTTGCCGACAGGAGTCGGGCGAGAGGGTTGAATCATTATTAGAACATGATTCCATACCCAACTGCTGACTGATATCTGGTCGTACATGTTATATCTATATCTATATATCTGCATATCAATACTCGACGGATGCATGACGAACATAAGCCTTTGATTTCAAGGTTTCCTTGTTAGACAAGGCTCGGTTACCCAAAGCGCCCAAATCAGTTTGTGTGGGAATCTCGGTCAAATTTTCAAGCCCCAGTGCTCTGAATTTGTCCTAAATCGTCTACAAAAAATAGCGGTATAATAATATTAGGTGGTAGAACTTTTCATTCTAGCGAAGGGCGCCGTTGACTATTATTACTACAGTCTCCAGATCAATTGTCTCCGAATTTATTTAGGGATATATCCCTCTTGCCGTGAGATATATCCCATTGTCGTCCTGTTGGTCGCCGTGGTAGAATTTGATGGCTGCCGCTAATACCATCGGATAGTGCATTATCTTGCGCTTCTTTTGGTACCCTACTTTAGTCTAGAGCGCACGTGTGTGCTGAGATTTGTCCATTCTCCCGTCGTCGAGAGTGGGAAAATCGGGTTTTATCGGCTGTGTCAGGGTAAGCGTTGTGGGAACGCTGTTGATGGTGTATTCTACTGTGGATTCATGTATCATAATCATAAAAGTGTAATGTAAATAATGTTATTTAATCGAAATTATACGAATATTATTCTGCCTGAAAGACTCTCTTCCTCAGCTCGCCTGCTGTGTGTAATTTCATTCAACACAAGCGACGCAGCTTATCGAGCAGTAGGGAGAGCATACACGCACCAGAACATCATTTGGGACAAGATGATGACCAATAACCGCCTCCCTGACACAGCTGATGCACCATCAACAGCGTTCCCACAACGCTTACCCTGACACAGCCGATAAAACCCGATTTTCCCACTCTCGACGACGGGAGAATGGACAAATCTCAGCACCCACGTGTGCTCTAGACTAAAGTAGGGTAACAAAAGAAGCGCAAGACAATGCACTATCCGATGGTATTAGCGGCAGCCGTCAAATTTGACCACGGCGACCAACAGGAGACAATGGGAAATATCCCACTTAAAGCCTAGAAAAAATCGGAGCTGATCTAGTAGAGTCTTTTTCGCGCCACTGGCAAAGTTGAAGTTCCTTTTTGTTCCATAAGGCCAACCTATTTGTTCCGGCTTTGATTTGGTGTAGTTGCTCAGACCCGTTCTGTCACAAGATTTTCGTGCAAGATTTCGTGCAAGATTTTGTGCAAGATTTCTGAGCGGGAAGACAAATCTTGCACAAAATCTTGCAAAATTTTGCTTTGTGACAGAAAGCCATTTG
>Ga0247834_1007418_pt1 | contig 11685 bp, 10 predicted proteins | sample LaCruzMarch2015__8_FD_187118 | JGI IMG/M metagenome (GOLD analysis project Ga0247834, IMG submission 187118) | Freshwater microbial communities from meromictic Lake La Cruz, Castile-La Mancha, Spain - LaCruzMarch2015_12m | ecosystem: Environmental > Aquatic > Freshwater > Lake | place: Spain... | reverse complement strand
GCGGGGGCTCGCACACGGAAGGCACGTTGACAACCAGGGTTTGTGGAACACCCCCATCTGGCCGCAGGCGCCGGAGAGGATAGGGCCGCGCTCAGCGGCCATCCTCGTAAGGCGAATGCGGGCCAGTACGAAACCGTGATGCAACAACGAGCCCCAGCAAGAAATCGTGATGCATCAACGCGATCCCTGGCCGCGCTCGCCGAAGAGGACAGGGCCGCGCTCAGCGGCCGTCCTCGTAAGGCGAATGCGGGCCAGTAGACAAGCGTCAGGCAACAACGCAACCGGAATAAACCGTGCCATCGCATGCAAGATGAAATTGAACCAAGTCGCCCGCGTCCGTCAGCACGGACCCCAGTTGCCGAGCATCATGCCAAGGTCCGCCCCGTTGACAACGCCGTTGCCATCGAGGTCCCCGGTGACGCTGCCACCCCACCCGCCGAGAAGAGCGCCCAAGTCTGCGCCGTCCACGATGCCGTTGTTGGTGAGGTCACCAAGGCATGGCAGTTCTGCTGAAGCAAGTTCGTATGCGCCACGGTCCACGATTGGTGCCGTGCCTGAGCCGGTGTCGGGAACGCTTGGAATGTCTACGAAGCGGGCGGCTCCCAAGAGGTCCGTCGTCACGCCGGCTGAGACTAGCCCGTTCGAACCCGAATCGATTGCAGACGAGCCGGTACCCAGCGTGTAATCGCCGGTGGACGGCGATACAAACTTTGGATCGGTTGCCAGGTTGGATGTTCCTGTGAATCCGCCCTGCACGATCGACCAACTCACGTTGTTGATTCCACCACCCGCGTTGATTTGATTGGCGGCAGTGGTACCGGTTGGTCCACTGTTGCTCCAGAAGATGCAGTTGGAAGCGTTGAGTGTGCCAGCGGATGTGGTGTTGACGCCGCCGGCCACGGATGTGGCAACATTGCCGGCGAAAGTGCAGTTACGTGCATTCACCACGCTGTTGGAAACGCCGATCCAAATGGCAGCACCGCCACCAGATCCCGTCGCGCGATTGCCGGCAAACAGGCAGTTGGTGTACGTGGTGTTACCGCCGCCGTACGTTTCCACCCCACCAGCGCGCGCCGCGGTGTTGTTGCGGAAGATGCAGCGTGTAAAGGTGCTAGTCACGGCGTTCGTGTCGAATGCACCACCGTAACTGCCGCCGTTGTTGTCATTGAATTGGCAGTCGGCAAACGTTGCTTGTGCATTGAAGATGTATCCCGCACCACCACCGAAGGTGCAGCGGTGCGAAGTAAAGATGCAATTGCGAACAGTGGGTGCACCACTCGAGACAATCAATATGCCGCCGCCCTTGTCTTGATTGCTCGCAGTGGCGCCGTTGGCGTAGCCCGCGCGCACCGTGAATCCGTCCAGAATGGCAGTGACCGCCGCGCCGCTACCAAGAACAACGTGGTAACTATTTTCTGTGAAGTTGGTGGTGGCGGTGTCGTTACCAAGGAGGTCGCCAGACAGGATGGTGACGTTGGTCTTCCAGTCACGCTGCGAAAGAGTTGACTCGGTGCCCGCAAATCCGCCGTAGATGGCCACTCCGGACTTCATCGTAAAAGTCGCGGTGCGCACGCCGGTGGTGGATGGACGGTAGGTACCAGCCTTGACCCAAATCTCGTCGCCGGAGACTGCTGCAGCCAGCGCTGTTTGCAAACTCGTGGGACCGGCATAGGCATCGGCCCAACTTGCCCCTGTGCCCGCGCCGGTAGCCAATGCGGCATCCACATACCGAACCGCGGCGACTGCCTGAAGAGATACTGCCAAGAGTGCGAGCGAGGAGAAAGCGGAGAGTGAGCGGATCTTCATGGGGTGAATTGGGTGCTGGGGGTACTTGGGGCGCAGGGGGTACAGGTGGTGCATGGAGCGCATGGCGCGCAGGAGCGAAGGAGCAGCTGCCCGGTGAACAACGCGCCGGGTGGAGCAAAGGTAGCCCCAACAAGCACGAACGCCGAACGAAATTCCTGAGAACTCGGTCGGCGCGCGGCTTCGACAGCAATTGTCGTTCTGATTGTCTCTCAGCGGGCTTCGCGACCGTCCGAGAAGGAGTGACCCCAAGGGGATTTGAACCCCTGTTACCTCCGTGAAAGGGAGGTGTCCTAGACCGGGCTAGACGATGGGGCCAGGAAAGTAACTGGCTCAGTCAGGCAGCAATCCAATCGGTTTGATGGCTCGACCGTACGCTTCTGCGTACCAGGCGAGCTGTTGTTTGTCATTCCGAAGCCCAAAAATCGGGGCTTCGGCAGTAAGAGTGACCCCAAGGGGATTTGAACCCCTGTCCCGTCCGTGAGAAGGACGTGTCCTAGACCGGGCTAGACGATGGGGCCGGTTTCCGAGCGGCAGAGTATACCCACAATGCAACTGTAATGCACGTCATTTGCCCACTGGAATTTGAACGATCCCGACTCTCCCGCGCCGCCAAAGCGCGCGGGTGGGTCCTCCATTGCAGTGGCCCCGGGGGCGCAGGAATCGAACGTTGGGCTGCCTCGGTGCGGTTCCCGGCCGGGACGGAGGTGGTGTTGGCTGGCGTGGCGGGAGGCCTGAGACCGGCGGCCATCCCTGGAACAGCGGTCGTGCCATCGATCATTGTGGATGAGGATGGACGGGTGTGGCACCCGCCGGCGCGCACGGGCCGTGGAGATGTTGCCGCCCCGCCCCGGCCCGCGGTTCGCTGCCTGTCCGCCGAGCACGTCATACGGACCCCGGACGCCAAGCGGGTTGCCGCAGAACGGTTTGACGCTGACTTGGTGGACATGGAATCCGCCGCCTTTGCCCGCGTAGCAGAGGCCGCCGGATGGAATTGGCGGGTGATTCGCGGCATCAGTGACGGATACAACGAAACGCTTCCTGACGGCGTGGAGCGGTGGACCTCGGCGAACGGGCGAACCCGCATCGGCGCCGTCCTTGGATCCCTCGCCCGGCGCCCCATGCGCTTGCCAACGCTGGTGCCGCAACTGCTGGCGCTGGGGCATCGATCAGGCGCCGCCATGCAAGCGGTTGAAGAGGCGCTCACCGAACGCCACTGATCTCCATAGCGAGCGCGGCGCGGCGGAATCGGATTCAATGCGCGGTTCCCCATGAACGACCAGACCACCGAACACGTCGATGCGCCCGCCATCACCAATGCTGAACGCCCGATTGTCATCTTCGGCGGCACCTTCGATCCTCCGCATCGACGCCATGTAGAGATTGCGCAGGGAGTTGATGCGCTGCTCAAGGCGAAGCAGATGCTGGTGATCCCTGCGTGGCAGAATCCGCAGCGCGAAACGGGACCAGTGGCAAGTTCCGCCGATCGCTTGGCGATGTGCACACTTGCCTTCGACACCATGGCGGACACGGTGGTACTACCGATTGAAATCTCGCGCGCGGAGCCAAGTTTCACCATTGACACAGTCCGCGCAGTGCATGACATGCAGGCCGCAGGCGCGATTATGAAAGGCCCGCTTCGCTTGGTGGTTGGCAGCGATCAGGCAATCAATTTCCGATCGTGGAAAGACTGGGCCGACCTCACTTCGTTGGCAACTCCGGTGGTGGTGCTGCGTCCACCACACACGCGCGCTGATTGGCCAGCACTGCTCGCTGAGCAAATGGACGAGGCATGGGCCGCACGTTGGCTGTCATGGACGCTTCCGATTGAACCCGTGAATTCTTCAAGTACTGAGGTGCGTCGCCGCATCGCAGCCGGTGAGTCCACTGAAGATCTGCTGCTACCAGCCGTTGCGAATTACATCCAGTCATCGGGGCTATACGCGCCGGCAAGCTGAGAAGTGTCCGGCAGCGGGGATTGTCTGCGAGCGCGGGTCACCCGCTCGAGAGATCCGCTCGGAAGTGCCGCGCGAGCAAACTGCTCGGGCAAACCGCTCGAGCAAACCGCTCGGTATCACGCTGGTTCAATGCGGAACTCATGCACTTCGCTGCGCGCTGGACGCGGCGGAAGCGATGCCAACGAATCTGGTCGCTCGTCAAAGGCAACGCGGTCGACTGCGTACCACTGCCCGTGGAAACGCCACTCATCTTGTAACTCCATGCGCGATTCCAACATGCGCTGCAGCTCACCCATACTGGAAGCGGACGCCCAGGCAAGCGCGTACCCCGCGCGCGGCGAGTCATCGTCGGCACTTTCAACAATCGCTACTGCATGCCAAAGCGTGCGCCCAAGGCGACGTCCGCCCTCGTCAAGATTCTCATCAAGATCAACATCCAACTCCAGCCCCCACGCTTCACGGAGCTGAAAGAGGATCTCATCAATGTCCGGGCACTCCTCGCTGTCAAGCACAAGAATCTCGCGCACATTCAGCGGCGGTTCGGGGCGCTCGTCAACTTCTGGCGGCCACGTGTGAGCTACTTCTTCAAGCCCGTGCCGCGCCATCAGCTGTTCAATGTCCTCTTTCATATCTGGCGCAACCTGCACATCAACGCCCTTCCAACTATCAACGAAGACTTCCATGTACGGCTCGTCCGCCTGCGCGCCCGCACCGATTGATCCATCCTCCAAGATCACTTGGCGATACTCACGCCAATCTTCCAGGAATTCATCCAATTGCATGGGCTCGCGCGCGCTGAAGATATCCATGGTGCGGAACGCGTCCTTGGAACCAACTTCGACGAGCGGAAAGATCTCGCCCGGAAGAATTTGAAACAAGTCGTCAAGCAGCGCAGAGACTTTCTCAAAGCTAGTCACCGCATAGAAGCGATAGACATCAGGGGCGTTGTCATCGCCTTCTACAAATTCAATCGTGTAGCCCTCGCTGGGCGCAGGTAAGTCGATCGGCTCCAGGCCCAGCGGTAACTGGAACCGGCCGATGCGGTGGCGTTCAATATCGGTGCGCAGCGTGAATGATCGCATGAGGACCACGCAGTGTAGGTACCAGCGCCACTGGCGCAAAGCAGCACAGTTGTCAGCCTAAGTATGCCTCGCGCACGCGCGGATCACGAAGCAAGTCTTGCCCGGAGCCAGTCAGCACCACATTGCCTGTTTCCAAGACATAAGCGCGGTTACTCATGCGTAGCGCGGCATTGGCATTCTGCTCAACAAGCAGAATGGTCATCCCCTGAGCGTTGAGAACATTCTTGACGGTGTCAAAAATCTTTGCAACCAAGATTGGCGCAATACCCATGGACGGCTCGTCCATCATCAGCATCTTGGGGCGACTCATCAGCGCGCGACCGATGGCGAGCATCTGCTGCTCGCCGCCGGAGAGGGTTCCGCCTTGCTGAAGCGCGCGATCCTTCAAGATGGGAAACATCTCAAAGATGCGTTGCAAGTCTGACTCGATGCCATCCTTATCTGACCGAATGAATGCGCCCATCTCCAAATTCTCACGCACCGTGAGACGCGGGAAGATGCGGCGCCCTTCCGGCACCTGCACGAGACCTTGACGCACCACTTGCTCGGGTGGCAACGACGCAATGCTGGCTCCATTAAATTCAATGCTGCCGGAAGATCGATTGATGCGCGAGACGCACATCAGCGTGGTGGACTTGCCCGCACCGTTTGCGCCAATGATCGAAACGATCTCACCAGCAAACACTTCAATATCGATGCCGTGCAGTACCTGCGCTTGCCCGTACGAGCACTTCAGCCCGTGCACGCGTAAGAGTGGCACACGTGGCCCGCCGGATTGCGGCGCGGGGGAGCTAGTAGTAGGGACGGCGCTAGTCAATGAACCACCTCTGTTCCAAGGTAGGCGGCGATGCAAACCGGATTGGTTCGAATCTCCTCAGGGGTGCCCTCGGCAATCTTCTTGCCGTGCTGCAGCACCACGATGCGATCGGAAATTCCCATTACTACTTTCATGTCATGCTCGATGAGCACAACGGTGACGCCGCGGTCACGAATGCGGCGAATCAGGCGCATCAGGTCGGCACTCTCAGCCGGGTTCATGCCAGCGGCCGGTTCATCAAGCAAGATCAACTTTGGCTCAGTGGCAAGCGCGCGTGCGATTTCTAAACGGCGCTGGTGCCCGTACGGAAGACTGCTCGCAAGGCTTCCGGCGGCGTCGGCAAGTTCTACAAACTTCAAGAATTCGAATGCACGAACGCGCATGGCGGCTTGCTCCCGCCAGAATCGCGGCGTTCGCAACAGGCATGCCCAGTATCCGCACGTGCAGTGTTGATCCATGCCAACCAGGACATTCTCAACAAGATTCATTTCTGCAAAGAGTCGAATGTTCTGAAATGTGCGTGCAATCCCTGCACGCGAAACCAGGTCTGGCGTTCGGCGCTGTGCATGCCAGATAGCGCCGTAGCCCAGCCGACCAAGGATAAATCCGAGTACCGCGATGCCCCACGTTGACCAGAAACTAGCGGCACGCATCGTGGTGACCAGCGTTGCCATTGCCTCGCCCCACGGGAACGGCTGTGCGTAGACGTACTTCTCGACAATGGCGCCCTGCCACAGATCGGTTGCGTTGTAGGCGAGAACCGCAACCACGGCGGTTGCCAACCCAATGCCGATGGCGCGGAACGAAGTCCTTCGACTCCACTCTCGACGAATCTCTTTGCCGTCGAAGAGAATCTGGCCTTCGGTAGCTTCATAGATTCCTGTGATCGCATTAAAGAGCGTGGTCTTACCCGCACCGTTCGGGCCAATCACTGCAAAGATCTCGCCACCGTGCACCGACATGCTCACTCGCTCATTGGCAACCAACCCGCCGAAGCGCATGGTCACGTCGCGCACTTCAAGAATGGTCGTCATAGTCATGGCCGCAGCTCCTTGGCGGCAACCGAGGAAGCGCCACCGCCGGTGACCCCGCCAGTTACACCGCCAGTTACACCGCCAGTGCCTTCATCGCCATCCGGTGCATCTTCCTTTGCGCCGCGCGCTGGCAAGATGCCCTCCGGACGGAAGATCATCATCAGTACCAGTGCCAACCCAAAGACCAAGAACTTCCAGTTGGTTGGGCTAATCAGCACATTCTGTGCCCAAGTCTTCACAAAGAGGAAAGCCCACTGCAATCCATGTGCTTCTGCCAGCGCTGCAGGTGGAGCGGCATCGGATCCCCCCATCAGTTCGGTGAGTTTCACCAGCACAATGGAGTTCATACCAACCATCACCAGCGCGCCGAGGAGAACTCCACGCACGCTGCCAATGCCGCCAACAATCACAATGCACAGCGCAAGAATCGAAATCTGAAAGTCATAGTTGCCCGGCTCGCCGGAACTGGAAAGCCGACTGGCAGTCAACGCACCGGCAAGCGCTGCGAGTGACGCGCAGGTGGCAAACGCCAGCATCTTGGCATGATCGGGGCGGATACCCATTGCTCGGCTTGCCAATTCATCTTCGCGAATGGAGATCCAACCGCGTCCGATGCGGCTGCGCTCCAGACTGCGCGCGCCGACAGCGACTAGCAGAGCAATGGCCATAAAGAGCCAATACTGACCACTCCCACCGAGTTCATGCCCGAACAGTGTTGGTGGCGGCAGCGGATTGATGCCCTGAGTTCCCTTGGTAATGGAATCCATGTTCACCAAGACATCTTTCACGATCTCACCGAACCCAAGCGTCACGATCGCAAGGTAATCACCGCGCACGCGCAACGTTGGTGCACCGAGTGCAAAGCCCGCAAGCGCGCCGGCGGCCATGGTCAGGCCAAGCGCGCTCCAGAACCCCAGTTGGAATGGGTAAATCTCGCAGGTGGAAATAGCAAATACATACGCACCGATAGCGGCGAATGCAGCCACACCCAAGTTCAAAAGACCGGTGAATCCAGTCAGGATATTCAGCCCCAGGCCAAGAATGGCATAGACAAACACGTCAGTCATTGGGTCGCTGATGTGCAGCCCCAGCGGGACGAATTTCTCAATGATGGGAATGCTGGCCACCGCCGCGATCAGCAGCAGATTGATGGTGATTCGCTTGGAGGAAATTGCCATCGGGTTACACCTTCTCCCGAAGCTTTGCACCAAGCAGACCCGATGGTCGGAACACCAAGATCAAGATGAGAATGCCAAACACCACCGTGTTGGTCCAACGGGCTTCAAGATAGCCATCACTCATTGATCGAATCACGCCAATCAAGATTCCGCCCAAGACCGCGCCGGGAAGATTTCCAATACCACCGAGCACGGCGGCGATGAACGCGTCCATTCCCATTCGATAGCCCATCTGGAAGCTGACCGTTTGGTTGTAGAGGCTGTAGACCACCGTGGCAAATCCACCAAGCGAACCGCCGATGAAGAACGATGCACCGATGACGCGCTCAACATCAATACCCATGAGTGACGCGCCAGTTGGATTCTGCGCCACAGCGCGCATGGCCTTTCCAAGCTTGGTGAATCGCACCAGGTAGGTGAGCGCCACCATCAATGGGAGCGTCACACACAACACCAAGAGGTCTGTGCGCGAATAGATGACATCGCCGATTTGCGCAGCGGGAGCCGCGGAAACCAACGCTGGAAATGCTTTCGGTGCCGCGGAACTTGTTCCATCGGCAAACACATCCATGGGCAAACCACCCCAGAAGAGCCCCAAATTCACCAAGATGAAACTGGCACCAATGGCACTTACTAACAGACTCAATTTGCTGGCCTTGCGCAGCGGTCGATAGGCAAGACGGTTGATCGACCAATTGAGTGAACCGCAGAACGCAGCAGTTCCAACCAGAACCAGCACGAGGCCCATCATGCCGCCCGTACCCGCCCATTGGTCAACACCAAGTGCCCCCACAACAGTGAGTGCAAAGTATGCGCCCAACATGCATAGGTCGCCGTGCGCAAAGTTGATCAACTCAATGATGCCGTACACCATGGTGTAACCAATGGCAATCAGTGCAATGATCATGCCATTGGAAAGACCGGTGACCAGTTGCTGAGTGAATACCTCTTGCGAAGACAGCAGACCATCACGGGCAAAGCCACCAACAGCGTCGACGCGTGAAAGCGCGCACGCTGCCAGAAATTCTGCTGCAGCAACCGTTTGCTGCATCACTTGGCCTTCGCCGCCCCACCCGCTGTGCGGACGAACTTGAATGCGCCATCTTCAATGGTGTTGATCGACATGGTGCGGATGGATGTGTCGCCATTCTCATCAAAGCTCCACGTGCCGAGCGCCCCGTTGAAGTCCTTGGTGGCGGCCACCGCAGCAATGATCGCCGCGCGATCCTTGGTCTCAGCGCGGTCGATGGCATCAAGCAAGACGCATCCTGCTTCGTAGCCATAGACGGCATACGCCTCAGGAATCTCGCCATATTTCGCCTGGTAGCTCTTCACAAACTTAGCGCCGATACCAGTCAACATTTCCGAAGGCACACCGCCGAAGGTGATGTACACGCCGCCCTGTTCCTTGGTGACGCTGTCCTTGCCAGCGGCCTCAATGAATGCCTTTTCAAAGGTGCCATCCGGTGAAACGAACGGAATCTTGGCTCCGCCAGCACGCAAGTCCTTGAGCACCTGCGCGGCATTGGTCTGCGTGGTGCCGCCAAAGAACACCACGTCCGGCGCAGCGGCTCGAATCTTGGTGACCAGCGATCGATAGTTGGAAGCCTTGGCGTCAATACCTTCAAAGCCAACCACCTCAACCCCAGTGGCTTCGGCGGTCTTCTTAAAGACATCGGCAATGCCCTTTCCGTACAGCTCACGATCGTGAAGGATGAATACCTTCTTCGCCTTCAAGTCGTTGCGGCAGAATTCACACGCGACAGCGCCCTGAATGTCATCAGCGGGCACAACGCGGAAGTAACTCACCTTGCCCGAGGGGCGATAGACCGCCGGCTCATTTGGCTCGCCAAGGCCTGGCTTGGTCAAACCGGCGGCGGTGTTGCCCGGGCTCACCATCACGAGTCCGGCTTTGTTCAGAAGCGGCATAGAGATCTTGGCCGCACCGGAGTTGTAGGTACCGATATATCCAACCACTGCCGGGTCCGCGATCGCTCGCTTGGCGTTGGCGGACTCAATTTGACCGTCCCAGTTTCCCTTTTGCGGACTGGCGTCATCCATCGCCTCAAACTCAATCTTAAATCCGTCAACCATCGCGCCTCGCTCATCAATGGCCATCTTGATGCCGTTCACAATGCTGGTGGTCTGCGCGTTGGCACTACCAGTCTGTGGAAGACTGCTGACAATCTTCAACTTCTTGTTCGGCGCATCCTGAACAGCAAGGACGGGGGCGGCGGCGAGGAGAAATGCTGCGCCGGTAAGCGCGGCAACGATGGAAGCGGTCCGGCGGATCATGACGCGGAATGATAGCGAGACAAATCTGCCTGCTCGGGTGCGCGACCCATCCTCCCCGGTCAGTGCAAAGTCGGTATCTTCAGATTGTCCCAGCAACTCATCCATTCACTCAACTGAGAACACCACTATGAAGAAGACTGCACTCTGCCTCCCCGCCATGATCCTCGCCGGCATTTCGCTCAGCGCACTCCCAATGGGATGTGACTCCGCTTCCAAGCTCCCACCTGCTGAGCAGGCCGCCATCCTCAAGGATGACGCGCAGGGAACCATCGAGCGTTGCAAGACGAAGTTCCCTGCAACGGCCAAGGAATTCACCAATGCATACGGCTATGCGGTCTACCCAGAAATCGGCAAGGGCGGCTTGGTCGTCGGCGGCTTCAGGGGCACTGGTCTGGTGTATGAGGGCGGCAAGCTGGTCGCGAACAGCGTGGTCGGCGGCGGAACCATCGGCGCGCAGATCGGCGGACAGTCATACGCGCAAGTCATCTTCTTCAAGGACAAGATGGCCTTCGACCGCTTTAAGCGTGGCGAGACCGCGTTCCAAGCCGGCGCTTCCGCTGTTGCAGCGAACGCTGGTGCAAGCACCGCGATCGATTACAAGAATGGTGTCGCAGTGGTTGCCTTCGGCGCAGAAGGCCTGATGGTTGAAGGCGTGATCGGTGGACAGACCTTCACGTTCGAACCGATCAAGTGATGGACAGCGGGCGCGCTTCGGCGCGGCCCGGTGCACGATCAATGAAACCAAGCACGACCTCGGCCGCCTCGCGGCCGGGGTCGTGTCCTTCAAAGCTCCGCGTGACTGCATCAAGATCACGGGAAATGCGGGCACGGAGTCCGGCATCATCAAGAAGCGGCTCCAGCGCGCGCAACAACGGACCCGCCCCGCCTGCATGCGGAATGAACTCCGGCACAATCTCGCGGCGCGCGATGATGTTTGGTAGCAACCGATGCGGCGTCAGCAGTACCACCGCACTGCCTGCGGCTTTCACAAAGCCCGTTCGATACAGCGCCACCATTGGCTTACGTTGATGTGCAAGGTCAAGGCTCACCGTGCCACTGACATTCAGCGCGCAATCGCACCACGCGATGGCAGCATCCGGATCATTGCTTGCCACGTGCAAGTTGCTCGGCCACGCAGCACCGCGCGCAGCGGCATGCACCAGCGGCACCAGTGCATCATTGGCTGCCATGACCAGACCAACGAGGCCGGGTCGCGCGTGCGTGACCGCACGGAACACCTCCAACATGAGTGGCATATTGGCGCGCACTTCACTGCTGCGGCTTCCGGGCAGCAGTAACAATTTCGGCGCACCCGCGGGGAGTTCCTTGGCACGCAACAGTGCATCTGGACTCACCGGCTCGCCAAGCACTGGATGCCCAATGAAGTGCGCGCGCACCCCGCGCGATCGAAACCACTCTTCTTCAAATGGCAGTAAACAAAGAATCGCGTCACTGGTGCGTCGCCACTTGCGAATCCGCCACGGCGCCCACGCCCACAGTTGCGGCGCAACTAGATTC
>Ga0247834_1007417_pt1 | contig 11686 bp, 7 predicted proteins | sample LaCruzMarch2015__8_FD_187118 | JGI IMG/M metagenome (GOLD analysis project Ga0247834, IMG submission 187118) | Freshwater microbial communities from meromictic Lake La Cruz, Castile-La Mancha, Spain - LaCruzMarch2015_12m | ecosystem: Environmental > Aquatic > Freshwater > Lake | place: Spain... | reverse complement strand
CGGGCTTATCATTTTTTCGTGACTTGGGGGTGCGCAAAAATAGCCCTAAAACTCGTATCCTCAGACGACATGAACGACGAAGATGACAACGGCAAAGGTATGATGCCCTCGAGTGTCATTGTTAAAGGTTGGACAGTTACCTTTCTCCCGCCTCCTACATCGTCTTCCTCGACGGCTGACAATGACAACAACGCGCCTCACACGAATAGTTCTATGAAGACCTCCATGCTCCTATCCATATCCATCTCGCTAAATGATTTGTTTGTGAATGATGTCGATGCACGCATGGCAATCATTGGCGATGTCGACGTCGACGACAGTAGTAATAATTCTGGATCATCAACAGCAGCCGCAAAGGAAATAGCTAAGGCTACGAGGGTGGCCTTCGCCGACTACGTCGCACGTCTTTTATATGCTCATCTTCCGATTACAGATGTTGACTACGGTAAAATGACAATTGATGTCATGGGCCATCGTCAACAATCACGTCATCGTCATCGTCATCGAAAGCAAAGTGCATCCTCGTCATCATCGAAGAATATGACTAGCAGCAGCAACATGTCGCCATTTGTACTCGAACGGACCGACTGTGCTATAATTAGCAACACCACTGCTGCTACTGCTGCTGATGCAACTGACTATAATACTCATCCAACATTAACATTCCTACTACGAGTAACAGTCCCGAACAATACATTACCAGGTGAAGAGTATGATTTAGTACGGCGTGTTATGATAACAGAGGTACTACTGCCACCGTTACTTGAGTCGGTCCGTTTACGATGCTCGGTCAATCCACAGTGCTTTGGGCATGTTGCGTGCGTACTATTACAGCATCATTTACGTTCCATGCTCCTTTCTTCGTCGTCGTCGTCGTCAACCAACACTGCTACTAATGCTAATGATGAGAATGGATTGAGTAATGCGGTTGCATTCATTGCCAACGGGTCAATATTACCACGTAAGTCAGGACGTAGTGCAGCACCAATGACCGTCCCACCTGCTATACCATTTACTGCTCCAACAAACAGTTCTCAACTAACCGCGAGCGTTACTGTTACTATTGGTAAATTTTGGAAACGATATTTGAATGATAATGGTAGTTGTAAGACAGAGTGTAACAACAACAGCAATCATGATGATCATTCATCATCATCAGAGGATGGTACTACTACCGTAACTATACACGGGATGATCATCCCACGGGGTGTAACACTAATTGTCGGTGGCGGATATCATGGAAAGTCGACGTTATTACAAGCATTGTCATACGGTGTATATAACAAGATCCCATTTGATGGACGTGAATTATGTGTCACACATGTAGATGCTGTAAATGTTCGGGCCGAGGATGGTAGGTATGTACATAATGTTAATGTATCGGCATTTATATCTAATTTACCCCAACTTAGTAGTAGTAGTAGTAGATGTAGTAGTAATAGTAGTAGTAGTAGTAGTAGTAGTGCATCAATGAACAACAGCAACGTCAGGCAACAGCAAGTAGTAGATGAAGAAGAGGTACTACTACAACAACAAAAACGGATACAATCATTCACGACCAAGGATGCAAGTGGTTCCACATCACAGGCAGCTAATATTATTGAGGCATTAGAATCTGGTGCATCAACATTATTAGTCGATGAAGATGTCAGTGCTGCCAACTTTATGGCACGTGATGGACGGATGCGTGCAATGATAATGGATGAACCCATCACGCCATTATTATATCGTGTCAATGGTCTATACCTATGTCCAAAACATGGTACTAGTACAATACTTGTTGTGGGTGGTGTGGGTGAATGGTTAGATGTGGCCGATGCTGTAATATTAATGAAAGATTATGTGGCATATGATGGTTTGGCCAAGGCACGGAGTGTTAGTTATCAATTTGCATATGGTCATGTCCAGTATGGTGGTCGAGGTGTGGTCCATCGTTTACCGTGGACGTATGAACTACCCGAAACTATCAAGGCAGAACGTACACGTAGAGCATTCGACAAGACGACAAGTAGTAGTAGTGGACAGGATGACAATAATGATGTCAATGATAGTAGCTTAGATTATTCAACATCAAAATTGAATGCGACGCTTTCGCCGCAAAGGAGAAGGCCGGGACATTACTGTGTAACGAACAAGTTTAAGAATGCTGTCATACGCTTAGTTGATAGTGGTTCGTCTCGCCTTGAGATTTATCGGGATGATGTTGATTATGATAATGATGACATGATTACTTATCTTGATGAGCAAGATGATGACGATGAGGATGACGGAATGACTGACATGTCCAAATGTATGCAGCTTGTCGGTGGAGTTGTTGGAAGTGTTTCGTCATTGGAACACTTATATGGATGTGGCATTTGTGTACTTTGGTTAATCCAACAGTCGAGATTACATCCCAACGAAGATATATCTGAGTTATTGAATCAGATGGATAGTTTATTAGACGATGTTGGGATGAATGGATTGCTTGTAACCTTAACAAGTCGAGGTACGACGAACGAGCACACTGACGGCCTTGCACCATCATCTCGTCACGTCCTTGATCTATGGTCGAGTGTTGGATATGCCTACCGTCCACGTCGACATGAAGTGGCCATGACATTGACACGAGTACGAGGGATGAGGTTTGATCTACTGCCCAAGAGTGTTCAGCCTGAAATTATCATCGATGCGTCGTCATCATCATCATCCTCGTCGTCGTCTGTAGCGCTGGAGGAGGAATCGGAGGAGGAATCAAAGAAGAGGGCACTTGCTGAATTGTGGGCAAATCGACGGAAACGTTAAAATGAGGTAAGAATTTGGATGATATGTCCCAATGCAAACTTAATTATGAATACCAAACTAACACACTTGATGCTCATTTTTGCCTCTATGTCATGTGCGCCTTCTACACGATAGCTTCCGCGTTACGGTCTTTCATGCAATCAATGGTCTGTGCTCTCTCTGACTCGTCGTCGTTGCATCATGGCCTTTAATGCAAGCCGAATAATTTTGAACAGTCTAGTTAAGTGAGATTTGTGTCGCGGTCGATGTCGGATAATTTCGTCGAACGACGAGAGATCGTTATCATAATGATCATAGATGTCAGTGTTCGAGACGGTACTATTGGTGGACGTTTCCATGATCAGTACTGGTTCTCCTTGATCATGGTCAGCATGCACCGTGGCTTGGGAATTCAGTCGAAAGAATTCCAGATCGATTGAAAAGGGACGAATACACATATATTACCGTCTCACGTGAAAATCTAACCAACTGACAAATTCAGAAGGTGTTGGTTGCCAGCCACAACACACCATGGCTCCTCGTGTCAACCTCGAGCCTCCAACCGAATACCCAGAGAACGATCCGTATGATAATGCTGTCGACGATAATTGGTTCGAAACCCGCATGTCCGTTTTTAACGAGAATTTTCTCGCTGTGTGGTATCAAATCATATTTCCGATGATTACTAAACTCTGTTGGTCAATCGCACCTAGTGTATTGACCTTCTTACGTTGGTTAATACTCTTCCTGCTCCAAGATATTGCTGTCGCTTTTTGTTTGGGAGTGGCATACATTCTTCGTCTGTTAGCCGACTATGCAGAGAACTTAGCGTCGTTTCTGAAATCAACAAAATCGACAACGCAAGTAGTACGCCGGAGTGAAATTGATAATCTATCACCAAGAGCACTACCGGTCCAGTATGCTGAGCCTGCAACAAGCGTTGTCTCGCATGAAACTGAGGAAGAAGATGGTGTTGACTGTACAATAGAAACTGAAGTTCGTGAACGTGCCTTTCGTCGAGGAATCGGGTGTAGAGCTACAGTAGCGGTCCCTACAAAGCGTGAACAAGGCATAGAGAGAGTTCGGGCTCTACACGAGTGGAGACGACGACGAGGACTAAAAGTTTGTGTCAACGACGAACGGTAGGGGAAATGATAGGATATTATATGCATCAAGGGGTCTACGAAAGTGTTACGAAGAAATTCAATGTGTGTATGGTGTGCTTTTATTACAATTTTATGTCATTTCTTTCATACAATAATTTCATTGTGAAATGAACGGCATGATAAATAATAATAAACATGTAATACGAAAATAATATGGCCACCCAATAATCTAATGCTTTGTATCGTCGTAATATTTAGTCCGTAACCGTGCTGTCTTCTCAGAACTAGTATTATTGTTGGTGTCCAAGTCCACCTTACGTTTTAAATACTGTTCTGACCAAGCAGCAAGAACGTCAAAGTATGGATCTGCTTGAGGTCGTGTCTGCTTGATTAAATTGTTGGCTTGCTTTGCAGTCATACCCTCATATTTCATAAGATATGCCACCAGAGTAGTAACACTGCGATTACGTCCATGCCAGCAATGACTAAGTACTCTCCCACCCGACTTCCGTGCTGCCTCGATGAAGGTCACGGCCTTATCCAATGTGGCAAGATCACGTAACATCCCAAATCGTCCTGATATACCAGTTACACACATGTACTCTATGTTAGTAAAGGCATTGCATTTGGCGGATGAGGACCAATTGATTACATGTGATATTTCATTCTCTTGTATAGTTTTGAAATTAATAGCCGCACCTGTGTAAGTAAAACGGTTGTTATGTAGCAGCAAAAAGATAATAAGTAGTGAGATCGGTGGTGTGTGTGTAGATAGGAAAAAACTACGATCAATATCAGAACTATTAAGTTTGCTTACCTATCGATCCAACGAACAGAAATGGATGTCCATCTACCTGAATAGCCTCTCCATCATCTTCTAGATATTCAATCGCATCAAACGCATCCGATAGTCTATCAATACGGGATGCAGTCAATGGATTACGTGCAGTAAAACGTTCCATAATGGTATTGATGACTTGGCCTCGGATGAAGGGTGTTGACTCGGCAAGCTGTCGTAGTAATACCTGGTCAAGTTTGGGCGTGTTCGCTGTGTTAATAACCAAACGTGACGACGAGGGGGAAGACGAGGAAGCAGTAGTAATGATGGGGGCATCATTCTCGGCAGTAGACGACACGTCATTGTAGGGAACAATCGTTGCAATATGTCTTCCAAGATAGTAGAATGTGATTGTTGAGGAAATCGTAGCGACTATCACAAGAAACAATGAACAAATAATGCTGCTATTCCTACTGCCCCTTTTGTTATTGCCAACAACAGACAAAGTATCGTCATCACCCTGGGATACCAAGAGTAGTTTAGAGGGTACCGACGACGACCGGCCACCTACCACCCCCATTCCTGCCTGTGGAGAATCAACAGACGTCGGACAAGACCGTCGCTGATGAAGGCTGCGGAGGCTGTTGCTTGTTGTGATTCCAATTTGAGCCGTCATTGTCATCGTGTGCTTTTAGCTGACAATGGCCAATGATGCTGCGATATGATGGTGCACCTTGTGGAAACAACTTGACGTGTTCTATCGGTTGAATCAAAGCAATGAATCAAAGCAAGAATCAAAGCAATGAATCAAAGCCTGGTCCTCTTCGAATGTGAGGATAACTTTGGAGATTCTCAGCAAAAGCCCCTTGATGAGCTCGAATCTCCTGCCCCCAATGTGATCGAGAAGAACCAATTTTGTGGAATGTTCGCACCATTGCGACAAAAATCAACTGCCAAACGTTCTCGTGCGAATTCGAATGTTTGATTTCTTACCTACGACGACGGACAGACAAACCGCCCAGGCACCGCAAACGATTTTCGAAGAAATTTTGATCGCACGCTTATTCATCGGCAAAGTCCAATCCTCCCATCCACCCAAGCAACCACTCAGCAGTGTGACGACAAGACACAAAACAATGGTAGATATTTCCGATGTTACTGATAACGAGGTAGTAATGGAGGAAGTTACCGGATCCCCACCACCACCTGCCAATGCCCGGTATGATGACCGTCTTGCCGATGCCCAGGAACTCGAGGCGGCATTGGCAAATGTAAAGCGACCTGGAGCGCGTATGCATTTACAAACGATCATTACCAAACTACATAAGGAATGTGAGGCGTTGCAGCGTTTTGCATCGTCGGATAATCTCGCGTCGTCGTCGCCCTCGTCGTCCTCGTCGTTGTTGACCAATGGAAACGGTGAGCAGCAGCAGCAGCAGCAACCAACAATGGAGGATGTCAAGTCTGCATCCATGGGACTTTATGAACCACCCACGCCAGTGCCCAAACTAGCTCCCGCACCCAACCTGGCATCGCTCCAAATCTCCAATAGTGTCAAATATAAGGCCTTCCCCACACACATGTTCGATGCTGGCAAGTATGATTCGGCAATTGTCACGGTCTATGTCCCACTTGATAATATCGGCAAACATGACAAGACCAAGGTAACATGCACCTTTACATCGACATCGTTCGATCTTGTCGTACTCGACTTTGATCCTACCGACGGCGGCAGTGGTGGTAGCGGCAATACCAATAATTATCGATTGTTGAATGATAATCTCGAAAAGGAGATAGATCCATCGTCGTCTAAATATATTATCAAACCGAATAAGATTATTATCAAACTGGGCAAGGTCAAGACGGGATCCGGTTCCTACATGAACTATGATCATTGGACGTCATTGACGTCGAAGAAACCGAAAAGCGATACGATCAAAAAATTAAAAGAAGAAAAGGATAATCCGATGGGAGGGATCATGGATATGATGAAGGACATGTATGACAATGGCGATGAGAGTACGCGTAAAATGATTGGCGAGACAATGTACAAGCAACGTATGGGACAAAAGCCGGATGATCCCACGAGTAAGGGTATGGGTGGTTTGGGTATGGACGATGATATGGATGATTTCAAATATTGATTTATTTTTCCCGTTCATGGATGAAGGAAGATGAAAAGCAACAACAGAGACGAGAAATGAGGGCAAATTTCAATGGTGACGGGGGGAGAGGAATGGGGTGGGTGTAGGCGAGGGAGTACGTAGTTTTTTTGTTGGATTATGGGAGAGAGATCTTATCGTGTATCAAAAACGCAAGATTTAGCGAAATTATCACGATGAACGATGATATGGCTATGTGATATCCACGCATACAAAACATCTTAGCTCCTAGGAATACTGTTTTTTTTCGTCAATTATATAGTAAATTATCTTTGAATACATCAAGCTATTTGTTAGTTTGTTCTTGTAGAGGTAGTACTCCTAGTATGATCTACTCCTGTAATAAGAGTATTGCATTGTTGTCATCTTCTTAGTTGTTGTTGTTGTTGTTGCTGCAAATTTACTTGCTGGTGGAAGTGGTACTAGTGATCCCTTCATTACTCCTACTGCTTGTGACGTCTTTGATGATTTACTTTTCACTAATAATGATGTTGGTGTTGGACAGTAGTGGTAGTATCCTCTTCTTCTGCCTCCTGCTATTGTTGCCGCAGTAGTACCCTTGTTACTTTTGGTATAGTAATAATGTCCATAGTAACCACTAATAACAACCTTGCTACTCTTTGTATAGCTACCACCACCAACAACACTTATCTTTGACAATTTTGATGATTTCGAATAATATTTTGGTGGCGGGATGGTGCATAGTGTTGGACGCATTGTTGTACCAGGTTTGTTTGTGACTGTTGGTTTACTACTTGTGGGACTAGACGTTGGTATTATAGTTGTAGGGATTATGATGGTGGAATTTGTTGGTTTTATAGTTGTGGGTGTGTTTGTGGGTGTTGGGATTGGTGTAGTGACAGCCACAGTAGGCTGTAATGTAGTGAGTATACTGGTCGTTATTGACGTTGGTACAGATGTTGTGGGCTTATTAGTAGTTGCTGTTGTTGTGGGCGCAGCAGTAGTAACTACTGCTGTCGACGGTGCTGTCGGTACTGCGGTTGGTACTGTGGTAGCTGGCTGTATCGTAGAAGGTAGTGGCGTGGGCGGTGGCGTAGGCGGTGGTGTCGGTCTCGCCGTGGTTGGCGATACGGTTGGCTTTGCCGATGTTGGAACTGTCGTATTCTGCGCGTCAATTCCCCAGCCTACGAGTAGTACTAACATCGCTGTGATGACACACCACCAGCATCGTAATAATCTCACGGTACTACTCATTTCCTAGCTGAACAGTGTAGGCACAGCTAACTGCGGCAGTTGTCACAAGTCCTAATATTTGACTCGGTTACGTGGGTATTTTGAAGCCTGTTCCGAGTGCACGGTAGAGAGATCGTACCTGCCGCGAGGGCGCCCGAAGGCCGAAAAAGTTAGACATAAAAAATCTTGTCCAAAGAGGATTCTTCCATCTTCGTTTCCTTCACATTGGACTTGGTATGATCGTCTTCCTTGCTGCCTTGGTCAGCTTTGGTCTCAGGTTGTTGCGACTCACTCGATGATCGACTTTATCAACAACTACTTACTACTTCGCCCTCTTCACTCTGTACACGACGATGGTAATTGAGTTCTCTGGCATCATGCACTCTGCCTACCTTATTAAGTGGCGGCTGTTTCAGGCAAGCCTATCCTACTAACGAACGAAGAACCCAAGACTGGAGGTGCAGCCTTGTTCTACTGGGGCCGCCTTATGTCATGCTGCATCCTTGGTTTCTGTATGGCTGTTACCATGGAGCACTCTTCAATGGCCAGACCATGGTGAAAGTCAAGTACCCATCCATCACCTCACCCATCGCTGTGTTCCTGTTCTTCTTCTTCATGTTCATCGTTGGATGTCTTGAGGGTATTCAGATTTGCCTCTTTGTCGTTGCCAAGCTTCCAATGGAAGAGCGTGCTACCAACTGGTTCGGTAAGGCCAATGCCCAACTTGTCTTCGGAAACAACTGGCGCAACTTCCCCGGTTTCATGATTGGTCGTCAATTGACTGTTGTTGCTAGTTTCTTCACTGTCAGTGCTATTACTGGACTTAACATCCCAAGAGCCTTCCCTATCGCAGGCATGAACAACCCCGTCACGTTCATTCATGGCTCATTGTCGATGCATACGACTCCTACTCTCAACTGCTGGCAATAATGTAAAGGATGCGCACCGCACCTACATCTCACAACAGGGCGATAGCAGAGAAGAAGAGGATCAAGTGTGTTTCAATAGCAAGATGTGGAGTAGGACAGATATATAATATTAGTGTGATGCTTCTACAGCTTCTGTTGGCTTGAGGCTTTGCCACAGCGAAAAAATAGTGTTCAGGCGCATCTTATCCAAAAGTCCTTCGAACATAGACAGTGATTCTCTCTTGTATTCATCAGCGGGGCTAAGATCTTGATATTTTCGTAAAAACACATTCTCCTTTAGATTCTCCATATTCTGGAGATGATCACTCCATGCATTATCCATCGACACGAGGGTAATGTAATTTGCCGACCGAGCAAGTGAACCAGGCGCTCTACCATCAGCCATCGCCTTCTTCTCAAGTTCGTCAACTTTGGCATTGAAGGTTTCCTCCACTGCTATATTGACAAAGTGAATGACCCGATCCTGCTTCAGATCCGCAATGTCTTCAATCATTACCAAGGGCAGTGCAGAGGGGAAAAATTGTCCTATCTTTTCCAAGACCTTCTCTATCTTCACGGAGCCGTCCTCGTTGGTTTGGGCCTTGACAATATCCGAAACAGTTTCTCTATTGTACACATCAATTATTCTTAGTGTCGACTTGGGATCACTGAACAAAAGCTGTTGCCTGCGTCGGTAGAACACCTTCCGCTGTTCGTTAAGCACATCATCGAAATCAAGTATTTGGCCACGAATGTCACGATACTTCTCCTCTACGGCTAGTTGGACCTTATTCAACGCGTCAGTGATCTGAGGAGCCTCCACGGGCATATCCTCCGATACTCGGAATGTCTGTAGTATATTCTTCAGGCCGTCACCACCAAAGACGACAAACATGTCATCCTCAAAAGATAAAAAGAATCGCGACGATCCAGGATCCCCCTGTCGACCAGCGCGACCCCTTAGCTGTCCGTCAATGCGGCTGCTCTCGTGCCTGTTAGTGCCCATCACGCACAGGCCTCCACGTGACAAGACAATCTCTTTCTCTGGCGCAAGTTGTGCCTTAAATATATCTTTCACAGCCTGTGCGGCATCACGAAGTGTTACTATGTAGGCAGGGTCATCATCGCCCTCTGTCGTGTCGGTCGCGACGGTAAGGATCTCATCGAACTTTATGGCGGTCAAGCCTTCACTGAACTCCTTTTTTAACAGGGATGCGGTTTCCATGAGCATGGATATGGTATCATCATTTATGTCACAGGGATAGTATTCTTTACTGGGTGACGGAGGGTAGAAAGCTTTCTCCGATACCTCCAATACACCCTGATCAATGAGAAAAGAACGCGTCATTAGTCTCGCCATCATGCTAGGACACCCCCCAAGGAGGATATCTGTCCCACGACCTGCCATATTTGTTGCCACCGTCACAACGCCTGGACGGCCTGCCTGGGCTACAATCTCACTTTCTCTCGCGGAATTCTCCGGCCTGGCGTTAAGGATCTCGGTCTTGATACCCACCTTGGCCAATGCCTTCACTATGACCTCGCTTTGCAATACGGACGTAGTACCGATGAGACAAGGACGTCCATCCTTCGATCCACCGCCGACATTGAGTACCTCCTTGACAAGTGCAGCGTTTGCGGCTCCGCGAGAACGGAAAACGACGTCAGGGTAGTCACGACGTGCTATAGGGAGAGCAGTGGGTATCGGCGTGACCAAGAGACCATATGTAACTTCAAGCTCAGCCGCATCTGACATGGCAGTTCCTGTCATCCCCGAAAGACGTGTAAATTGACGAAAGAGCGATTGGTAGGTAATCTTGGCAATTACCTTGCTTTGTTCACTAACCTCAATCCCCTCCATGGCCTCAATACTTTGATGTAGTCCATCACTCCACCTACGTCCGTCGAGTACACGTCCTGTGAATGAGTCAATTATCCCAACACCTTCACCATTCCCCAATACCGTATACTCCACGCCCTTGGTAAATAATTCCTTCGCTTTTACAGCATTTAACACATACGGTGCCCATGCTCCCGATGCATCAGTGGGTTCCTCGAATAAACTTGATACGCCCAATGCCTTCTCACAATCCTTATATCCCCGTTCATTAAGTACTACGTTCTTATTCTTCGTATCCACGTCGTAATGTACCTTTTCACGTAAATTGTCGGCAAGGGTCTTCGCGGCACGATACTTGTTTGCAGGTGCCGGTACCTGCTTGGATATGATCAATGGTGTACGTGCTTCATCTATCAATACCGAGTCGGCCTCGTCCACGACACAGAAACCATCGAAGATACCTTCTGCTGCTGCTCCTCCTCCTCCTCCACCCTCGCCACCTTCACTTCTTTTCCTATGCAGCACAGTCTGCGCTGGACTGAGTGCCAAGTGATCGCGGAGGTAATCAAATCCAAGTTCCGAATTGGTAACATATACGACATCGCATGCGTATGCCTCTCGTCGTTTCTCCTCGGTCATGCTCGCCTGTACGAGACCGACGGTCAATCCCAAATATCGATGTACCTGTCCCATACGTTCCATGTCCCTCCGCGCCAGGTAGTCATTCACGGTAATAACGAACGACGGTCGTCCGGACAGGGCGTTGACGTAACACGGCAACGTCGATACCAGCGTCTTGCCCTCCCCGGTGGCCATCTCGGCGAGTCGACCATCGTGCAGCACGAGACCGCCCAATAATTGAACGTCGTAATGTCGCTGTTCTATGACGCGCCACGCCGCCTCGCGGACGACGGCGAACGCCTCCTCGAGGAGCG
>Ga0247834_1007416_pt1 | contig 11690 bp, 10 predicted proteins | sample LaCruzMarch2015__8_FD_187118 | JGI IMG/M metagenome (GOLD analysis project Ga0247834, IMG submission 187118) | Freshwater microbial communities from meromictic Lake La Cruz, Castile-La Mancha, Spain - LaCruzMarch2015_12m | ecosystem: Environmental > Aquatic > Freshwater > Lake | place: Spain... | reverse complement strand
GATGGAAAAGAAGGCCTGAGGCGGCTTTGGTCGCTCGGTCAGTCCCGCGCGCGGTGTTTGGTCAGGCGGTGACTCGGTCCAAAGCCCGGCGCATGGCATCCAAGGGGACGGGGCGGTTGAGCCAGATTTCGAGCGAGAGGGCGCCTTGGTGGAGGAGGAGGGAGAGGCCGTTGGCAGTGCGGGCGCCGGTGGATTTGGCGTCTTCGAGGAGGCGGGTGACCGAGGGGCGGTAAATCATGTCATAGACCATGAGGTCGGGCGTGAGGATGGCGGCGGGGATGAGGCGGGGGTCGGTGCGCTTCATGCCGAGAGAAGTGGCGTTGATGACGAGGTCGGTGCGGGTGAGTTGTTCTCGGAGGGCGGATTCCTCGAGAGGGATGACGGTGACGGGATCCTCGGGGCCTTCGAGGCGGTCGGTGTGGAGAAGTTGGGTGGCGCGTTGGGCGATGTCGTGGGCTTTGTTTTCGGTGCGGTTGACGAGCACGAGGCGCGGGCATTTTTCCAAGGCGCATTGCAGGGCGGCGGCGGAACCGGCACCGCCGCCGGCGCCGAGGACCATGACGCGGAGGTCGCGGAGGTCGAAGGAGAAGACCTCACGGATGGCGCGGACGAGGCCGGGTCCGTCGGTGTTGAAACCGGCGGTGCGGGAACCGTCGAAGAGGAGGGTGTTGACCGCACCGAGTTGGCGGGCGGTGTCGTCGAGTTCGGTGCAGAGTCCGAGGGCGGCGAATTTGTGGGGTATGGTGAGGTTGAGTCCGAGGAAGTTGGCGCGACGGGCACAATCGACGGCTTCGGCGAGGTTCTCCGGCGGGCATTCTATCTTGGCGTAGCGGACGTCGGAGCCGAGAGCTTCGAGGGCCGCGTTGTGCATGGCGGGAGAAAGCGAGTGCTCGACGGGGGAGCCGAGGACGGCGAGGCGGACTTCGGGCGGGAGGGGGCCGCGGCCTTCGGCGCGGGCGCGGAGGTCGTCGAGGGTGAAGGTGGTTTGTTGGAGGTCGGGCATTGGGAAGGGAAATTTAAGCCAGCGATGGGGAGGATGGGAAGAGGCGAGGGATGAGGCTGGAGTTTGAGTGTGAGTGGGGAAGTGGCATCGGCATCTTGCCGATGGGGTGGGTTCGTCATTGGCAGGATGCCAATGCTGCGTGTGCGGTCCGCTGGGCCAGCGGACCCTGCCGTTCGGGAAACGGCCGTCGGCGGGGATCCGCAGACGGCGGACAAGCTAGCTAAGCAGTGAACTTTTCGCGGGTGCGGGTGAGGCGTTGCAGGACGCGGTCGCGGCCGAGGAGTTCGAGGAGATGGTAGAGGCTAGGGCCGACGCTGCGGCCGGTGGTCGCCACTCTGACGGGGTGGACGAGGGCGGCGGTTTTGATGCCGAGCGTGGTGGCGAGGTCTTTGAAGGCGGACTCGAGGCTTTCGGCGGTCCAGGGTTCGAGGCGAGTCAGGCGGTCGCCGAGGACGTGGAGGCGTTCGAGGGCTCCGTCGGCGCGGAGGGCTTTTTCGACACTGGCTTCGTCGTAAGCGTAATCGTCGTTGAAGAAGAATTCGATCCAGCCGGGAACGTCGGTGAGGTGTTTGACTTTTTCTTTGACCAGCGCGAGCGCGGGGAGGAGGGCTTCGCGGGTGCCGAAGTTGATGCCGGCTTGGTCGATGAAGGGGACGCTCAGGTCGGCAAAGCGCTCGAGGGGCATTTGGATGAGGTATTGGCCGTTCATCCAAAAACATTTGTCGAGGTCGAAGCCGGCACTGCGGCGGTTGATATTTTTCAGCTCGAAGATGTTGATGATTTCTTCGATGGGGAGGATTTCGCGGTTGTCCTTCGGCGACCAGCCGAGGAGGCAGAGGTAGTTGCGCACGGCTTCCGGGGCGTAGCCCTGTTCGATGTAGCTTTGCACGCTGGCGCCGGTGTCGCGTTTGCTCATCTTGGAGCCGTCCGGATTGAGGATGAGCGGGAGGTGGGCGAACTTGGGCGGCTCGACGCCGAAGGCTTGGTAGAGTTCGACGTGTTTAGGGGTGTTCGAGAGGTGGTCTTCGCCGCGGATGACATGCGTCATTTTCATCTCGATGTCGTCGACCACGTTGACAAAATGAAAAATCCACGAGCCGTCCGGGCGGCGGACGGTCATGTCGGGATGGGTGCCGGGATTCGAGAGGTCGAACGGGATCGAGCCGCAGACTTCGTCATGCACGGTGACGGTTTCCCGGGGCGAGCGGAAGCGCAGGGCGCCGGCATCTTCATAGATCATGCCTTTGTCCTGCAGAATCTTGAGGTAGCGCTCGTAGATGGGGCCGCGTTCGCTCTGGTAATAGGGGCCGTAGTCGCCACCCTTTTCGGCGCCCTCGTCCCAGTCGAGCCCCAGCCAGCGGAGGCCTTCATAAATGGCGCGGACCGCTTCTTCGTTGTGGCGTTCCCGGTCGGTGTCCTCGATGCGCAGGACAAAGGTTCCGCCGGTGTGGCGGGCATGGAGCCAGTTGAAGAGTGCGGTGCGGGCGCCGCCGACGTGGAGGAAGCCGGTGGGTGACGGAGCGAAACGGACGCGAACGGGTGAGGACATAAAAAACGGGCGGGCGCTATTCGGCGCCGTCGAGTTGGCGCAGCGAGGGCAGGCGGTAATCGCGTTTGATGCGTTCCTCCTCGGACTTGCTGCCCTCGACATCGAGGACGACGAGGCCGGGGTCCTCGGCGAGCTTGATGCGGTGGAACTGGCCGGTCGGGCTGTCGACGGCGGCGGCGAGGTCGGCGAGGCTTTTGATCGGGCGGCCGTTGACTTCCTCGACAACTTCGTGGCTGAGGTTTTCGTAGCCCACGGTGTTCGGCCCGGGCAGTACGCTGCTGACAAAAACAATCTTTCCGCGGTCGCCCGGCAGCTCACTTTGGTATCGGTCGAGGTAGACGAGGTGCAGGGGTGCCTCCCGCGGCCAGTCCGGGCCCCACTCACGAAGGTACTGACGGGACAACTCGGAAAAAACGAGTCCACCGACAATCACGAATTTGGGCGGGGCGTCGAAAATGTAGGGCTGGCTGATCATGCTTGAGCGGTCGCGCGGCGCGAGGGCGCCCTCGACTTGGACTTCCGCCCCCTCTCGCCAAACAACGACGGGAAGTTTTTGTCCGGCCTGCATGACGGTCGAAACGTAGTGGGCCAGGGAGATTTTGCCGAACCGCGGGTCTTCGTAGTTGCCGTCTTGGTCGATGGCCTTGCCATCGACACGGAGAAGGACGTCACCGAGTTTGAGTCCGGCGGCTGCGGCGGGCGAGCCGGGCAGAACCTTGGTGATGTAAGCGCCGCCGGTACCATTGGGCAGTTTGGCGTACTGGCGCAACTGCGGGTCGCGCGTGTCAGAGAAAGTCAGGCCGGCCCGCGGGAATCCGGCATAAGGTTCGCGTCCGGCAGCGTCGAGGAAATGCTGGATAACCGGTGACGGCACCACATCGGCTGTCTGGCTGCGGGGGTCGTAACGCATGACCAAGCCGACGAGACGGTCGTCCTTGAAAACCGGAACAGTGAAGCTGTTTTCGCGTGATTGCAGCGGGGCGCTAAGCTTGAAGAGAAGGAAGGCGTTTTCATCCACTGGATAGGCACCGACTTCGATCGTGGTGATCGTGGCCGGGGTACGCACGGGTGTGCCGTTGCTCTCGAGCTGCAGGATTTCCACGCGGTCACCAACCGCCGCGGTCTCGTCGAGGCGCGCGCCGTTGATGCTTTGCAGAAACTCGGCAGCGGGTGCGGCCAGAAGCGCAAGATTGGCGTCGTAGTCGACGACCTCGACTTGGGCGGCGGCTTTAAGTGCGGTCTCCGGTTTTTCCAATTCAACATAGGTGTGATTGTTGACCAGTTCGGCGGTGACAAGGATGCGTCCGTCCGTGAGGACCACGCCCAAACCTTGGCGCAGCACCGGCGGGTTTTTACGCCATGGCTGGCTGAAGTTGTAGGATTGGCTGGCCACATTGACCCGGACCACGGGCGGGAGCGGTCTGGTCTCGGTCTCCGGAGCCATGGCAGGTGAGGCCTCGGTTGCGGGTGCAGTTTGGTCGGTCGGCGCAGCCGTGGCCTCAGCGTTGGGGAGGTATGGCTTGAGGGTTTCCATGCCTTGGCTGAAGGAGGCGGAGACGAGGAGGGCAGCAAAGATGGCCGCGGTCCGGCGGGGCCCACAGGCCCTGCCGGGGAAAAAAGAAGGAGAGGATGAGTGCATCAGAGATTTTGTTCGGTGGTCACACCATAGCGTTGGCGGATGCGTTCGCTGGCTTCGGCAAGAGCGGAGCGCTCGAGAACGATGGGCCGGCCTTCGCCGAGAAGCTCGATCACGTGGAATTCTCCAGGTTGCTCGAAGGCGGCTGCGACATCTTGCAACGAGCGGATCCGCTGGCCGTTGATTTTATCGACAATGCCTCCCTTGAAAGGGGCAACGTAAGTGTTGACCGGATCCTTGAGAATCTCGCTGAGCACGACCACCTCGGGGTATTCGCGGTAAAGGTGGTCCGTGACATAGTAGTCAAAAAAGTAACGCAAACGCGTGTCGACACCCTTCTGTGAGTCAAGGAAGTCGCGGCTGAGCGGCTGGAAAAGGAGGCCGCCGACGAGGACGAAGCGCGGACGTTTGTCATAAGAACGCGCCTGCATCTCGAAGGGCCAGGGGCGGTCGAGTTCAAGCGCGATGTCTTGCTTGGAGCCATCGCGCATGACCTCCAGCTTGACTTGGTCGCCCTTGAATTTGCGTTCGAAGACTTCGGCCATCTCGGTCCGCTCGCCGTCGAGGTCGATCTTTCCGTCCGAGTAGACTTTGAGACCATCGACCGAGAGGATGACGTCGCCGGGTTGGAGTTTCCCGGCCGAGGACCCGCTGTCGAAAACGCTGCCGATGAGCACACCGGTGTCAGGTTCCTCCACGCCAAGGGCGGCGCGCTGCGCCGGGTTGAGCATGGGAAAATAGGTCGCGGCGAGGTCCATGTAGCGGTCGTAGGTCCCGTCCTCAACATCCTTGAGGAACCGGCGGACGACGGGGGTTGGAATCATGTAACCGACATTCTGCGCCACGGCGCCGCTGAATCCTTGGAAGGCGACGCCGACAACCTTGCCGTCCTGCATGACCGGACCCCCGCTGTTGCCCGGATTGATCGCGGCGTCGATCTGGATGGCAAGATGGCTGTCGACCTCGGAGTGGCTGTAGGGCTGGAAGTCGATCCGGGAGACCACGCCGGTGGTGACGGAAAGGCGGTTGCCGCCGATGGGGTAGCCGTAGGCGCTGACCGTGGATTCCAAAGCAGGGATGCCGCCGAACTGGAGGGGTTTGGTCCCCTCGAAAAATCGTTCATCATAAACGCCAAGAATGGCGAGGTCGCAATCGTGGGCCACATGCAACACGCGAGCCTCCCAGGGGGTGGGATCGCCCTCCTTGACCACGGTGATGAAGGTGGCGTTGCTCACCACGTGGGCGTTGGTCATGATGCGTTTCCCTTCGATGACAAAACCTGCTCCCACGCCGCTGCCGACGTTGCCGGGATTCCAAGGTACGGAATAATCGGGCTGTTGCGCGGTGGTGCTGATGCGCACCATGCTGGCGGCCGGACCCGGGGCGGCCTGTGCAGCCGTGACGAAGAAGGCGGCAATGAGCAAAGACAAGCGAAGTAGCGCGGTGGGCATGAGTCTCGAAGGTTAACGCGCCGGGTCTTTTTGGCAAATCGGGAAACTGGTCAAAGCGGCGAGAGATATTATCCTCCGGGATCATGGACCCGAAATCGCTCCTTGATCCGGCGGCTATTATCGAGTTGTCCCGGTGCGTGTCCACCCCGGTGCGGCCGGTGAAGGAGGTGCATGCCCTGCGCAACGGGAGCGAGGCTTTTCCGGTCATGCTCGACTTGATCGGCTCCGCCACCAAGTCGGTGTGGTTCGAGAATTTCATTTTTGCCGGCGATGCAACGGGTCAACGTTTTGCCCGGGCGCTAGGGAAAGCGGCGCGGCGAGGGGTGGAGGTGCGTGTCCTTTACGATCCGGTCGGCACGATGATGGTGAAGGGCGGTTCCATCGCCAGCGCTCTGGCCGCGGAAAAGGTGACGGCGCGGGCGTTCCGTCCGGTCTCGCTCTTGAAGCCGTGGACGTGGCCGCGGTTGCGTCACCGAGACCACCGCAAGACGATGGTGGTCGACAGCGAGGTTGCGGTGGTTGGTGGGCTTTGTATCAGCGACAATTGGGTGGGGCACGACGAGGGCGGGCACAATTGGCGGGATACAGCATTGCTGGTGCGGGGAGCGCTGGTTGGCGATGTGGAGATTGCTTTTGACATGATGTGGAAGCGGGCCGCGGGGGAGGAGGTGCCTCCGGCCATGGTTGTTACGGAAACGGTGCCGCCCGTGCCCTGCGGGATGGTGGCGGCGGACCGGCCGGGTGCGCACCGCGTGGCTTTGGTCTACATATGGCTCGCCCAGCATGCGCAGCGCACGCTGGAGATCACTGATGCGTATCTGGTCACGCCGGAGCCCGTGGTGGCGGCGTTCGAGGCGGCGGCCAAGCGCGGGGTGGAAGTGCAATTTCTTCTGCCGGGCAACAACAATCATCCGCTGGCGGCGGCCTCGGCCCGTCGCCGTTATGCGCGACTGATGGCGGCCGGCGCCTGTATCCACGAGTGGTGCGGCATGATGGTGCATGCCAAGACCGCGGTGGCAGACAGTGAGATTGTGTTGGTCGGTTCGAGCAATCTCGACCCGCTTTCGATGACCCGGAATTATGAACTCAACCTTTTGCTCGCCGATGCGGCCACCGGGCAGGTCATGAGCGAGATGTTCCGCCGGGATCTGGAGGGAGCCCGCCAGATCCGCCCGGATACCTGGACCCGTCGTCCACTTTGGCAAAAAGCGGCGGAAGCATTGGCGGGGGCTTTTGACGACAACCTTTGAGTTCCGAGCGGCGGTCGATGGCCGACCCCCGGAAAAAATGATTGGGACTGGGTTGGTTTCGCTGGGCTCAACCTGTCTTGTTACGCCGGGATCGAACGACAAATGTCGCTTGCGGTTTTGGGCTTAAGCTTCTTTGCGGCGCCCTCATTAAAGCGGCAAGAGGGAAATGGGCGGGACAGGATTCGAACCTGTGAAGGCATAAGCCAGCAGATTTACAGTCTGCCCCGTTTGGCCACTCCGGAACCCGCCCTGTATGTCACGACGCGGGCGGCTCCGTGCCGGCGCGAGGCTCAAGCACTATGCGTTTGATGACGACTTTTTCCAAGGGAAAGTTGTTGCGGTCGGTGGGCAGGCGGCTGATTTCCTCGAGATGCTCAAGGCCCTCCAGGATGCGGCCGAAGACGGTGTATTGGCCATTGAGTGCGGGGATGGCTTCGAGTGTGACGTAGAATTGGCTACCGTTGGAAACGCGGGCGGGATTGATTTTGTTGTCGAGGCGCGCGGCCGCCACGGAGCCGCTTTTGTGGGGCAGGCGGATTTCGGCCGGAATGGTCCAACCCGGTCCACCGGTCCCGGTGCGTATGCTGGGGCCGCGCCGGCTGTAGGGGTCGCCGGTTTGCACCAAGGTGCCGGGGAAGGCGCGGTGGAATTGCATGCCCCGGTAATAGCGGGTGCGGACCAGTTCCTTGAAATTCTCGGCGTGCAGCGGGGCAGCGCCATCGTACAACCCGATGACGACACGGCGGAGGTCGCGTTCTTTACCGACTTTGAGATCCATGATGACGACATCCGGTCCCAGCGTCTGCGCGTGGAGCGCGGGGGCGAGCAGGAGGCAGGCAAGGACGGCGAGAAACTTCATCGGGGGATGATTTGTGGAATGAGGGCGGGAGGCAAGAGTGGAAGGAAAGTTTACAGTTTTCAGTGTTGGCTAAGGCCTGTCTCGAAGACTCGGCTCAGTTTTCAGCGGGGCGGAAGATTCTGTGGCGGGGGATGGGACTTTGATGATGGTGGCGAAATCTTCGTCGGCGAGGCCGGACTGGCAGGCTTGTTCGTAGAGGGAGAGCATGGTGTCGGTCAGGGTTCGGTGCTCCGGCGCGGCGGCCGCGCTGGCGAGGCGCAGGTCCTTGCGCATGTTGCGGGCGGAGAAGCGCGGGGCGAAATCGTGGCCAAGCATACAGGGGAGTTTGAGATCGGTGACGCCGGAACGGGCCGCATTGTTCTCGAGGGCGGCGACGAGCCTTTGAGGGTCGACTCCGTTGGCCTCGAGCAGGTGGATGGCTTCGGCCAGGGAGACCGCGGCGGCGGCGGCCATGATGTTGGTGGCCAGCTTGACCGCGCTGGCCTGGCCGACCTTGCCCACGGGCAGAATGGCTTTTGCGCTGGCGGCGAGGATGGGACGGGCGCGTTCCAGCGCGGCGGCCTCGCCACCGATGTAGTAAGTGATTTGTCCCTGCGCGGCGGCGTCACGGCTGCCGGTGAAGGGGGCGTCGAGAAAGGCGGCGCCAGTCGCGGTGACGCCGGCCGCGAGTTCGCGCACGGTTTGCGGTGCCACCGTGGCGTGGCTCAGGACGACATGGCGGGGTGCGAGGGCGGGGATGAGCGCGCGCACCGTATCGTGCAGGGCCTGGTTATCGGCGACGAAGATCTGCAGGATGTCCGCATCACGGGCGACACTGGTGGGATCCGGAGCTGGGACAGGGAGTCCCTCGAAACGGCGAGCTGTACGGTTCCAAATGGCGAGCGGAAAGCCGGCTGATTGGACCCGGGCCGCGACGCGGGAACCGATGAGTCCGAGGCCGAAAACCCCGGCGCGCAGGCCGGAAGACATGGCAGGTCCTAACCGTCAACCGGGGTCGGGGTGGCCGGTGCGGCGGGGAGCTTGGTTTCGACTTTGGCTTCGCCGCGGAGGGTGTCGATCACGTTGCGGACCGCCTCGCGGCGTTTGCCGCCTTCAAGGTAGGAGCTGACCTGGCCCTTGACCTCTTCGAAGGGCATGCTGCCGGAGTCTTTGCGGTCGGTCACGTTGATGACGTGCCAGCCGAATTTGGAACGGACGGGTTCCTTGCTGATGTCGCCCTTTTTCATGGCGAAGGCGGCGTTGGCGAATTCGGGGACCATGCGGTCCTTGGGGAAGAAGTTGAGGTCGCCGCCGGATTCTTTGGCGCCGGGTTCTTCGGACACTTCTTTGGCCACGGTGGTGAAATCCTCTTTTTTCGAGGTGACACGCTCGAGGGCACTTACTGCTGCTTTTTTCTTCTCGGCCACGACATCATCGGTGGCGTCCTCGGGGACGAGGATCAGAATGTGGCTGGCCCGCACCATTTCGGGGTGCTCGAATTCCTTTTTGTTCTCGTCGTAGAATTTTTTGACGTCGTCTGCCGAGACGGTTGCTTTGTCGCCGATTTGCCCTTCCATCCATTTCTGCTGCTGCATCATTTTTTTAACGCTGTCGCGGAAGGAGGATTCGGTTTCGCCGGCTTTGGTCATTTCGGTTTTGAAGACATCCTCACTGGGAAATTGGCCTTTGACCCGTGCGAGTTCCGCTTCGAGGTCGGCGTCTTTGATTTCCACCGAGGACGCCTTGCGCGAGATGAGTTTGTCGACGATGAGTTCGTCGAGAATTTCGCGGTATCCCGCCATTTTCTGGTCGGCGGTGAGGTCGTCGGCATTGATCCCCGAGGAGGCGAGGGCGCTGGTGAAAGTTTCCTCGAGATCGGCGCGGGAGATTTTTTCGCCTTCGACCACGGCGACCGGGTCGGGGAGTTCGGGGGCGGCGGCCGGTTTGGCTTCCTGCGCGGTTAGGGTCAAGGGGAGGAGCGCGGCGAGGGCGGCAAAGCCGCTGATGCGGCGGAAGATGGATTTCATAGAAAGGCGAAACATGCCAGCAGGTGTGGCGGGGTGCGAGCGATTTTTTAAGTCGTGCGCCGGTCGAACCAATCCCGTGTGGCGGCATGCCGGGAGGCGAACATGCGGGGGAAAATAATTAGCCGGCAGACGAGATCCCCAGCTGGTCCGCCGAGAAGCCAGGGGAGACGGAATTCCACCCGGTCGGTGAGGAGGGCACCTTCGGGATGGGGCTCGAAGATATGGCTGTGGCGCCACAGTGCAAACGGGCAGCGCACACCGGTGTCGGTGAGCAGGCGCGGGCTTTCCACCGTCTCCCACCGCCCGGTCCAGCGCAGGGTGAGCGGCCCCTGGCGCACGGCAATGGTAAACTCCGCGCCGGGCCGGGCAGCCTCTCCGGCGCGGATTTCGAGGATGTGCATCCCGGGCGGGGAGATATGCCGCAGGTTGTGCGGATTCTCATGAAAAAGGAAAAGTTCCTCCACTGTGGCAGGCAGCAGGCACGAGCGGGTGAAAAGGGGCATGAGGTCGGTTTAGAAGGAAGGCTTGCCGTCAGGCTGCGATTTTCGTTATTGCATTGGATTCGGTTCGCCAATAAGCGTTTCCCCTCCAAACCAACCAAATCTTATGTCCGACAAACCCATCGAAGAAAGAGTCAAAGAAATCATCGTCAAAGAACTCAGCGTCAATCCCGAGCAGGTGACGTCCACCGCCTCGTTCATCGAGGACCTTGGAGCCGATTCACTCGACACAGTCGAGCTGGTCATGGCCTTCGAGGAAGAGTTTGGCGTCGAAGTACCAGACGAAGAGGCCGAGAAGCTGCAGACGGTCGGCGACGTGGTCAAATACATCGAGGCAAACTCCTCGAAGTAAGGACCGCTCGCAGTCAATTTTCATGGCGACCCCGGGGTGATCTGCCCCGGGGTCGTTTGTTTGGCGGCGTTGCCGCGCCGCGGCGCGGTCGCTACACTACTAGAAGAAAGCAAATGTTATCGGCTGATGAATCCCAGAGGTATGCGCGCCAGATAGCCCTGCCGGAAATCGGGGTGGGCGGGCAGGAGAGGTTGCGGGCGGGGCGGGTGCTCCTCATCGGGGCGGGCGGCCTGGGGTCACCGGCGGCGCTTTATTTGGCGGCGGCGGGCGTGGGCACCTTGGGGATCGTTGATCCGGACAAGGTGGAGCTTTCCAATTTGCACCGGCAGATTTTGCACGGCAGCGCGGATCTCGGGCGGGCCAAGGTGGACTCCGCGGCGGAGCGCCTGGCCGGGGTCAATCCTCACGTGCGGGTCGAGCCGATCCGCGGACGCTTCACCGCGGCCAGCGCGCTGGAGTTGGCGCGCGGGTGGGATGTGGTGGTCGACGGGTGCGACAATTTTCCGACCCGCTATGCCTCGAACGATGCCTGCGTGGCCTTGGGGATTCCAAATGTCTACGGATCCGTCTGGCGTTTCGAGGGGCAGGTTTCGGTCTTTGCGCCGCATCGGGGTGGTCCGTGTTACCGCTGCGTGAATCCGCGCGCCCCGGCGGCGGGCGCGGTGCCCTCTTGTGCGGAGGCAGGGGTGCTCGGGGTCATGCCGGGTTTGATCGGCACGCTGCAGGCCCTGGAGGCGATCAAGCTGCTCACCGGAGTCGGTGATCCCATGATCGGACGTCTCCTGCATGTCGATGGCGCGGCGATGAAATTCCGGGAATTTAAACTGCGGTGCGACCCGCAATGTGCGCGCTGCGCGGAGGGGCGGAGAGATTTACCGGTTGAGGAAGAAGGGGTGTCATGTGCAGTCTCGGGAGCAATGAACGACGAGGAAATTTCGGTCCAGGACTTGGCCGCGGCACGGAGCGGCGGCGCCCCGCATGTGCTGCTTGATGTGCGTGAAGCTTGGGAGTTGGAGGTGGCGAAGCTTGAGCCCTGTCTCCATGTTCCGCTCGGCGAGGTGGTGGCGCGGGTCGAGGAGATCCC
>Ga0247834_1007415_pt1 | contig 11694 bp, 8 predicted proteins | sample LaCruzMarch2015__8_FD_187118 | JGI IMG/M metagenome (GOLD analysis project Ga0247834, IMG submission 187118) | Freshwater microbial communities from meromictic Lake La Cruz, Castile-La Mancha, Spain - LaCruzMarch2015_12m | ecosystem: Environmental > Aquatic > Freshwater > Lake | place: Spain... | reverse complement strand
GGTCTTGTTTGTGGTGATGCGCTCGACTCCAATTGTTCTACTCCGCTTCAACTGCCAGCAGCTAGGAGTCTAATCCCTGTTGCTTGCTGTCGGCAATTCTGTCGGAGGTTTCCCGCAAATGTTTGCCCTTCTCCCTTGCTTGTCAGCCCTCTTAATTCTTGCATACGAATAGAGCTAGTGAAATACACCTTCACTTAGATAATATTTACAAAAATCTATTAGTTACTGTTCAATTTAGAAAAGTAATTCGGATCAATTCATTCAAAGTGATTATTTTGAACACCCCTGGGTTGAAGAAAGGTGCATCACCACGTTGAATCTTCCAAATCCGGCACCACGGAAAGTCTTTCTTCAATCAAAATTTGTCACTAAAATTCCATTGAATTTTCTTCTTTCCTACTGGTTACTACTGCTCTACGAATTAATTATTTCTCTCCTCCAAATTCGATGGGCCTTCTGAATATCCCTCAACAAGTTTTAGCAGTTGAGGGTTACAAACCTTCTTTTTGTGTCCTGTCCGTCACATCATCCGAGATTAAAAAAAAAAGGCATGCATTTTCGGGGATTCAACCTGACGTAGTGTGTTGTCGTCAAGCCCTTCGTCGACGACATTTCCAACTTGATCCACGATGACCAACAGCAACACCGACAACGACATCATCGCCACCGTCGTCCCCTCCTCTCCCTCCACTCCAAATATCGGAGATGTCGTCGACGACAATGACGTCGATAATGATGGCGTGAGTGGTTTTGACGATGACGATGATGATGAAATTGATGTCAACGAACCGCTCGAGGTTGATTACGGCGACGACGACGACGACGATGACGACATCGACGACGATGACGGAGATGCGGGTGTGGGAGAGTTTAAAATTTCGCTCCGGACCGGAGCCATCATGTCGAGCTATCGCGATTTCATCGGTAACAACACGACGTCGGCGGACAATCTCGAGCGTGGTCGGACGAATGGAGGATCGGTATCCGAATCCTACTCCCTTGATCCATTCAATCGAATTGGATCACAGGGGTCGAACAAGTCGTTAGATGATATTGAAATTTCCAGCGGCGATGCGGGCATGTCCTTGGAGGAGTATTATGCCGAACTTGGAGTGACGCCGCGAGGACGTGCCGGTGGCGGAAATCGGTTCAATAATACATATATGATTAACAATCGAAAGAAGAGATACTTTAAAACTTTCTTCAAGTCTGCTGCCAAACGTCGGAATAAACGTGGGATACTCATGGTCGTACTATTCGTATCATTAATCGGGATTATTATTGGGATTATTCATCATGCAAAAACACGTAATTTACCCGATTGGCAAGGACAGTTAGATGAAATATTACAACAGAACGCTATCAAGGATCTACAATTACAAAATGATGGTAAAGTCCCGAATATACCCACATTTGATGTACACAATGTGGAAATGAATGCCAGGCTAACTGCACATTATCAAAAGTATGAACCACAATGGTTCCATCGGGGGGGGAATAATGGATACACTGGTACGACCTACCAAGATGCGATCAACTATTGTCATACCAAAAAATCACAAATAACAAATCAACAAATGACATTATGTCCATATGATGCCATTTGTCCAATGGGACCCAAAATATCGCCGGCAATTATATCCTTGGAACGAGAGAATAAGCAACTAAGTCCCATGATCGATAAACCGGGAACATGGATACATTTAGGTGGAAAAGAGGTATGTACCGCCGATGTATGGACAACTGCCATAGCAGAAGTAGGAGTCGGAGTCGGGAAGGAGAAGGATATAACGAAACATGTCATGTGTTGCATACCCAGTGCTAATAATAACGAGAAGGATGGTGTTGCCGATCAAATTATTAAAGATACCGAGAAGGAAATGAACGAGGTTTCATCGACCACGACTGCAACGGCAACGACAACGGCGGTACATACGACGGTAACGATGACTGGTGGCAGTATATCACAATTGAATACTCAACTATCAGATTCCTATCACAAGTATGAAGCACGGTGGTTTACACGATCCACTGGTTGGGATGGTTCAACACTCAATGAGGGGATGGAATTCTGTGCATCCAAAACATCTCAAATCACAAAGCAGCATATGACAATTTGTCCCTATGATGCCATGTGTCCATTAGGCCCATTAACACAACCGGAAGCATTACCAATTGAGTTTGCGACTGCATTATCAGATGATACATCGGGTGAGGCAGCACAGCGTAGTCCTATACTTGACAAAACAGGTCCTAACCCTATATGGGTCTCTCTTAATGGAGAGAAGAAATGTACTGGCACGATGTGGGAAACGACAACAGCAACGACTGCTGAAAATGAATTCGTCGATGACACTGCTTACATCATGTGCTGTATCTTAATTGTAGTTGCGGATCAAGCAGGGTCTGACGGTGTTGGATCCTCCTCCATAAACACCAATAATAATGAGCCAGTTGCAGTGATTGATACAGTGGATGGAACTGACACTGAGGACACTACCACTGCTAGTTCTATGTATGATGAAGTTAAATTAGAATACAGGCCAGTATTATACGATAAGGAATCTGGATGGGTCGGAACGACGTATGATGCGGCATATACATATTGTTCTTCACATATGCGTAATGGAGAGAAGTTACGGCTATGCCCCTACGAAGCATACTGTCCCGGGGGTCCCACGAGTGTTCCATATGGTGGATTTATCAAGGATCAATCAGGCATACCAAAGACTAGGATGCTGGCACCAATTTACAATAATAGAGATTGGTGGGTTGATATTGGGAGTGAGAATTCATGTACCTTACATGAAGAGATCCCAACATGGGGATTAGTTGGGACGTATCAAGGGAAGGCCTACTCTGGTACTGACGCGTATGGCGATGAGACGGTGCCTGAACGTATAATGTGCTGTGGCGGAGACAAGTCCTCATGGCATGTTGGAAACATCCCAGATCTTTGGACCTTACCAACAACGATATCTACTAGTGCGTTGACAAATGATGCTACGGCGACGACGACGACGACGACGACTACTACCGCAACCGCGACCGCCCCTGTGATGGAAAATTGGGGTGCAATTAGCGCAACTACAACCATCGCAGCGTCAACATCCGAAGAACTAGGCACTGACACGCTTTTATCGTTGGTGAAGAAATACTCTCCATCTAAATGGGATCGCACAAATGGATGGCTGGGTAAGACATATTCAGCGGCACTTGAATTCTGTGCCAGCAAGGGTTATGTCCCATGTAGTTATGAGGCGTACTGTCCGTTAGGACCAGGTAAACACGTCGTTGGTGGTGTGATAAGCACGACATCTTATGCGCCGTTGATGTCCATCCCAAATGGCTGGGTTTCTATTGGTCCCGATCAGACCTGCATGCCCTACAATGCAGTCAATACGGTCCCACCCTTATGGGGACTAAAATCGGAAACTACTGTGAATGATGTAGATATTACCGGTCACATTATGTGCTGCGCAGAGCCAATAGTTGGATCGGGGTTGTATCCTACCGATTTAGATAATGGTTTGTATGAAATGAATATCGATGCACAAGCTACAACATCGCTAGAGCGAAGTGAGGCAGAACAGTCTGTGATAGATATGTATCACCCAACATGGTATTCTCATCGACAGGGTTATCATGGAACTACCATCGATGAGGCAGAAGAGTTTTGCAATAATGCTGCGGACAAGACTCTGTGTCCGTTAGAGGCTGTATGCCCCGATGGTCCTCCGTCAGAATCTACACATAAGGCAATCTTTTTGGATAGACTTCCATTTGACGGTGAGCAATGGACACCAACAAGCGGCCGTTGGGAGGGGGATGATAGACCTGATTGGGTCGTTATTGGTACAATTGGCGGTGCAACTGCGAATACAGGTGCTGGTACATGTACCACACTATCCAATTCGCAAAATGTTGTCAAGATGTGGGATGGAAGTTCTGGACGGTCGGAACATAAGCAGTTCGTACTTTGCTGCAAGAAGCAAAATAGCAATGTGCAAGATAATGTTGAGGAGATATTGAAGAATTCTGTCCATCCTATATGGTATAGTGAAAGTGACGGCTGGAGTGGCGAAACGTTGGATGATGGGGTAGAGTTTTGTAAAGGTCGTAACGGTCAAGAATTGTGCTCGTACCCAGCCTATTGTCCATATGGCTTTAGTCAACCAGTAATGGGAGGTCACATGTACGATTTTGACACTGAAGGTGAGCAGTGGGCTCCAGCGAGTAATGGCATGTGGGTAATGATTGGTCAGAAGTTTCGTAATAGCGCCACAACGTGTACGATGTATAGTGAAAATGAAGGGTTGCCACCACCTCCTAGTTGGGCTGCTAATGACGGAACGCCAAATCTTAAAAAGCACATCATGTGTTGTAGGTCATCTTTGTAATATATTATTATTTCTGCACAGTTAGTAAAAAGGACTATCAAATTCCACAAATCAGCAAATGCCTACAAATTGTTTCTTCTTTTTGCAAAGTCAGTATGAAATTATTATGTAATCCTAAGTAGCAGTATGTTGAAACTCCTACACAATCTAAATAAACAAATTTGCGTAGGTTTTATGTTCCATTGAACCAGAATGATAAACTCAGTTTTTTTCTAGTTGATACAACATTGCCAACAATCCAATCAATAGCAAAGAACGGGAGGGTTGGGGCGCAATTCGTTAAACTTTCCCTTGTAGCGTTGATTCAATATCCTTGGTAGTATTGTGGTGTGAACCGAGGACTAGCTTGCTCGTGGCTAGCAACTTCATTAACAGTTCCCTTGCCTCATCCCCACGGTTTGCATTCTGGAGGTCAATAGCATAATTTCTTCCCGCATGAATTGTTTGTCCATGCTCTTCCCCCAGTTCAGCAACACGCACTTCGTACAGTTCTCGGGATGTCTCCAACAACTCCTCATTGTAATTGCCACCTTCATACTTTGATTTTGCAAGCGACCAATTACTTTGCTTACCTCCAGACATTTCTCAAAGTGAACTACTGCCCTCTTTGCACTCTCGTCCGTTCCCTCTGCGAAAGCAATACGACCATGGACGTTGTGTGCGATTGCTGCAAAAAACGAGTATCGCCTTGTCAGCGGTGATTCATTCTTCATCCGATCAATCAAGGATAGCACTACATTTGCAGTAACTCCGGCTTCTATCTTTTGAACAGGTTGCAACCTCCCGAGCATGTCCATCAGAGCACCCAGCTTCACATTAAGAGACTCCACCTGCCTTTGTGTATTGTCTGGATACTGCCTTCGGACGAACGAAACAAATTCGGTTGCGATATCGATGCTAAGCTCATTTTGGTATTCCTGGTGACAGCTAGGACAATCTATCCACGGCGTAACGAATTCCTTCATAGTACGAGCCTGCTTACTCTTTGTTTCTGCATAATCAGCAAGGCAGGAGAGGTGAACAAATCCGGCATCTGTACCTCGGCACGCACAATCACGACGCAATGGCTGACCAGACTCGTCTACTCCCCCATCAAGGCACAAATAGCACACCGCTCCGTCGTGGTCACCGGAGGCTAGCGAGGACGTCGATGCGTCCACTTCGTTATTTGCTCTTGTCATTTTTTATTTCAAGAAGACGAACAATTACTTTTATTCGAGTTCAAGACCCCAACGATTGAAAAACAATGACGCGATGACAATATATTATGTCTCTATGTTCTTCGTGTGGGCGATGAATCTCCACGGCAATCCAATAATTCGCACTTCTAAGAGCTTGTATATTGTTGCGGGCTCGCACTACATTCCGTCTCGTCGTCTTCACTAAACCAGGAAAATGGAAGTGTTCTCCCGCCCATTTCCCACCTTTTTTAACACAAACCATGGCATCGCCGTCATCACTGTTTAGTGTAGCTAATAAGAATGTTCTCATCACTGGTGGATCGCGTGGTATAGGCTACATGATAGCAAGTGCACTCATTGAACATGGTGCAAATGTATTAATAACTAGTCGTGACACCAAGGCGTGTGAGGAGGCAGTGGATAAGTTGCGATTACTTTCTCGTCCTCCTTCGTCTTATTCTCCTTCAGCGCCATATGTGCATCATGTAGCATCGAACGTATCCACGCGCGAGGGCTGTAAGGCATTGGCCGCACATGCACACTCTATATTTAACGGACGACTCGACGTGTTGATAAATAATGCGGGTACATCTTGGGGCGAAGATCCAGGCTATGACAGCAATGCACGTGAAAGTGGACATAAAAGTAATTGGGGATGGGATAAGGTATTGGATTGCAATGTTAAGGGTGTATTCTACTTAACTAGAGAATGCGTACCGTTACTCCAACGACGACGAGATCCTCGCAATACTACTGATACAAATAATGCACATGCAAATGATAATGATGTAATACTTGATCCAGGAAGAGTGATTAACATTGGATCAGTCACCGGCATCTTGCCTCAAGATGCACCCACACATGCCTACGACGTTTCTAAGGCGGCATTACATCACCTAACTAAAAAAATGGCTAGTGATTTAGCATGTCGGGGGATTACCGTTAATGCAATTGCACCTGGCTATGTCTTGACACGTATGAGTAAGGGATTGTCTACATGGACAACTAAAAACGAAGGAACGTATAATGACAGTGATGATGACAAGGTATTAAATAATTTGCCAATACCACTACAACGGATGGGAAATGGTGATGACATGGGCGGAGCATGTATCTACCTTTCCTCAAGAGCGGGATCATATTGTACAGGCACAGTTTTAGTTGTGGATGGGGGAATTGTAGGTGCAGCGAAGATACAATTAGATAGTTATCTTTGATATGTATTTTCTTTTGCTATGAATTATTTTATGTGGTTCAATTGGGACTGCCGCATCCGGCATCAGTGTTTCCTCTCCTTTCATCCTATCAAGCAAGGATAGAAGATCATTTGCATTATTTATGGCTTCCCTCTTTTGTACAAGTTGCAACCTGTCGATCATTGAGGTGAGTACAAGCAGCTTCACATAAAGTGCCTCAGCTTGACTTTGGTGTATCATTTGGATACCGCCTTCAAACAAACAAGATAAACTTGGTTGCGATATCAATAGCAAGATTGTTTTGATATTGTTGGTGGCAACTTGTGCATACACTCCACGGCTTGATAAATTCAGCTATCCCCACCATCCCATCCCTTATTTTTGGCTATTGCATAAATAGTAAGGCAGGAGAGGTTAACAAACCTGGCATTGTTTCCTTTGACAAGCACAGTCGCGTCGTACCGGCTGATCAGCATCATCAACCCCCCCCCCCCAAGGCACAAATAACACAACGCCTCACCGTCCTCAGAGGCTAGGAGGATGATGCCCACCTGCTCCGTGGACATCATCTTCGCACAGAGAAGAGTTAAGGAGTGTTGTTAATTCATTTTGGCCAAACAGTCGAAGTCAATGATGGGAAAATATCGTAAGGTCTTCACAGAAGAATCCTTTGTCTTTAGTGAACGATATTACTTTTTGCTCAAATAGGGGGTTGTACTTCTTTAGAATCTTCCGCATATCTTTGACAAGACAAAAGAGAACCCCCTCACTCAATAATCCTCAGGAGATCTTGATTGCATCTAAAGCTAAAACAACTGACCAACAATTGCCCAGATCCGCTCAAAACCTGCATATCCCGAACTGCGTGCATTTTCAATCGAGCGTCGTATTTTCAACATCCTTGGTGGTACTGTGATGAGGACCGAGAACTTGCTTGCTAGTGGCAAGCAACTTCATTAACAGTTCCCTTGCCTCATCCCCACGGTTTGCATTCTGGAGGTCAATAGCATAATTTCTTCCCGCATGAATTGTTAATTCGTTCTGTTCACCATGTTCAGCGGCACGCACTTTGTACAATTCTTCGGATGCCTTTAACACCTCCTCATTACTGCCACCTTCGTACTTTGACTTTGCAATAGCTATGTTGGCCTTTGCGGTGGCAATACCCTCATCATCGCCTATTGCTCTGTACACCTCTAGCTCGTCCTCAAAGTGAACCACCGCCCTCCTTGCACTCTCTTCTGTTCCCTCATCGAGAGCAATACAACCATGAGTGTTGTATGCGAATGCTTCCATTTGAGAATAACCCCTTGGCAGAGGTGACAATGCATCATTTTTCATCCGATCAATCAGGGATAGCAGTACATTTGCCGTAACTCCGGCTTCCCTCTTTTGCCTAGGTTGCAATCTCACGAGCATATTATCGAGTGCACCCAGCTTCACAAAAAGAGACTCCACCTGCTTATGTGTATCATCTGGATACTGCCTTCGGACGAACGATACAAACTTATTCGCGATATCAATAGCAAGCTCGTTTTGGTATTCTTGGTGGCAACTAGGACAGTTCGCCCATGGATCAGTAAATTCATCCATATCAAGATTCATTCCATGAGCCTGCTTACTCTTTGTTTCTGCGTAATCAGCAAGGCAGGAGAGGTGAACAAATCCGGAATCACTGCCACGACAAGCGCAATCGCGTCGCAACGGCTGACCACCGTTGTCGACTCCCCCATCAAGGCACAAATAACACAGAGCCTCCCCGTCATCACCAGAGGCTAGCGAGGACGATGCGTCCAGAGAGAAGATACCCATTTTGGCGGGTGGACCAAGATAAGAGACCTCCGAAGCCCGTGCGTCATATCGGTATATGCCGGTCGCGTTTGTCATTCTTTTCATCGCCGCGGCGTCGCTTGCTATATCAGCGCTGTTCGTTTCTGTTTTTGACGTTCACATCGTTACCGTCTCACAATTCGATGCACCGCTTCGTCGATCATCGTCATCATTGAATGTCGACGCGGCAGCGCGATTGAAACGACGACGACAAAGACGCAGAAGAGTGCAACGAGAAGGAACACGACAATTATTGCACGTCGACGATTACACCAAGATCGACGACGGCGAGGAGATACTCGACGAGGCGGAATTCATCGTCGCAAGAGCGTATGCCGAGACCTACGGCCGCATGGCGCAGTGCAACACCGACGTCGTTGGTAAGGATTGTATTGCAAATGTCGTCGAGGAGATGGATCGAACCGTTCGTCGTCGGCGACTGCTGCAAAATGTAACGTTCGCCGCAGTCGACGAAAATAATAACGACGACAATGACGGTGCAGGACAACGAACGAGCGACCCTGCGACTTATTCGCATTACATCGTCCCACCGGATCATCCTTATCCTTGGTGGTTCGCGACGTTGCTTCGAGACATGCCAACTAACGGCGTCTTCGGGCCGTGGCATGAACTAACTACTGCCAATCTTGCCGCCGCCACAATGAATACAGGCGATAGTACCGCTAGCACTTCGACACCGTTAAAGTTCTGCTCCATTGGCAAGAACGGATGCACTGAATGGCGTGGAATATTCAAAGCACTAAATGCACACGAGTATTGCAATCATAGCAATGACACGGAATGGAAGAATAATGGTGGCAGTAACAGTCATTGCAAGGAGAGTAAGTTACATACAAATGTCAAACTCGACGATGACACTATTGACAGTGTGCCACGGACGGTATTTTTACGCGATCCACTCGAACGACTGCTAAGTGGATACCTCGATAAATGTGTCAAGTCCAATATACGAAAGTCGCAAGGACATTGTGAACCAAATGTTGTATTTGGGATGGATCATTTACAGTCGAAGACGAAATCGGCTCCTACTGACAATATGGGGCGTTCGATACCAGACATGACATTGGTCGTGAACGAATTGGAACGTGAAATGTTTGCCACATATGTCGATCTCCTGCCGCTGAAATGGAATGTGCACTTTGTGCCACAGGCATTCACTTGTGATTTGTATCGTACTATTGATACCTATGACTTTGTGGGTATAATGGGCAAACGTTTCATGTCGGAACTAAATCGTATGGCAACTAGATATGGCGGAATACTTCCTAATGTACTCGATGATGCCTTTCATTATCGAACGAAACTTGCGAATGAAACATTATTTGCTACTACTACGAATGTCGGGGCGGATAATGCACATGGGACCCAGGCACCGTCGAAGGTCTATCAGTACTATTCACCACGGAGTATTCGACGAGCGTTGGAATATTTGTCGATAGATTATGTCATGTTAGGATTTGATGTGCCGGACTGGGCGAAAGAGATATTACGTAATGACAAATGATCGATAACTGATAAGAGGATGTCAGTATGAAATCCTAAAGAGTAGATAAATTGAAACTTCTACACACAAATAACATGGTCAATTTTGTGACAAGTTTACTGCTCCAACGATCCAGAGTGACACTCAGTTTTTTGCAAACTGATATCGTACAACATTCCCAGCATTCCAATCAGTAAACTGACAAATAGGATCGATTCATAGAGGGGATCAGTCACAGGTTCCCTTGCCTCAATATCATCACTATCATCATCATCATCGTCATCCTCTTGGAGTGCGAATTCAACCTCTTGGAGTGCGAATTCAACATCCTTGGTGGTTTTGTGATGAGGACCAAGAACTTGCTTGCTTGTGGCCAATCGCTTGACTGACAGTTCCCTTGCCTCATCCCTACGGTCGGCATCCTGTAATTTCATGGCATAGACTTTACCCGAGTCAATTGTTAATTCGTTCTTTTCACCAAGTTCAGCGACACGCAATTCATACAATTCTTGGGATGCCTCCAACACCTCCTCATTACTGCCACCCTCATACATTGACTTTGCAATAGCTATGCTGGCCTTAGCGTGAGCAATACCCTCAGCATCGCCTATTGCTTCGAACACTTCCAGATATTCCTCAAAGTGAGTCACCGCCCTCCTTGCACTCTCTTCTGTTCCCTCCTCAAGAGCAATATAGCCATGGGCGCCGTGTGCGATTGCTTCAAACCACAAGTAATGTTTTGATAGCGGTGCATAATTCTTCATCTGATCAATCAGGGATATCAGAACATCTGCAGTAACTCCGGCTTCCCTCTTTTGTACAGGTTGCAACCTGTCGAGCATATTATTGAGTGCACGCAGCTTCACGTAAAGGGCTTCCGCTTGCCTTTGTGTATCGTCCAGATACTGCCGTCGAACGAACGATACAAACTTATTCGCGATATCAATCGCAAGCTCATTCTGGTATTTTTGGTGACAACTAGGACAAAGATACCACGGCGTAATAAATTCATCCATATCATCCATATCCTGCTTACTTTTGGTTTTCGGCATGATCAGTTAGGCATCAATCGAGGTGGACAAATCCCGCATCTGTACCTCGACAGGCACAGTCGCGTCGCAACGGCTGACCAGCAGGCACAAATAACACACCCCTTCCCGATCATCGTCAGAAGCTAGCGAGGACGTCGATGCGTCCACTTCGTTGGTGCTTGTCATATACGATATCGTTCTTTCCCTTGCTTCTCTACATATCTACCTACTTTCCAACTCTGAGCAATAGTTGTTGGGCCTGATTGAATCCCGGTATTAGATGATAAGATCCCGGGAATGTTGAAATAATACCGGAACTGCGAGGCAGTTCCTGCTCAGAAGTCCTGTGACGGAATCTAGATTCACCATGCATTTTTGTGTTTTCTAATCGATTCCCTGAACTCATGTCGCAAAAGTTCTTCGACACAGCACGATGGACCGACCTTCCTCTTCTTCATCGCCCCCTCCAGCCCCTCTCCTAGGTGCAGTCATCGTGGTTGGCGATGACAATGATAATCACGCCGGAGGAAGACGATGTTACGTCGATTCTTC
>Ga0247834_1007411_pt1 | contig 11699 bp, 10 predicted proteins | sample LaCruzMarch2015__8_FD_187118 | JGI IMG/M metagenome (GOLD analysis project Ga0247834, IMG submission 187118) | Freshwater microbial communities from meromictic Lake La Cruz, Castile-La Mancha, Spain - LaCruzMarch2015_12m | ecosystem: Environmental > Aquatic > Freshwater > Lake | place: Spain... | reverse complement strand
TTAATCTAGGGGGGATTAGGTGTGCGTGGGTGGGGTGGGAGGGGGGCGGTCGCTCGGGTCCACCCAATCTTGATGCGCGTCATTGTTTTTGGCAAATCACATATACCATCTTAAGGAGGGGGGAGGGCGTTGCAATCGATGATGGATGCGTTGGAAAGGGGGATAGATACGATGATTCGCTTTGCCTGATTATTATTTTGTGCTTATTTTTTAACCGACATTGTCTTCATCCATCATCCTCCCTTCCAACACACACACGCCCAACACGCTCAGGAAGAACGCCAAGCTCTCCTTCATGAGGGGTCAGGATCAGCTGCCGTAAATGCATTTGTTGAGATTGTATTTGACAATTCTGATAATCGATTCTCGCTTGAAAATTCCGACGAGGTCGTGGTCCGTCGGACCATAGGACATAAGAAGGATGAATTCTTCCTCCAACGTAAACGCGCGACGAAGAATGAGATTATGAGTCTACTCGAGGGTGCAGGCTTTAGTCGTAGCAATCCCTACTTTATCGTCCAACAGGGGAAGGTCAATGCATTATGCACGATGAGTGATAGTGAACGACTACAGCTATTACGTGAGGTGGCCGGTACGACGGTCTATGACGAAAAGAAGGCCGAATCGACACAAAAGATGGATGAAAATCGTGCATCCATTGAGAAGATTAATGAAACACTCCAATATATGGAAGATCGACTTGAGGAACTCAAGGATGAGAAGGAGGAACTTGATGCCTATCAGCAACTTGACAAAGAACGTCGTGCCGTGGAGTACACGCTATACGATAAAGAACTCCGACGCGCACGTGAGGGACTTGATGAGGTGGAACACTCCCGGAATGAAGAGGTAGACAAACTTAGTACACTTCATGATGAGGTACGTGATGTCCATGAACGTATCCTCGCGGCCGAGGCCGAGGAGAAGACGCGTACATCGTCACTCAAACGTAATGCCGTATACATCCGTAGTCTCGAGAGTGATAGGACAGCGGCCATGACACACCGGACGAAGCTTGATTTGGAGTGTAAGGAGTTAGAAGAGCAGCTTAGTTTAGGGAAGGAGACGCTTGCTAGTAATAAGAAGGAGTTAACGAAACTCAATGATGAAATTAGTAAGGTTGAGAAGGAACTTGCTGATACTGTCCAACCAGCCTATACCGATGCACGGAATGATTTACTCCGTATGACGAATGAACGTAATGAGGCACGTAAACGTATGGAGGGATTGTATGATAAGCAGGGACGGGCGAAGCAGTTCAAAACGAAGAAGGAACGTGATGCTCATCTAAAGACACAAATTGCTGATCTTACCACGGCCATGTCCGGAATGGAGGAGGTCCTACATGAAAAGCGATCGAAGTTGTCGGCATTGCGTAAATCTTTGGTCTCTGAGAGGAAGGAGATGGAGGATAAGAAGAGAGAATTGGAGAACAAGGCCAAGACACTTGACGAACATGTGAAGAGCATCGAAGAGAAGAAACGCGTACGGAATGAAATGGCAGACAGTCGTAAGGAGCAGTGGAGATCCATTAATGAGTTGTCTGGCAAGGTCAATGATGCCAAGGAGTCTAGTCGGAAGGCTTTGTTTGATGTACGGAAGAGCATGCCTCGTGCCACTGCGCAGGGCTTAGATGCATTAAAGCAGATTGTTGTTAGTGAGGGATTGACCATTGGTAAACAGTACTTTGGACTAGTGATGGAAAACTTTGATTTGACTGATGATAAGTATGCCACGGCCGTTGAGGTTGCGGCCCAGAATAGTCTCTTCCATGTCATCGTTGACACTGACTCGACCGCGGCTCGATTAATGAAACGATTGGAGGATGATAAGCTTGGACGTGTCACCTTCTTACCATTAAATCAGCTCAAAATTGACACGATCCGTTATCCCCAGAGCACCGATGTGGCACCTCTACTTGAGCAGTGTATTACTTTTGACTCCACCGTCCGTCGGGCCATGGAGCATGTCTTTGGTCGGAAGCTACTTGCCCGGAGTGTCGATGTGGCCAGTACGTGGTCAACACAGAGTAATATGGATGCCATTACTCTTGATGGGGATTTGTGTAGTCGGAAGGGTGCCTTAACGGGTGGATTCGTCGATACTGAAAAGAGTCGACTACGTGCACACATCGCTCTACGGTTGGCCGAGGATACCTTACACAAGTTCGAATCTGAGTACAGAGAGATGAAGGATAAGAGTACCGATGTTGATCAACAGGTGTCGAATGTCATGGCCGACGTACAACGTCTTGAGGCGAAGCATGCCAATCTTGATCACATGATGGGCAGGATCGAGGATGATGTGCGGAAGTTGACCAAGACATTGGACCGTCAGGAGACGCAAGTAAAACAAATTGAGGAGGACATCCCTCCTATGGAAACACAGATTACCTCCCTGGGGTCACAGATTCAAACTTTGGAAGAGGAGGTGGGGACTGAGTTGACCTCGAAGCTAAGTGACGACGAGCAGGCCCTACTGGATGAGTTGAAGGCGACACAGACTCAATTGGACGGGGACATTGACAAGTGTCACTTTGTCCTTGAGGAAGTTACAATCAAGAGGCAAAAGCTCAAGAGTCTTCTAGAGGATAATCTTATCGTACGCAGGACTGAGCTTACGGACAACTCATCCCGCTCGTCCATCCGCCGTGGAGGTGACGTTGCAAGCCTCTCACCCGCCAAGCTAAAGGATGAACTTGAGCATAAGCGTCGTGAACTCGAGGAGGCGACGCAAACAGCCGACGAGGTCGAACGGCAGCTTATCGAGGTCAAGAAAACTGATGTGACGTTGCGTGCCGCGATCCGTGAACTCAAGACAAACTATGACAAACTCAAAACGGAAGATGCCAGCTTCCAGAAGGAGTTGGAAGAATGTCATAGAGCTCAGGAGAGATTGTTGAATAAGGTGAGGCAACGACATATATGTACATGTACAATTGCTTCGATTACCTTTTTTGCTGACACATTTATTCATCAATTAACAGAGATCCATGTGCATTCAAAAACGAGAGGACTACATGCGCAAAATCCAGGAACTCGGATCCCTCCCCCCTGCTGCCGAGCTTACTGCCTTTACGACCAAGTCGATTGCGTCATTGATGAAGAAACTGGAGGAAATCAACAAGAAGATGCGCAAGTACTCCCACGTGAACAAGAAGGCATTTGATCAATTCGTCAACTTCTCGGAACAACGCACACAGCTCATCAAACGTCGGGAGGAGATAGATGAGGGTGGGATCAAGGTGAAGGAGTTGATTGAGAGTTTGGACAGGAAGAAGGATGAAGCAATCAATAGAACGTTTCGGGGTGTGAGTGCACATTTCAAGGATGTGTTCAAGGAGTTAGTGCCGAATGGTTCTGGTGAGCTCATTATGAGAACTTCATTGGACGAGGCTGCTTTAGTTGAGGATGAAGCCGACTCCGAAGCCGAAGACGACGAAGAAGTGGCTACCGGATCCAAGAAGAAAAAGAAGAAGTCCAAAAAGTCAAAGGAGGGCACCGAGGATCCCAACAATCCGGATGTCAGCCTATTCCGTGGAGTTGGCATCAAGGTCCAATTCAGCCGCTCGTCTGAGAACTTTCTCATGTCCCAGCTCTCCGGTGGACAGAAGGCTCTAGTTGCCATGGCACTCATCTTTGCCATCCAACGCTGCGACCCCGCTCCATTTTACCTCTTTGATGAGTTGGATCAGGCATTGGACTCGACGTACCGTGCGGCTGTCGCGAGCTTGATTAAGCGTCAGGCAACACCGTCGGAGGACCCAAATGATCCCCGGGAGAGTACACAGTTCATTTGCAGTACCTTCCGCCCTGAGCTCGTTGCAGCGGCGAACCGGTGTTTTGGTATTAGTCATCAGAACAAGGTGTCAAGCTTACACCTATTGTCGAAGAATGATGCCTTGCATTTCATTGCCAATCTCATGACAGAGGAAGAGGCGGTTGGGGATGTGACAACTTTGGCAACTTCTAAGAAAAGGAAGATTGCAAAGAAGGTGTTAGAAGATGAAGAGAACGGAGAAGAAGAAGTATCCACCGAGGCTTAGACCAGACCTAGTAGGTGTGCTTTCTTTCTTGCCAATTACTTTATTTCCAACAGAGCAACTGCATTTTATACATAAAAAATAACTGAATTACTCGTGCCGCATCGAGTCTTACATCTCCTCTCATCCTTCGCTCTCTTCTTCTGTCTTGATTTACAGTGTGTAGATGGATATACAATTGATTCGATAAGATCTTATTAAATTTACTTCATGTTTTACTTCAAGGCAAATATCTTAAGCCGGGTATCAACTGATTGAAATAACTTCCTCCGCATCTCTACGCAATCAGCTTACAGCATTGATGAAACTATTTCCATCCTTAATGTCACCATCAACGAACTTCTTCGGCTAGGTCATACAATTCCAGCCGTCAACATTATACGATTGAAACTCCTCTACCCAATAGAACATTCCCGCAATCCACGTTAATTCTTTGTGTTCCTCGCTATGGCCAATGGCATTTGGCTGCTCCCAGTTGATATTGTTATTCGCATATGTAGATCTCCACCTATGGGAAATTTTTGAACAAAGTACCATGACCTGAGAGATAATAGGAAAAATACATTGATGACCAGTGTGTCAACAATCCCTTGTTTTTTTTGCCATTGCTTGGAGAAGCAATCCATCCTAGTAGTCTCAAACTTCTTCAGTAACTCACAATCCAGATATTTATTCACCTTTTCTGGAACTTTGTCATTCATTCCTGCTCCCAGACCACAGACCAGATACTAAACACATCTTTTGCACCTTCTCTTTAAATGGTTTTACAGCCTTTCTACTTTCCATATTTGTTTCATACAAATTGTTGCTCCTGCAGATTTTAGTAGCATTGGCCATGGGCCTACGTTTATAGTCGGCTGCCCCAGTGATGATGCATAGGAATCCAGACGGTCTGGCCTGCATGTGGCGTGTGTGGATGTCGTCTCAAGAAGAAGTAGATGAGAATGTACCATATCCAACACAAAAGTAGACACCAAAAATTCCAAGGGACAAAGATAATAGACTGATTGTTACTCTTCTCTTGATGATATGGTGGCTAAAACAGTCATGGTAGGAGTAGTAGTAGCAGTAGTAGCAGTAGCAGTAGCAGTAGGTGCATCACCACCAAATTATACTGATGAGTCAAGTGCAAAAGAGTATTGTTTCAGATGAAGAGAATCCAATTGGGAGATTATTATGAATGCCATGTCAGTTTTCTTCGTAGTAGTTAGTAGTGTGCCACAAATATAGAATTGGGCAAGGGCAAGTATGCTCATGGTCAACAATTAGTACAATACAAACTAGTCACAGTACCTTTGTTGTTCGTATAGGAGGTGGGTCTCTGTTGGTTCTTATGATTGAAACCCCCAGTCTAGTTCAAACTCATAGCAGGTCTTCTTTATATATATACAGTGTTTCAGCACCTTCGGCAGTGGCTAGTGGTCATAAGTCATAAGGATGCAGCTCCAGCCTTATTATATGCTCTATGGGACCTAAACCTAAGAGTGATGTGCTTGGTGCAGGAGTAGGAGTCACTGTTAGTACTTGTGAATGATACCCCCAGTCCAGTTCATACTCATAGCAGGTCTTCTTTATAAATATATAAAGTGTTTCAGCGCTGGCTACATTGGCTGAAGGTCATAAGGATGCAGCTCCAGCCTTATTATATGCTCTATGGGACCTAAGAGTGATGCGCTTGGTGTAGAAGGTGGAGTCTCTGTAGGAATATGACAACTACCAGCATATAAACAACATAAAACAAAACACCTTTTATATGTGTTGACTGGATGTGATATGAGTATGAAGTTTGCGAGGGCCCCAAATCATCAAATCCCACAGCTATGCCCTTGTGTTTGTTGTACATGGCACATGGCCTAGTACTGTTATGAACAACACAGTGGAGTTACATCCTTATGACAGCCCATCACAGTAGAAGGTGCTAAAAAAATTCTTATTACATATAATATTGAAGTGCAGTCCACTCTAAAGTGGTTCCCTGCCTCAACCATGTCATATTGATCTCATAAGTGTTCCTAGCTGTAAATCATGGGGCTTTTTAACATGCTGCAATAGAGTTTAGCTGTAACCATATGACCACTAACCACATACAAAGTATGTCACTCATCTTCAATATGTATAGACTGGATGTGATATGAGTATCAAGAGGGTGAGGGCCTCTATCACTACATACAACAGCTATGTCCAAGTGTAACTCCAACCACCAGCCTCTGTGAATTGCCCTAGACTTACCTACGAAGTACGTAATTACTCACAGACTTACCTACGAAATACGTAATTATTTCTTTGAGGGATGAATTCCTACGACAATCAACTGCCTACTTACACAAACTTGTACTCAAGTAAATGCTGGTGCGGCTTTTGTGTCAATCGCGCTCGTCACTGACGGACATTAATTGCGTGCGACTCGTTGCTCTAGCACAAACAATACAGGAATCGCTGTAGGTAGTTAAAATTCGTTATTGGAAGGGTGCAGATCCTTCGTCCTAAATGGATGGCATGGAGATCGACTTCGGATTCGGGGAGGACGAACGGATGGACATGGGCGAACAATCATTCAGCACGAGGATTGGAGGACGAACGGATGGACATGGGCGAACAATCATTCAGCACGAGGATTGCACCCTATACAACTGCATATTTAAGATGGTACAATATCGAGCACGATTCTACAAGGAGGATTTCCTCCATGACAGCGTGTACATGTATTGCTCATCTCCGATTTCCCCTAACCCTAAGAAGAGGGGTTCATTCCTCCGTCACACCCCTATGACAATCAAATCGCACATACATTGTCTCGCAGTGATGGTTTAAGGAAACTTTATCTGTATGGTATACCGATTGGAAGTACAGCATGCAAAGCACTAGCTTCGTTTCTTCAGAACCCAGCATCTTATCTCGAGGTGCTCTCGCTGAAGAACACTGAACTTGGTAATGGACAATTGAGAATTCTGTCATCTGGTCTTGGCGTAAACGAGACGCTTAGAGAACTCAACATTGGGACCAACCCTGCTATTACAAATTGGAGGGCATTTTCTTCTGCTTTGGCGAGTCCACGAAGCAGGTTAGAAAAACTTGATCTCTCCGATAATACTATGTGTGATCTCGCGGTACTTTCTATCACCAACGCACTGTTGATCAATACCACCATCAAGTCGTTGATTCTAAACTCGACTTGGAGTATCAGCATTGTGGGCACTAACCATCTTTATCAAATGCTAGAGAGTCCGTCTTGTTCATTGGAAAATCTACACCTCAATCATTATGGGTTAGATGATGACTTGATACAATCTCTCGCGAATGCTTTGGCCAGTAATAGACTTTTACGGACATTGAACCTTGGCAATAATTGGGAGATTACCGACGTAGGGTGGGAGACTTTCGAAGCAGTCTTACGCAATCCAAACTCATCGTTGGAGAAACTGGATTTGTCTCCATGTGAGATCAGTGATCAAGCAATGATTTCATTTGCAGGCTCGTTGACCAACAACATCACGTTGACAGATTTGATATTGGACCATGACATCAAACCCGTCGGATGCGCTGCTTTCATCCGCATGTTGTGCGGCGATTCAAGCATCCTGAGCACGTACCAATCCAACCATACACTCCAGAGACTCTGCTCTGCATACCGGGAGGATTCGTTGCCCGAAGATCTTTTATCCCTCCTGCAAATAAATAGAGACAACAATTTGAGCCAGGCAGTGCGCATAAAGATCTTAATGTTGAGTGACGAAGATCTGGCGCCATTCTTTCTTTGCATGAATAAAAATGCGTTGCCTTATGCCATTGCCTGGATGGCCAGAGATGACAATAGTGATATCTATGACGGATCTCTTAATGGATTTTCCTTGCTGTTCCTATTATTTCGCACTATGCCTACGCTGCTCAAAAGGGGATCGCTCTCTTCTTCTGTCTTGATTTACAGTGTGTAGAGGTGGATATCATCTATTTCTTATTAAATTTACTTCCTTAAGCCGGGTATCATCTGATTGAAATAACTTCCTCCGCATCTCTACGCAATCAGCTTACAGCATTGATGAAACTATTTCCATCCTTAATGTCACCATCGAACGAACTTCTTTGGCTAGGTAATAAAGTTCCAGCCGTCAACATTATACGATTGAAACTTCTCTACCCAATAGAACATTCCCGCGATCACGTTAATTCTTTTTTTTTCCTCGCTATAGCCAATGACATTCCACTGCTCACAGTTGATATTGTTATTCACATATGTAGATCTCCACCTATGGGAAATTTTTGAACAAAGTAAAATACATTGATGACCAGTGTGTCAACAATCCCTTGTTTTTTTTGTCATTGCTTGGAGAAGCATTCCATCCTAGTAGTCTCAAACTTCTTCAGTAACTCACAATCCAGATATTTATTCACCTTTTCTGGAACTTTGTCATTCATACCTGCACCCGGACCAGACACTAAACAAATCTTTTGAACCGTCTCTTTTCCGACAAATGGCTTTACAGCCTTCCAAATAATATTGGCAACTACTGGTACTGGAAAGATGATACATCGATCTAATCGTGTGGGGTGTAAATCACATAACAGTCGGACTGTTGACTGGATAAAGGGTATTAAATTAATGGCACTGATATTGGCCCAACCTAAACCGGCACGTACATCGATGACTAATATTATCTTCTCCATGGACGATCTATCGAGTACATGATCAATGTATATGGCAAGAGCAAGTGCATACACGGACGTAGATGCTAATTGTGTATCAATTCGTGCGGGTAAGTGAAGAAGATATTTCTTTTCGTCATGTTCAAATGTGAACAATGTACATGGAAGCTTCATCGAGGTATTATCCGTCCTATTTTTATGTTGCTTGTCAACGTTTGATGGTTTCAATTCTTCATCCGCTCGTAAAGCCAATTGAGTTGCATATGTCCATGAAGAATCAAAATGACAACAAATAAAATCGTCACAATGATGACGATGTCTCCAATCAAGATAATTTCCAAGTTTTATAATTGCCAACTTGGTATCACCATTCCGATCAACCAAAAATCTACACCGTTCTGCCTGTGTGGATTCCGGTAATGCTTGGTAAATTGTAGTATTGAGTTCATTCGTCAATGCTGGGAGTACTTCTGGTATGTCGAGAATGACGAAATCATCGTCATCTTCTTGGGTGACGACATCATTCATCGCCGTAGGGACGTCCACGCCTCGATCCTCCATCTGGCGGGAAATCAAGAAAAGACCCGTAAGATAAGTAAGGACGACCCTCAATGTCTAGAAACTTAAGGAGATCTAGCCATCTTTCATCCACAACGTGTTAGTGAAGAATAGTCCAATCACAAATTACCATATTATCATTAGTGCCTCAGAAGGGCAGATAATATTGGTGCTTACTGTACAAAAATGGGACGATGTAAAGTAGGGTCAGTCGGGACCGATTTCACATGTCGCTATTGGCTCTCCCTCGACCCCTGTGGTCTATTCTGTCTATCCCTCTCCGTTACACTTCACCTATTCGCGCTCTTCGGTGCCGGTCGAACGTTAATATCTCATCACGTACTCGCACAATGTATTTATGCAACATGTTACATCCCGTGTTCGCTAATGGCATTATGGAGCTTGATGATGGCCACGACCACCGACCCCGGAGCGGTGCCCATGGGTGCACGTCCACTACGATCCAACCTCGAGGCGGGTGAGGATAATGCGATAATCGTGGAACGAGACGTAACGAGGGGTGGATTACAACGACGTAGAGGCGTACGACGATGTCGTAAATGTAATGATAATTATAAACCGAGTAGAGCACATCATGATAGCGTGACCGGACGATGTATTGTGAAGATGGATCATTTTTGTCCTTGGGTTGGCAATGCTATTGGGATATGTAATCACAAGGTTAGTTCTTCTGTACATGGTATTGCATTTTTGTTTCGCACCCAGACTCACTAGATACATATAACTTCTCTCTCTTTTTTTCTAAAATTTGACACAGTTTTTCATCCTATTCATCTTCTACACGTTCTTAACATCCATCGTGTCACTGACATTGATTATTATACGTGTAATTCATTGTCAATACTACATTCCACTACCACCCCAACAACATCTCAACAACTCGACCAATCTTCAACAATTTATAAGTGCCACAACTCCCACCATCCCTTCATTTCAATCCTCTATAGAAGGGTGCTCATCAGGTATACACCATTCGACCGTCATATTCATCCTATCAATAATTACTGTATTATTTTTACTATTCACATTCTGCATGCTAATTGAACAGTCAGAGGCCATAACCACGAACATGTCCAAAATTGCACGTATGAAAACACGAGGCGGACTAGTAGCACACCCGAATGAATACGCTCCCGTGGCAACTGAATTTAATGAAGTATTTGGTGGCGAGCACGCAAGTATGAGTTGTCATTGGTTCGTACCGCTCCCGGTACATTTTCCCGAGTGGGCAATTGATAATATAATGGGATATGAAGAACCGTTGTCGGGTGAGGAGGATTATGAATATGATGAGGATGGGGGGATGGGACCGTATAGAGAACCGTCAGCGACGGATGATGGTCAGAGTAATAGCATTACTACCAGGTCATCGTTGGGGATTTCATCATTGATATCGGGTGATGATGATGATGATGGTGTTGGTGGTGGCACAGTAATGACATTTGATGTCAAGGAGGGGAATAGGATACAACAGCATCAGCACGAATCTTTGTCTCATGAGGATGAAAAGATGATTACACCAGTAGGAGAAAGCCGACTGGCAGGGATCAAGAAACGCTCAAACAATAGCCCCCCACTGCCGCTTGTGTGAAGATAATTCGATCGCACAGCAGTTTGTTATGTGAAAAAACTAAATTTTTATTGTTCCCTCTTCACATTCTTACAACGATTCATTGTTAGAAAAAGATCCGCCCTATACAGCAATCACAATTGTATACACAAATAATATCACCATTGTCACACATTCGTCTTTACCGTACGAGGCAGCATAGATTACAAGCAAAGATCATCCCACCCAGCCAAATAAACGACCCACCACACATTAATGCCACATTCAGAAAGTGACCCAATCCATCGGCACAATCACTCGCGGCCAACCCACGACTAATCCCCATGGACCACCAAATCATGAAGAATATGGCAACTAAGATATAAATGGCCACTATTGGATCATAGCATAATATATCCTTCACCCGACCAATACTTTTAGCACGCGTATCCGTTTCCATTGTTTTACTCATTACCTGATCAACAAGTGTGGCCTTTTTGTTCGTCGGTGATGTTCCATACGACGCACTGCCCTTTTCATTCACGCTGGCTAGTATGAACGGGGCACCATTACTACTATTATCCGGCGACTCGTGTGTAATTCTTAAACATATGTATAGTGCTGCCAAAATGTTAATTAGACATAATATCCCATCGAGATGCAGCCAGTGCAACCCCGACGTACAATCCTCGCTACTACTCTGATCAGAACCGAGTAGCATGAACGTAAAGATGACGGGGGGTAAATTCAGTCCCGTCGCCACGAAGAGGAAAAGACTAAACGGCGACTTGCATAACTTCGTTAGCTGCTCGGTGGCACAGCCACATGCCTTACAGGGGAGCGTGAGGATGGTCCCCAGTGCCTCGCAGCTACCCTGAAGTAGCTTCC
>Ga0247834_1007410_pt1 | contig 11702 bp, 10 predicted proteins | sample LaCruzMarch2015__8_FD_187118 | JGI IMG/M metagenome (GOLD analysis project Ga0247834, IMG submission 187118) | Freshwater microbial communities from meromictic Lake La Cruz, Castile-La Mancha, Spain - LaCruzMarch2015_12m | ecosystem: Environmental > Aquatic > Freshwater > Lake | place: Spain... | reverse complement strand
CTCACGGAACTTCTTGGCAAGTCTGATGTGGTTTCCATGCATGTTGACGGTCGCGCTTCGAATCACCATTTGATTGGCGAGCGTGAACTGCGGAAGCTGCGCCCGGGTGCGCTGCTTGTCAATCTTTCGCGCGGCCATGTAGTGGACCTGGCTGCTGTTGCTGCATCGATCCGCGCCGGTCATCTTGGCGGCGCGGCGGTTGATGTCTTCCCAGAAGAGCCACTTTCCAACCGTGATCCGTTCGATAGTCCGCTCCGTGGGCTTCCCAATGTGATTCTCACTCCGCATGTCGGCGGCAGCACATCCGAGGCGCAACAGGCGATCGGCGAGTTTGTTGCCGCGCGCCTGGTGGAGTTTGTGAACACGGGCGGCACTTCAGGCTGTGTGAACCTGCCGCAGATTTCAGCGCCGCCGGTTCCACGCTCGCACCGGTTCTTGCATCTGCACCGTAATCAGCCGGGTGTGCTTGCGGCGGTCAACGCAGTGTTTGCGCGGCGCAAGATCAATATCCTCGGCCAGGCGTTGCGCACCGATGATGCGATGGGCTATCTCGTCACTGATGTCGACCGCCGATACGCAGCCGACGTGATTGACGAACTCAAGGCAGTTCCGGGAACTGCGCGCCTCCGCGTCCTGTACTAATCGTCTGCTCACTCCAGAACAGCTTTGGCCACACCGAATTTCACTTCGCCGCGCCCCTGTGTTGCGCGAACATCCACGTCAGCACACCGTCCGCTTCGCTCGTGTATGCCTTCGGCCACGCCTCATGTCCAACGCCCGGATACTCACGAACGGTGACTGATCCCCCGGTAGCACGCACCGCGTCTGCCATCGCGCGGCTGCATGCAATCGGCACCACCGGGTCATCAATGCCATGCGCTACCCACACTGGTAGCCCGCGCAAACTGGCAGCACGCGCCGGATCGCCTCCGCCGCAGATGCTTGCCATCGCTGCAAATTTCGCTGGCGTTCGCACCGCAAGATCGAACGCGCCGAATCCGCCCATGGAAATCCCCGTGAGGTACACGCGCGCCGGATCCACCGGCTTCGTGCGCATGACTTCGTCGATCGCTAGCTGCACCGCGTGAAGCGCACGTGTCGGCGAAGCCTTCGTCTTGAGCCCCTCGCTCCACTTCGCCTTTCCCTCGCTATCCAGCGCAATGTCAACCCAACGTTCATCCGCCGGGCATTGCACCGCGAGTACGAAACATGGGTTCTTCGCTTGAAATGCATCGCTCGCCGCGTCATGCACAAAGTGCTTCAACTGCGCTTCGTTGTCGCTGCCGCGCTCCCCGCTTCCATGCAGAAACACAATGAGCGGTACACGAATGCCGCCTTCGATTGCAGTGGCGCGCGGCTCGACCAATCGGTACTTGTAGCTCACTGCGGCTGCATCGCCCACCGCGGGCAACGTCACCCGTCCGGCACTCGGCACCGCTCCGACTACACCGGCCGCGAGCAATACATGTGTGACCGTGCGCATCATGTCAGGGCTTCCCCGTCATATCTTCTGCCGAGGCCTCCGACACCATGCGCGCCAAGAAGATCGCCGGGAACATCACCCCGGTCATCGCTTCCAGCGTGCACGCCAAGCGAGCCCAGGAACTGCGTGCAGTGACATCCGCAAATCCGGAAGTAGTCAACGTCGAAAAACTAAACCACAAGTAGTCAATCCAGCGGCCGATCGGATATTCCGGAGTAGCCCCAGGGACTCGGTAAGCGTTCGGATCCAAGATGGCGATCCGTTGGTGTACCATGGTGAATGCAATGCCGATCAGCAGGTAACTCGCTGCGCCAAGGAAGATCCGCGAGTCGCCGTGCGTGTTGCGGCTGAGTGCCGCACGGGCGATGGCCACCGCGGTCACCACATTGGAAAATGCCACCAAGAACCCCGGTACCACATGATCGTGCAGGGTGACATCGCGGCCATCAATGATCAATATCGCAATTGCAACGACGCTGGGCGCGGCCACTACTGCGGCCCACCACCGTCCACTGGCCACAAAGACTGCCGCAACGCTGGCAATGGTGACAAAGATCGTTGTCGAAATTGGCGGGAAGGGGCGATCCTTGATGGTCATTGGCGCAGTGCATAGGCCGAAGATGAGGAACATCAGGATCGTCTGCGCGAGTTTGATTCTGGGTAAACGCGTCATCTGCGCCGGAGACTACCGTTAACCCGCCGCACTTCTGTACGCGGCACACCCCCGTCAGCGGTTCACTCCGGTGCGTCCCCGCACCCAATCTGCGCCGTGCCCATTCCTGCGCCGAAATCCTTCTCCCAAAAACATTGCCGGAGTCCATACCCCCTAGTTTGGACTCCGGCCCGGATCGATTGGTTACACGAATCCTTCGATCAACCTCGCCGGCGGCGACTGGCTACTAAACCTGCGGCGGCTAGCAGCGAGACGGCACCAGGCGCAGGTACGGGTGCAAATCCGATATCCATATTGTCCATTCCAAGGAAGTTCGAGGTCGCGCCTGGTCCGATTGGCGAAATGGTGAGCCGCGTGATCGCGGCATCGTTTGACCAGAACCCTGCAAAGGTGTCCGAGCTACTCACGGTGCGCACAAACTGTGTCCCATCGGAGAGCGCCAGAGTGACGTAACCACCCACAGCCTCGCCGGCTCCATTCTTAAAGAAGTAATCCGCACCGATTCCAAAGACTTCACCAGATGCAAATTCCACACTCACCGAACGCCCCGCCTGCAGGGTGTGGAGCGCGTTGTTGTACGAACTGAGTCCGCCGATCGCGCTCGCCGTCCACGCCGCTTCGGAGCCAACTTGGCCCATCAAACTGTTCGACGTCAGACCAGGCACGACGTTGGAGAAGTCCTCGCGGATGACTGCCGTGTCACCATGCTGCAAGGCGGCCCAGATGGCAAACGTGACGCGCGAATCGCACACAGTCATCGAAGCAAGTGCGGGCGACGCAGCAACCGCGGTAGCAACAGTACCAATCAATAATCGGGATCCAAACATCTGGGAATCCTTGGCAAGGGTTGAGAACTAATGGACTGCCTCAGACAGGGAACGGCAACCATCGGAGAGGAACTCGCGGAGTATGTCGCGCGACCGATGAAGCGCAAGTATCCCCTGACGGAATATGCACTTATGCCTGCCGAGTGGGTGTCATAACCGCAAACAGGATGGGATCAGCGATCGCCGCGCTCGGCTCACTTCGCGTGCCGAATTCAGTTGCACGGACCCCAGTCGCCAAGCAGGATCCCTAGGTCGGCACCGGTCACCAATCCATCCTGGTCAAGGTCGCTTCGATTGATCGACTGTGCCCAATCTCCAAGCAAAATGCCGAGATCGGCGCCCGCAACAAATCCATCGAGATTGATATCGCCGGGGCATGTTGGAGGTGGTGGCGTTCCACCAGCAATCTCAATCACCGCCAAATGCAGGTAGGTTCCGCCGGAATCAGGCATGTCGTTCCACGTGCCTTGGGTGCCGAGCATCTCCGCGACGTCTTCCCCAGAACCTGCATTGTTGGGCTCGCCAGCGTTCCAGTTGCTGTAATTCGCGGGCGATCCGTCCGGCCACGCAAAGGTGCCTTCACTGGCAATGTCGTTGAAGCCAATCCACAAGCGTTGTGAAGTGCCTCCATAACTGCCAAAGTTCTGTTGGATAAAGTCATTCTCTGCCTGGTCCGCAATGGATGCCAAATGCCCGCCAAACATCTGTGCGGTTGCCTCCGCTGCCGCCCACGATGCAATGTTGAGGCCGATATATCGATTCCCATTCACCGGGTTAGTGACATCCACCAGTGGAACTACGGCGCCCACCGTGAATGAACCAGAACCGAAACCGGTCGCGGCGTAAGAGCCAACCCGAATGGTGTAGGTGGCTCCCGCAGTTGCCCCAAACTGCAGTTTGCTCTGCAGCGTGCAACTGTCATCATTGCAGGCGATAGTTGAGTCAAGCGTTGGACATCCGCAGCCGGGATACGCCGCCATCTTAGTGTCCAGCGTTGTTCCGCCGCACAGCGCCACCTCAATCAATCCTGTGGCCGGTGCCGTCCAGCAGAACCAGACATCGTTAAATACCTGCGTCACGCTGAAGAACAAGCACGCGGCATCCGGATTGCCGTCAGTGGTTGCGCCAACAGTACTGAATTGAAATGTTCCGTATCCAGCGATCGGCGTCGGCGCGGAACACGCATCGTTCTGCGCGTTGGCTGTGGCACACATCAACAACGAGGATGCTGCAATTGCGAGATTGCTACGGATAACCCGGGACACCTGGATCTTGGTCATGATGTTCGTTCCTGCGCTGATGCCTACGGAAAGCCGGCGGCCGATGCCGCGGCGCATTGCAAGTGTGCCACAGACTGCCGCCAAGTCCTCGACAATTGCCCCAAGTTTCGTAGGGATCCTTCGCGGCACCCGTCTCAGAGCCGCAGATCGCCGCTCGGCGGTACGATTTTTAGTGCCAAAGGGCACTCCCCATGAACAACATGACCCGTTCTGTCTGGCGTCCGGTCCGCTTCGCACTTCTTGTGGCTGGCATGGTTGGCACAAGCGCGTTGATGGCGGCGACCGCATTAGTCGCCCCGTCCGCCGCGCAATCGCCGCCGACCGTTGCGGTTGCAGAAAAACCTCGATTGGCAATTCGCGCTGTCGCAGCAACACCTGCGGTCACCGCGCAGGCCAAAGTTGACGGCACCGACAACGCACTCATGCAGATCGAGCAGGGCGCTGATGTGCAACTGCTGAGCGCCATTGAAGCCACGCGGCGATTTGAAATCGTTGCCCGCGCCGATCTTCCCAGCATCATCAAGGAACAAGACCTTACCCAGAGTGGCAATGTCAATGTCCTTGATCCACAGGCGGCGCGCGCATTTCAACTTGCCGGCGCGCGCTATGTTGCAACGTTGACCATCAGCAACTACCAAGAAGTAGTTGAAAAGACTGAGCTCCTCAATCAATTCGGAACCTCGAAGGCTGAGCGTCGGACGATCAACCTGCAAGCCGTGCTGAAGATCTTTGATAGCACGACCGGTTCATTGTTTCGTTCGACGCAAGTCACGCTCTCTGAAAGTGCAGTCAATGAGATCATGCCGGGCGTTGAGCAAAAGGGTGTCAAGACCAATGTGGTGCTTGGTGCCGTAGCGAAGAAATTGGCAACCGACGTAGCCAATGCCATCGCTGATTCACTTTCTCCTGCGCGGGTCATCGGCTACACGCTTGGTCAAATCACTTTCAATCGCAGCGCAGAAGGCGGCGTTTCTGTTGGGCAAATTTACGAAGTATTTGTGCCCGGAAGCGCCATGATTGACCCGGATACCGGCGAGCAACTTGGCGCTGAGGAAGTGCACGTCGGTTGGGCGCGCGTCACCGATGCAGGTGCGCGCTTCTCCACCGCGCAAGCGATCGAAGACCGCGGAATTGATCGCGGCGCCATGTTGCGATTGCGCACGCAGGGTTTGCCCGCCGGCATTGATCCAAATGCGAAGGCCACGGGATCATCCGCGAGCGCGCCCGGCGCGGCGAGTACGTCTGCATCACCAAGTGCACCCGCAAGCGCTCCGACCGCCAACGCCCCAGCCACAAACGCTCCCGCTACAAACCCTCCCTCTGCAACCACCCCGACCACAACGGCTCCCGCTGCGATCGCTCCCGCTGCATCAGCCCCCATCCGCATGGCGATCTTCGTGAAGCAGCGCCCCGTCTCAGTTGCGCCGGAAAAAGTCTCTGTCTTTGAAGACCTTGTATCGGCCGATTCCACCGGTCCCGGCGTGCAGATCATTCGCCGCGAAGACTTGGTGAACGCCGTCAATCGCATCGCGCCCGCGGGTCCAAATGCGGGCACCGACCTGCTTGGTTCCGAGGCCGTTGATCGCATCCTCTCCAACCAAACGTCAGCCGTGCAACTGGCAGCGCAGATGAAGGCCGATGTCATTCTCACCGCATCGATCACCGCGCTGCAACGCTTTAAGCGTCATCTGGATGACCCAACCACCGGCACCCACACGGATGTTGATCAATGGACGCTGGTCACTACCTACGGCCTCATTGACGGCGTCACCGGCGCAAGCCTCGCGGCGGGCACCGTCCAATCCGACTACGCCAAGCGCGACACGCCTGAGCTGAAGGTTGAAGTTGATGCCATTGACGTGTTGCTTCGTGATGCCGCAAGCCGCATCGGTGCCGCGGTGCGCGCCACGGTAGCGGACACACGCACGCGCCTGGCAGCAGCTCCGGCAGCAGACGTCATGGTGAAGTTCAGCGCCGTGCTTGCGGATCTCAGCATCCCTGATGTGCGCACCAACGAGGCCGGCGAATACGTGGTCGGCGCCAACAACTACAACTTGCAACCAATGAATGTCATGGTGAAGGTTGACGGCGTGGCAATGGGCGCGGCGCCTGGCGCTTTCCCGCTGCGCCCCGGTCTGCACCGCGCGCGGTTCGAGCGCCCCGGCCTTGAGCCCATGGAGATGATGGTGAACGCGCGCGAAGGACTCGAAATTTCCGTGCCGTTGCAGTTCACGCCGGAAGGCCGCGCCAACTGGCAGCGCGACGCGGTGTTCTTCAATGACCTGAAGAACGGAGCCGTCATGCGCGACGCCGAACTCATCAAAGTCCGTGCCGTTGCTGATTTCCTGCGGCAGAGCAACATTCGGCTCGACACCACCAATGTGCAGAACCTCAACCTCGGCGGCCAGTCGATCTGGTGGCAACTCTTGCAGTGAACGGACAGTGCATGCGAACGGGGTTCTGTGAACTCACTCCCATCGCGTTGCGCGCCGCCACCACCGCGGCGGCAGCGGTTCGCATCATGGCGGGAGTTGTTCGATGTATGGCGGTATCGATAGCGGTTGTGCTGATCACTGGCTGTCAACGCGAACTCCGTAAGTCGGTCGCCGCCATCGACGCCGCATACTCGTCCGGTGACTACCCAGCGGCCGCAAAGCTTGCCGAAGCAGCAGTCAAGCAGAACAACAACGACCAGCAAGACCGGCTCCTGTGGTGGCTTGAAGCGGGGCGCACGCAGCAAGCGGCCGGAGCCATCGACGTTTCCAGCCGCTGGTACGACCGCGCCTTTGTGGAAGTGAGCCCGTACCTTGATTCCAAGGCAGAAGCCACCATCAGCGAGGCGCTCGCCACGACAGCGGTGAATCAAACCATTCGCATCTATCGGGCAACTCCGCCGGAGCGAATCATGTTGTGCGCGTTGCAGGGCGCCAATTTTTTAGTGCAGTGTGACCTTGCACGCGCTCGCATTGAATTCAACCGCGCCGCTGACTTTCAGCAAGACGCAGTGGCGCGCTTTGAAAAAGAAGTCAACAACGCACAGGAAGCAGCCAACAAAGAATGGTCCAAGAAAGGCTGGAACACCCAGATCGCCGCATCGGCAACGACAAGTGTTCGCAAAGAGCAGGGAAGAGATCCTGCGACGCTCGGCTTTGCATCGTTCGCAAATCCATTCGTGAGTTACCTGCGATCGGTATTTCTGATTGCAACCACTAGCGAAATGGGTGATCGCCAGAACGCACGCGCCGATTTGCGATCCGTTCAGGAAATGATGCCGAGCATCGCCGCTGCAGCCGAAGACATTGCGCTGATTGACTCAGGAGTTTCGCACGGCAGCGCCGCATTCACGTGGGTGTTCTTTCTCACCGGACTCGCGCCGGACTACAAGGAGTTTCGCTTAGATATTCCTATTCCGGTCGGTAATGTGAATTACGTTTCAGCCGCGTTTCCCATCCTGCGCAAACGCCCTTCATTCACTCCAGTCATTGCCGTTGCTGGCGCGGGCGGGGCGCGTTCGGAGACCATTGCAAACATCGACGCCATGGTCGAGGCAGATTTCGATTCGCGATTGCCGCTCATCGTGACCCAGGAGATCATCAGTTCCGCCGCCAAGGCCGCCGCCACGTGGGCGGCCAGTCAGGCCGCGTACAACAGTTCCAGCAACAGCACCGCGGGCATACTGGTGCAGATTGCTGGGATTGCCTATCAAGCAGCATCGACTGCAGCGGATCTTCGTTGCTGGTCAACCATGCCAAAGCAGATCGCTTTGCTGCGCGTCCCCACGCCGGCGTCGGGTCGATTGGACCTGGTGCGCGAAGACGGAGCTGCGTTGTGCACCCTCCATGTAGAGCCCGGCGCGCCGAATATTGCGCTGGTCACACTGCCGTCAATGTCCGCCAAGAGTCCCAGCATCATGCTGTACCGTGGTGGCACTGTGCACGGCCCCCGCGCGCCGGTACTTGATCAATGACGAGGAACACACCAATGATTCGCACCACGAACGTCACCACCAACAGTCTCGGCACCCCTCGCACGCTCCGCGCCACGAGTGCCGCAACATTCATCACCGCCGCCATCACCGTTGCCGGTTGCGGTTCGGTGAATACCACGTACACCCGCACCACGCCAGCCGATTCTGCGATTTCGGCACAGACACGGGTCAATGACCTCTTCCAGCAATTCTTCCTCACTGCAAAGGAAGTGCGTATGAACCGCACCAAGGGCGGACCCATGGAAGTGCAAATTGATGTTGAGAACAACGGTTTCGACTACAAGACGTTCTCGTATCGATTTGATTGGGTCGATACCGCTGGCAACGTCATCCCGTCACAGTTGAGCGTCTGGAAGGTCACCAACGTTCCATCGGGCGGATCAACAGTGATTCGCGCCATTGCTCCATCGGACGACGCTTCTGATTTCCGTCTGCAACTGCGACAGTCTGAGTCATAAAGCGTTCGGTGCTCGCCGCACGCCTTCGCATTGTCCATCAATCACGCGTCATCTCCCAGCACTCCCAACGTACGATCCAGACCACCATGCGCATCCGCTCCGTCATCGTCCTCTTGCCCATCGCCCTCCTTGCACCAGTGGCATGCGAACGCGCGCGCTACGTTGACACCGGTAGCCCAGAAGGCGTGATCACGGTTGGAAACGTGGACATGCAGGACATCTTGAAAGCGTCGAGCGGCATGCTGGAATCGCTTGCCGAAACCGGCGTCCTGAAGACCGCCAAGAACAAGCCTGCCCAGTTGGTGATGGGCGAGATTGTCAATGACACCAGTTCGCGCTTCGATGTCGGCGAAATGACCTACCGCATGCGCGAGCAATTGGTCAACACCGGGCAGGCCGCCGTAGTAACCACTTTCGGCAACACCCCTGAAGACAAGCAGGCCCAAGAAGTGCTGCGTCGTGAGAAATTCCTGAAGGGCGAAACCTCGGAACCGCTCCCAGACCCAGACTTCTCCCTCACTGGAAAGATCACCCAAGTCAAGCGCAGTGCCGGCGATACCAAGCAGGTCACCTACACCTTCCGTTTGACGCTGACCAACCTTCGCTCCGGCCTTGAAGTGTGGACCAAGACCGTGGATATGACCAAGCTTGGAAACAAGAACGCTGTCGGTTTCTAAGCACAGGGGAATCAACTGTGCGCAGTCGACTTCTTTCAGCAGCGCATGCGCCTCCATCGCGATCTCTGACTCCACACGCTCGGCTATCGCCGCGTCAAGTCTCGCTGCTTGCCCGACTTGCGGACCCCGAATCAGTCACTACCGTCGAACTACCGCTCGAGGTTTCTGAACTCTCGGAAGTGGTGATCGCCGCTGACCGGCATGGGGTGATGCCCATCGTTGCGCGAAATCTCGCCGCTGCGCACGTCACCAGGGGTTCCTTGTTCGGCGAGGCTGCGCGGATTTTGGATGCCCATCATGACCAACTCACCGTTGCGGTCGGCCAATCGATGCTGCTTGATCATCACGCGAAGCGCATTACCGATTGCTTCGCGGCGCATGGAATCGTTGCTGAGATCGTCAAGGGGCCTGGGTTCGCCGATCGTCTCTACCGTGACCGTGGCGATCGGCAGTACACCGATATCGACTTTCTAGTTGCGCCACATGCACTTGACGAAGCGAACCGCGTGATGCCGGGCGTTGGATTCCATCGACCGCAGAAGGCATGGGACAACTCGAACCGGGATTGTGAGTACAAGTGGTTTCTTGAGGGAAACCGTTCGATCTTGGTGGAACTGCACGGCAGCCTTGTCCACTCCCGCGCGCTGCGACGGTGCATCCCGTTTGGTCACGCTGAGTTGCTCGCGGCTCGTGGCGAAGGAAACCACGTTGCGATCGCCGATTTGATCGTTGCCACTATTCACGCCTCGTGCGGGCACAAACTCCACCGGCTCAACATGCTGGTTGATGTCCTGCAAGCCGCGCGTCGCATTGCGGCTACTGATGAAGATGCACTCAATGTCGCGGTGGATCGTCTTGGCGCGCGGCTTGAAATGGGGGTGACACTTGGCGTTGCAAGTGATCTATTTGGTGATGAGCGCGTGCGCGCATTGGCGGCGCGCTTTACTGACCGCTGGGCGGTGACACTGGGGCGCCGTCTCGTTACAGCCGAAGCGGTGCTTGCGGCGCAGTCCGGCGCTGGGAAAGTATCACGAATTCGCAGGCATATGTTCCGGCAATTGCAGCAGGTGAGCATCGCCCGTCCGTGACGGTTCATTGCGCACGCAATCATCAACCAAGCCCGGAATTCGATGCAGATCTTTCCCAATGCAGAGGTCATAGACCGGGACCGATGTACTCATTTGCGCAAGCAATTGAAACCGGTGAGCCTGTATCGGTAGCAGTCCGTACCGAGAGGACCGAACATTGTCTGCTGCGAGTGATGCCAACATCTGCGCACGGTCGCTCACGCGGATCTCGCTGCGCGAGGCGACCCGCGACAGCCGAAACAATGCTGCAACTGGACGCGGCATGTGTTGTCCACGCCGGCGGAATGGATTGAGTTTCTCTCGTGGTAATCGGCGTTCATGCTCGTCGGTCCAGGGACCCGTCAGCAGCGGCTGCACCCACGGCATCATTGCAACGCTCTTCCGGTGAACCTTGAGATCGCGGGGCATGCCCCACGCCTTCACGACGCCATCGCTGTGAATGAAGGCGACATCATCAGACTCCAGAGCAAATCCTCCTGCAACAAGTGCGAGCGCGGTGGTGGTTTTTCCAACGCCACTCGGCGCATGTAGCAGAATCATCCGGCTGTCTTCTGGCAGCGTCAGCGCAGCAGCATGAATCATTGCTTGCCCGCCCGCAAATGCAGCTGCCTCAATGGCCGCGATACCAAGCGTGGTCCCTAGTGAGCGTTCCTCGCCCGGATGGAATGTCACGTGCGCACGCATCGCATGATGATCAGCATGCATTGCGCCGCGCCCTGGGAAAATAAGCAGCGTCCGCTCGCCATCAATGAAGAGTTGGCATTCTCCGCCCGGCATGACGGGACCTTCAAAGGCCAGCACTGCTGTCGTGCTCGCGGTGGGCAGTGAGCCGTGTTCGATGGTCAGGTGAAAGGGCGCAGAGTCGACTCCGCTACTCGTTCCAACTTCGCGGTCAGTATCCGATAGTTCGGAGTAACTGCTGGCAAATTGCGCCGCAAGGGCGGAATTGGTTGTTTCAACAATCAGTCTTCGATCGCCGAGGTTGTATGCGGAGCGACATGGCATCATTGCGCGCCAGCCCCGGTACCGACGCGATGCACCAAGATGGTGGGCATATCCTTGATGCGGTCATTCAGCACAGGCTTACCTTGGATACACACCCAGCAGTGTGCTGCGAGGCGATGTGTTCCGATTGAATCACCATCGATTCCAAAGTGAAGCTCTGGTGCATAGCCTGCTTCTGCCAAGAATCGGCATCCGAGCAAGCCTTGACGAAGACACCGTCGAT
>Ga0247834_1007407_pt1 | contig 11705 bp, 14 predicted proteins | sample LaCruzMarch2015__8_FD_187118 | JGI IMG/M metagenome (GOLD analysis project Ga0247834, IMG submission 187118) | Freshwater microbial communities from meromictic Lake La Cruz, Castile-La Mancha, Spain - LaCruzMarch2015_12m | ecosystem: Environmental > Aquatic > Freshwater > Lake | place: Spain... | reverse complement strand
CACAGGCCCGGTATAATTTTGTGATCAATTTTGATTGTTTCATGACATGTCCATCCTTGAAAACTATTTATACCGTTAGTGAAATAATTGCCAATAAAAAAGAGCCCTAGAGCCCTTAGTGCTGGTTACGAATTCCAGCGTCCACCATATCTTGTGGCCGGTTTGTTTACTTATGGTGCTGTGTGTTGCAGTTCTGTTACACAATTTGCAGAATCATGCGAGTCAGTCCCACCATGTCTATGCTTACCAAAAGTATATAGTTAGCCAACATGCCAAAAGATTTCCTAGTATAACTAGCCCAAGCATACATGGCACAACCAGCAATCCAAATAGGATACATTGCCAGTAGTGGAGGGTTGGGGACGGTGATGGCCATTGTGATCGAGCAGCCAATAGACACTGCCCAAGCCACAATCTCAACCGCAAACCGAACAGGGTAAGTTTTATAGTCATCTCGTATCCAAGAAAAAATGTTAGGTAATATATCGTTCATGCCTGAGCCAGTCGCTGATTGTACACCTGCTCACTGGCAAGATTCTTGCCCTTGGCCTCACACTGAATATCCCACTGATCACCAAATGTCAAGGCCCATTTATTGCAGGCAGTGTTCCACATCATATCGCTATGTGCCCGGAGTTTTTGCTTTTTAAAACCTGCTGCAAGTAGTCCAGCAAGATCGGGTCGAACTCGGTGATCGTGACCCACCAAAATATCTTCACGGCTAACACTGTAGTGAAGAGCAGGACGAACACCACGCCAAGACTCAACAACCCGTTGCGCACGAGGGTCCGCAGGCGTGATGTATTCTCCGCTGTTGATCCAGTGATGGTGTATGTCCAGCACAAGAGCCACATGCTCAGCCACAAGTAAAGTAGATTCGATGCCATTTGTCATTTCGTCATTTTCGATGGAGATAAGATTCCTGGCCTCGGGACTGAGGCGACCCAAGGTCTTTAGGAATTTGGTGACACCACCTTTGCCACTTAAATGTACATTTATCTTGAATCCTGAGTCATGCCAATTTTTTCCATAGCCCATCCAGCGGGCCATGTCTGCATGATATTCAAATTCTTCTATACTGCGTTCTACAATAACGTCATGCTCACTGGCCAACACACAGAACTGTCCAGGATGGAAGCTGAGTCGCACACCTAGTCTGCGGGCAGTTTCACCAATGGGAGCAAAAATCTTTGCGCAGTGGTCTTGTATCTCTGGCCGCTGCCACCAGTTGATCCAGCTGGCTTCGGTGTAGCCTTGCAGCATTTCTGAACCCAGTCGTACCATTCTACGACCCTCGGGCAGGGTGGCCACTCGTTCAATCATTCGAACTGCTGCTGCGGCATTGTGATTCATTATGTCCCATTGCCGCTGTTCAGCTTCGTCCTTGTGCTCACGAAGCCAGCGCATGGTAGTTGATCGGCCGTTTAGTTCACGGTCTACAGCATTGACTTTCATGCCGCCGCATTCGGACGGATCATTGAGCCATTTGCAGCAAAAACCAATTTTGGGTGTAGTCATATCAATCACTGTTGTTGTTCAGTAATTGTAACACATTTGGTAATAAATCTCTAGTGATATTGGAGAGTTTTTGGATAGATTCGTCAAGATTTTTTGGATGATCTACAATCACCCATTGTTTTCCGCTGTCCTTAATAGACTGCGCCAACAGTCCGATATAGTTATTTCGGCTGACCTTTGCGTTGGGTTTGGATTCTAGGTCAAATCCTACCATGATTATGACATCTGCTACACTAGCTGATAAATGAGCAGCAACAATATCATCTATTGAATCCACAACAAAATCAAATGCTCCGCCAAACACATTGACACGTGGTGGATTGCTCAGAGTTTCGTAAACCGTTTTTGGAATATAGAGATTGCATACATCAGCATAGCCTTGCTCGATTAACACTGCTGCTTGATCAGCGTCCCAACACACCACGTTGTCGGTTTGGTACGCTCGCTGAGTGCGCCAGCTGCCCCAGATGGGTGCAATGTCACGCATGGGTTGTGTGTTTGCACTTGGGGGCAACAAGGTGTTTTCAGCAAACAACCACGCTATGTTCATAGCTCACGATGTAGATCTAGAGTCACACAGTGAAATCCGCCGCCCAGCGTTCTGCTGTGACGCAGTTCAAGAGGTATAACAGTCATGCCCATGCCCTGTTCCAGCGCCTGTATCATGGCGTGTTGTTTGGCATCTACTATGACTTTTCGAGGATCAATGCTCAACATGTTGAGTCCGATCCATTTTGAAGCATACGGATATTGATAGAATCCTTGTGCAACTACTTCGTCAACAAAAAATATTTCTTTGCCCTTGAGATGTCTTGGTAGATCTTTTCTATTGCGATCTAGCCTGCTGCCATTCACAACAAATTGATCTGCGTTCAAGGCCACGATGGTTGAATCAATATGCACGCCAGCATAGAAGTTGCACAGTTCAATATCCACATCTGGAAACTGATTGCATAGCCATTCGTATGCTGCTCGATTGCCTGAGGCTGATTCAAGAAACAACCATTTGTGTTGTGTCACACGCAATATATTGGCTGCATCCAGTACCATGCCTGCTGCCCGTGGCATGGTGATAACCTGATCTGCTGCTTGTAAAATATCATGATAGCACTGTAGTTCCATGTCTCTGCAGGGATACATCATGACCGGATCAATTATGGTTGACCCATGCACAATTAGTCTATCCCTGGGGCAGTAGTTGTACAGGCCATCGTGAACTTGAAAGTTCAGCGGATCAGGACGCACAACTTCAACACCGTGTGCTGTGAGTGTATCTGCCAGCGTTTGCAGATCCTGATTGGCTTCGTCTATGATCCATTGCGGTACAGGACCACGTGGCACAGGAGTTTCTTTCCAGAGTGTACGCTCTGCTTCGCCACTAAACACAGGATCATTGATGGGCCAGTTGGCATGGGTAGCATCACCCACCACCATGCTCTTGAGTGTGCTGTATTCGTCGTAGCTGGAAATTTTCATGTGGTTCCGGTTAATTGTAGGGTGTAGCGATCAGTTTTGCCAACATTGGCAGCTAGGTGCAAGAAGTCATCACGCCAGCTGACCCAGTCGCCAGCACGCCAATTGGTAACAGGCACACCGTTCATTTCCAGGTAATGCCCACTAGACCAGTCTTCCAAAAACACAATGGTACGAACCACTGACTGTGTTGACTCAAGTCCATGTATGAGTTTGAATCTGTTGTAGGTGTCTCTGTGGGCGGGTAATACAGCACCCGGCGGCATACGATACACACTCCAACCTAGTTTGGTGCAACAAAATTTGTCACAGATAGAACTCATCCAGGCAGGCTCAGAGAAACGCATGTCATACATGTCCCCGGTAAATTTACTTTGTGTGTATCCCAGCTGACGCCATTCTGCTAGGCTTTCTCGATCATTGAACTGTTCGTGTATGTAGTCAAGATCACGATGTTGCAGGCCCCAGTCAGGATCTATGTGACCTTGTGCCCAGATATTATTTTGGTCGAGTGTTGCCATAGTGAACGACTTCGTACTCCGCAGTTGAAGTCAGTTTACGCCAGGGATCAACTATAACACTGCCCGGCGTGATAGCACAGTAGGGTTGAGTATCCAATTGGTCGCCGGTGTATTCATAAGTGATTTTGCGATTGTGTGCCCAAAGGAACACAGCAGGATAATCCACACTGTCGACCACGTGGGTTCGATCATCTGCCAACGGATCAATATAGATCACTTGATGTCCTGCTTGTTCTAGATAAAATCCAACTAGGGTACTGTAACTGCCGATGCAATAGGGAACGTCTGGTTTGTATGCTTTACCATGAATCACCACAGGCAAGTTGTTGTGAGTTGCACTTTGATCTAGCAAGAACCGGGCCAAGTTCTTGGCTTGTATTTCTCTAGCATGCATCACAGTATCAAACAAATCGTAGCCAATATCGTATTCTTCTGCCAACCAACGCAGAGCAATGTTGTCTCTTGGATGGCAAGCACCTGCGTCGCCCATGCCCGCTGTCATGTACTTGGGTCCCATGATACGCATGGTACTACGTGCAAGTGCATCTGTGACTACGTCAACATTGATGTGTCCAATGCGTAGGGCAAAGTCCTGGATCATGTTGACCAGGCCTACTTTGGCACTGATAAATGTGTTGTAGAAAATTTTGATGGCTTCGCATTCGTCCCAGGTTCCGATTTCGTAGCGTGGGTTGTTTGCCATAATAGTCTTGTACAGGTCAATCAGTTCGCCAGCCAGTGCATTAGGGTTGCCGTCTTCTGTGCCAATCATGACCATTTCTGGGTTGATCATGTCCCACTTGACCGATCCCATAGCAATCAAGTAAGGATTATACAGGAATTGATGTTGTGGGTCAAGTAACGGAAAGAACTTGCGGCGGGTAGTGCCGGGCAATACAGTGCTGATCAACACAACCTTTTTTGGCGAAGTTGCGTATTTGTTTATGTTCTTGATAGCGTCGATCACAGCATCGTGACCAAAGTCTTTGGGTTTCATATGGCTGCTAGGAACGGACCCATCGTAACCTTCCTGGTGCGGAGTTGGCACAGCAATAAAGATCCACTCGCTTTGATTCACAAGTTCGTCAATATCACAAACTTTTACCAGGTCACTGGTTCGCGGGTAAATATCGTATCCCCGGACCGTGTGCTGCTCTGCAAAGACTTCTGCACAGTCCAGACCTAATTTGCCAATTCCAATAAATCCAATATTCTTCATATATGTCAGTTCCTTTAGATAGATTATACAACTATTTGCATGATGTTGTCGACCATGATATAATAATTTATCGCTTCACACCACACGGCTCAAAAAAACTTGAGGATCTGATGCCGTTGGATCTACAATCAAATTGGTCTAAGATAATGACCACGCCGCATGTAATTTTTCATGATCAGGAACCGTTGAAGTTTGATTTGTGGACTCGGGATGATTTTGCTCAGGAATGGTTTCGAAGGATAATTAATTTTCAATGGAATCCTTTGTATTCCGGGACTGAATATACAAATTATCGAGTTTCATTGCATGTCAGAGGATCGATTCATCTTAATTTATACGATTACGTTTTGTTGGTACATTCAGAAAAAAATAGCAAAGAAGTTGATACATATTTTCAACATGGATTTTTACCAGTGTACTACTGGAGTCATGCTCTAATTGCTGTCGACTGGTTCAGATATGCAGCACACGACCCTGTGCTACAATATGATACTAACACATTTGCCCAAGATTTTTTAATATATAATCGTGCCTGGTCTGGCACTAGGGAATACAGACTAACGTTTGCTGATCAACTGGTTCACGCAGGACTGGTAAAATATTGCCGCACCAGTTTTGCACCAATGGATTCAGACATGCATTATAGTCAACACAAGTTTGAGAATCCCGAGTTGGCAATTGTCAGAACTGATTTAGAAACATTATTACCTCCAAACACACATGATTCTCATGCCAGTGCTGATTACAACAATCTAGATTATGCTCAAACAGGCCTGGAAATTGTGCTAGAAACCCTGTTTGACGATTCGCGACTGCATCTCACAGAAAAGGCCCTGCGTCCCATTGCCTGCGGTAAACCATTTATGTTGGTAGCCACGGCTGGTAGTTTAGAATATTTGCGTAGTTACGGATTTGAAACATTTGGCAATCTGATTGACGAATCTTATGATCTCGAAACAGATCCTGTGGCTAGATCGAATGCTGTGATCAGAGAGATGAACCGAATAAGCTCTCTAGCTTCTGCAGATAAAATTGCGTTGTGGAATCAATTGCATCAAATTGCTGCAAGAAACAAGCAGAGATTTTTCTCTGCTGAGTGGCAAGCCGGTATAATACAAGAGTATGCTGACAACATGAATCAAGCCATGATCACAATGAATCAGCATTGCACTGGAAAACACTGGAAACAATTTCAAGAATTAAATCGTGCAGCTGGAATAGCAAGTTCTCAATCACAGGAAGAAATAGATCACGTAGTAAACTATCTAGCTCTTAAGAACAGTTCCAGACCAGTGGTTGGGCAATGATTCAGTCTTTAGCCGTTGAATACGGGCGTTCAACTCAGTGTAAAAAGTGTCTAAGTCCCCATTCCATTTGCCCCGTAAATGTTCCATGGCATCTTCACAATATTTCCAGTTGCGTTTGCGATATTCAACCATAAGATTGGTATGCAGGTCATGAAAGTGATTCATTGTGGGCATGTCCTGTAATGGCACATGCTCTACCAGAGCGTATGCGGTCATTGGAGATTGTTTTCCTTTGATCTCAAATGTATCCAGTTCCAGAACAATGTGTTTTTCTGCGGCAGCCTGGCCGATCTCTTCTCCAAATATTATGTGCATATCAATTCCTTTTAAATATGTATCATGAGCATGACCTTTGATTTAATTTCTGATTTACATTTGGACACCTGGTCCGAAGAATTCAACTGGCACGGGCAACCCACCAGTCCTGTTTGTGTGGTAGCAGGTGACATAAGCCCAGATCCCAAAATAGTAAGAAACACACTGAAACATCTGTCAAACTGTTATGCTGCTGTGTTTTATATCGACGGCAATGACGAGCACCGATACAGATATCATGAGCTGGGAGAAAGCTATCGCGATCTAGCCAGGACAATAGGCAAATTGCAAAGAGTAACTTATCTCCAGGAAAACGTGATAATAATCGACGGTGTGGCTATTCTAGGAACCAACGGTTGGTGGGGATATGATCTGGACACATCCATCAGTCGAGATGAGGGCAAACAACGCATGGTAGATTGGTATGAACGAATCATGCCCGGACACCCAATTGATCCTGAAGAACTCAGCAATTGTGCCAGAGCTGACGCTGCTTATCTGATCAACAGTGTGCAAAAATTACAAACACACAACGATGTCAAAAAGATTGTGATTGTCACTCACACAGTACCGGGTGCAAATTTGATACAACACGATATTGAACTATCTGGTACCACACAATTCAACCACATGGGCAATCGACTCATGAATCTGGTGCGCACCAATGACACCGAACACAAAATACATACCTGGTGTTTTGGCCATTATCACGGCGCTGTGGATCAAAATGTAAATGGTGTGCGATTTGTCAACAACTGCCGTGGACGCGGCGACACACCCTACAAACAGGCACCTTATTTTCCCAAAAGAATTGTTGTAGAAACGTGATCCCGGAATTACTCGGCGTCAGGTTCTAGTTTGATCTGCAATGGATACTGCTGCTTTCTTGCACTTTCAGTAACCTCTACACCTTTTTGTTCGGCAATTTCATAAGGCAACACTGCCACAATAGCTGATCCGTGTTCATGTATGCTTACTGTGAGTTCAGTGGCAGTTTCTTCAGTATAACCAAAAAATTCCACTAGACTTTCTATCACAAAGTCCATGGTAGTGGTGCTGTCATTGATGTAGATCACACGGTAAAGAGACGGCTCCTTGATGGCTTTTTTTGTTTTTGAAATAGTTGCTGCTTCTGCGTTTGCCATGTTATTCCTTATGGAGTGGTGGAACTGTTCCACCACTGTATTTACACAATTATATTATACTGCGTATGTGATTGCAATACTTTTAGGCTTGGCTGACTCAGGAACTTTGCGTTCCAGATACACAGTCAAGATACCATTGCTAATGCTTGCGCCGTTTACTTCCACATGCTCACTGAGTGGGAATGTTTGTTTAAAGTCGCGTTGTGAAATACCACGATGTAGATATTCGTGAGCCTGATCTTGTTCTGTTGCCTTGGCACCAGAGATCACCAACTGACGTTTATCCAAGCTGATATCAATTTCTCCTTCAGCAAATCCGGCCACAGCAACTTCAATGGTAACAGTGTCGTCACCAGTTTTGATCACATTGTGGGGAGGATAGTTTGTGCTGGCTTGATGCTGTGTGACACGCATGAGGTCGTCAAATAGATTATCAAATCCAATTCCAAACTTGTGAATTGCAGGAATATCGAAACTACGAAGAGTGAGAGTTTTTGTCATGTTTTTCTCCTATTAAGCAAGATGACTTGTGTAGACCCCACCATGGGCATCTACCGCAGTATTTATTATACTACAGATCAGAATTATATTTTGTTATTTAGGTCAGATACAATGCGAAATTGGCGTAATACATGGGATTCTTGCGGGTTCCAGGTCAGGGTAAAAAATGTATAAAATTCGTCGTTGTCAAATGTGACTCTATGAGTGTATTTGATTGTTTTTTGTTTGTAGGGTATATTGTACTTTTCTGCCCAGACAGCCAGTTGTTTGCGAACTATGCTTAAAGCATGTGACGCTGTCATTCCGCCAGCACCCTGCGGCAGAGTAAATTCTATATACACGCTAGATATTTACAACCCGGAGTTCCTCGGGTTCTGCCACCTGATCTAGATCAATTGACAGCACAGCAATGCCTTGCTGGCGGTATTGTGCAAGATGAAACATGTGTGGCAACAGCACACGTTCTAGTTCGCTGTGCAAGCCCCGTGCGCCAGTTTGATTGATCAAGGTACGCTCTGCAATCTCATCCAGTGCTGCTACTGTAAACGTCAAGTCCACACCATCTTCAGAAAATAGCCAACGATACTGATCCACATAGTTGTTCTTGATCTCTGTGAGAATTCTAATCAGGTCTGCTTTGCTGAGTTGTTTTAGACTGACCCAGTTGGGGAAACGTCCAACAAATTCTGGAATCATGCCAAACTTCACTAGGTCATCTGGTGTGGTCATGTCCAGGTCAGCATCAACGGACGTTTTTGCAACCTGAGCATTGAAGCCAATAGAAGTTCCTTGAACACGATTTTTTACTATGGTATCTAGTCCCACAAACGCACCACCAGCAATAAACAAAATGTTCTTGGTGTCAATTTCAATCATGTCACCACCAGGATGCTTTCTGCCGCCACCTGCTGCTGGAATACGACACACAGTGCCTTCTACCATTTTTAACAGGGCCTGTTGTACGCCTTCGCCCGACACATCTCTAGTGATTGACGAGCTTTCACCTTTGCGAGCAATCTTGTCAATCTCATCCACAAACACAATACCCTGCTGTGTCTTGGCCACATCATTGCCTGATGCAGCATACAATCTAGTGATTAGACTTTCCACATCGTCACCCACATATCCTGCTTCAGTAATTGACGTGGCATCAGCAATGGCAAATGGCACGTCAAGATAACGTGCCACTGACTTGGCCAACAAAGTTTTACCTGATCCAGTGGGTCCTAACATCAAGATGTTGGCCTTGTCCATCTCAGGGTCTGTTGTGGTCTTGCCGATGCGTTTGTAATGATTCACAATAGCCACACTGATCATGATCTTGGCAGCATCCTGACCAATCACATACTGATCAAGATAGTTCTTCAGTACCATTGGATCTAGTTTGGCCGACGGTGGTTCAGATGGCACAACTGGTTCGTCAGTTGACAACAGTCCTTGACAAAAATCCACGCACTCGTTGCAGATGCCTGCATACTCACCAACAATAAGTTTACGCACATCATCTTTGTTTTTGCCACAGAAGCTGCATGAGGAATGGATTTCTTTGATCATTATCTTATTCTGGAAGTTGTTGCATACGTTGTTCGGAGAGTCTCACGTGAATTTGATTGCTTTCGCTGTCGCTCAAAAGTTCGGGATCATACAATCCTTTTTCAATTTGAACAATCAGGTGATCTATATATGCTACATCGTAAGTATACTGATCTTTTATGGAATTGTCAACTTTGATCCAGCCAGCACCGTTGAATTTATACAGGGCATTGGGAATAGTTGTGGTCAACACATAGCTGTCACCTTTTATTGCAGTGTCGGGCAGGTGTGTTCCAAATCCAGATGTGGGCTCATGTGATGGCAAAAACTTCATCCAAGGTAGTTCGTCTATCTGCCCGGAGTCAAATAATTTTCGCTGATGTTTGAGTGTGTCTGTGGGATTCTCTGCCTTCCAGTGCGTCATGGCTGCTTTGAGCTCAGGGCTTTCTTCGTCAGAGTCATCATCGTCGGGCTCGAGCAGTATTACTTCTACTGCTGCTGTTTGTGGCACAGGAGGTGGGGCAGGCTCGAACATCCAACCAGGTGGGTGCGGATCAGTAGGGAATAGTTCTTGCCGGCTCACAAGTTCGCCAGTGGGCAACTCTTGCTTTGCCATATCACGTACTTGATCTAGCACTTCTGTATCTACAGGGCCGTCATCAGGCTCATATGCTGGTGGCTCAGGTTCAAGCACTCGATTACTACGTTCTTCACGAGCCCACTTGATACTTTCTGTAGATGCCAACAACATCATGATAGCCAGTGGATCAAATACACAAACCAACAACATGATCACCCAACGCACTGCACGTTCCAGAATGTTGGCATCAGGATTGTCACCGTAGATCAAGGCAGCGATGTACTTGATAGGGCCGACCTCAGCTTCAATCTTGCGAAACTCTGCTCGTAGTGGTGCTGCTTCTTCGTTCAGCTTGGCAACGGTTTTTTGTTCAGTGTCAATTTCAGCTATGAGACGAGCACGTTCTTTATTTTGAGATCTGCGGATCTGAACTGCTTTCTCGGCACCTTTTTCATCGGCACTGCGACCCATGATCTGGTCCACAGCTTCATCCATCTGTTTCAGCGCCCGTCGGTTGGCGTCAATGTTGTCTTTGGAGGTTCGAATTTTTTCGTCAAAAATCGAAACCTTGGCCTGACTGTCGCCACTCACAAGACTCTGATCACTGTGTGCTTTTGACAAGAAACCAAAGATACCCATGCTGGTGATCAACATCAGCATGATCACCGCAGACACCAGGTATATTTTCATCAACCATCTGGCTCGAGTCCAATACTCATGCAACCATATGGTCACAACTACCTTGGCCAATTCCAGGATAGATCCCATGATCATAATGGGTATTACGGCTGCTGCAAATATAGCTGCCAGGCCAGCAATACTGTAGTAGGCAGCAATAACACTGAGACTCAGAGCCACGGCTAGAGTTATAAGACTAAGAAACATAAGATTATTTACCGGATTTTATCTTGGCACTCACAGCGTACTTTACCGAGATCCAGGATGCAAAGGATTCATCAGGCACATCAAACCAAACTGGATAGGATGTTTGATTGCCCCAGATGTTGTCTAGTTTGCGCTTGACTCTTGACTGGCTTTTCCAACCTGAGCCATAGAGTGTTTTTGCTTCACGCTGGATTGAGTACCAGACGTCGGTGCTTGAGATATCAAACCAAATACGGTGCATGACCAAGGGCGTTGATTCAAGAGAGCTGAGTGACTCGGACATGCTCGACGCAGCGGCCCCAATTTCAACAGACATATACATATCCTTTCACTGTGTTATTCCTTATTGGCATACCCCCAGGTATCAGCCGGGTTTTGATTTAATTCAAGGACAGTGTCTCAACCTACGTGACTTATGTTCACATGCCACAGTAGCAGTGGGCCTAGGACCCCCACTGCCCTATTGAACAGCACCATCTCCTTGGTCATGCACAGTAATTATACAGGCACCGTGGCCTGTTGTCAAATTATTTGGCAGGATCCTCAGCCAGTCCACGCCAGGCTGAGGGTTTGATTGCAAAGCCTTCTCGACGCCACTCTTGTCCATTCCAGTCAGCAAACAGCATAAAGGGCCAGGTCATTGTGATAACTTCGTAACTGCCTGTTCGTGCAGGGGGAGTATCACCATCATACCAGGCTGTCACCACA
>Ga0247834_1007403_pt1 | contig 11709 bp, 9 predicted proteins | sample LaCruzMarch2015__8_FD_187118 | JGI IMG/M metagenome (GOLD analysis project Ga0247834, IMG submission 187118) | Freshwater microbial communities from meromictic Lake La Cruz, Castile-La Mancha, Spain - LaCruzMarch2015_12m | ecosystem: Environmental > Aquatic > Freshwater > Lake | place: Spain... | reverse complement strand
CCGGAATCCTGGCGCCTGGCCCGCACGCCGCCGACCAGGCCGACAGAGGACGGCGAGGCGGCCAGCAGGTCGGCCAGTTTCGGGGCATCCGCCGGCGGATTCTGGCCGTCCCCGTCCAGGGTCACCACGATCGCGCCGCGTGCCGCCAGCACACCGGTCCGGACCGCCCGGCTCTGGCCGGCGTTCGAGCCGTGGCTGAGCACGCGCAGGGCCGGCAGTTCGGCCATCAGGCCCCGAAGCTCGGCCAGGGTGCCGTCCCGCGACGCGTCATCCACGAAGACCATCTCATAGGCGCGGCCCTCGAACGCGGCCGCGATCTCGCGCGCCAGCGGGCCGGCCGCGCCCTGTTCGTCATGCACCGGGACGACGACGGAGATTTCGGGGATCATGTCCTTCATCCACGCTGTCTAGCCGGTTTCCACGCCGGGCGGGAGATGGGACCCACGCATGCAGCGAGCCGCCCAAACCATGACGCATGGTGAAAGGTCGTGTTAGGACGATGAACATGATGGCTTCCGATCTCGACCGATTCATCGCCGGCTGGCGCGGACCGCTGCTCGCAGCCCTCGTGGCCTTGCTGGCCGGTCTGCCCGCACTGATGTTGCTGCCGCCGCTGGATCGGGACGAGAGCCGCTACGCCCAGGCCACGTCGCAGATGCTCGAGACTGGCGACTTCGTCGACATCCGTTTCCAGGACGACCCGCGCTGGAAGAAGCCGGTCGGCATCTACTGGATGCAGGCTGCGGCCGTCGCGGTGACCTCCAGCGTCGAGAACCGCGACATCGCCCCCTACCGCATCCCGTCCATCCTCGGGGCCATGCTGGCCGCCGCCGCCTGTGCCTGGGCCGGGGCCGCCATGTTCGGCCAGAGGGCGGGTTTCCTCGCGGGAGCCATGCTGGGGGCCAGTTTCCTGCTGTCGACCGAGGCGGGTATCGCCAAGACGGACGCCATGCTTTGCGGTGCCGTCACGCTCGCCATGGCTGGACTGGCCCGGATCTATCTGGCCTCCCGGGCGGGCGAAGTCCCGATCCGGCCCCACAAGCTGATGTTCTGGCTGGGGCTGGGGCTGTCGATGCTGATCAAGGGGCCGATCGGCCTGATCGTCGTGGTGCCCGCCATAATCGCTCTTTCGGTCTGGGACCGGGACGCCCGCTGGCTGAAGCGGCTGGGCTGGGGCTGGGGCCTGCCGCTGGTGGCCCTGATCGTCGGCCCCTGGGCCATTGCCATCACCATCGCCACCGACGGCGGCTTCTGGACCGAGGCCATCGGGGGCGATCTGGCCCCCAAGATCGCGGGCGGTGACGAGGGCCACGGCGTCTTCCCGGGCTTCTATCTGCTGATCGCGCCCCTGCTGTTCTTCCCGGCCACCCTGTTGCTGCCGGCGGCGCTGTCCACGGGCTGGAGCCGGCGTGCCGAACCGGCCATCCGCTTCCTGATCTGCTGGCTGGTGCCGGCCTGGCTGATCTTCGAGCTGACCCCGACGAAGCTGCCCCACTACAATCTGCCGACCTTCGGGGCCCTGGCCCTGCTGGCTGCAGCCGCCCTGACCCGACCTGTCGGCAAGCTTTCGCGCCAGGTCGGGGCCGGTCTGACGATCGCGGTCGGGGCCTTGCTGGCTGTCGGTTCGGTCTGGCTGCTGACCGAATATGGCCGCTCCACAGCCCAGACCTGGGCGACCATGACCATTGTGTTCGCCATTCTGGCCAGTCTGATCGGGGCCTTCCTGATGCTGCACCGGGCCGCAATGACCGCTGTCATCGCCTCGATCGCCCTGGGAGTCCTGGCCCACGGGGCCCTCGCCGGCACCCTGCGACAGCTGCGCCCCCTGTCGGTCGCCCCCCAGCTGGAGAAGGTTCTGCTGAACGCCAACCTGCACCCGCGTCAGGGCCGGGTCGGGCCGATCGCCGTCACGGGCTTTCATGAACCCAGCCTGGTCTTTCTGACCGGTCGCGACACCGAGCTGACGGACGCCGCCGGGGCGGCGCGCGCCCTGGCCGAGAGTCGCCCGGTCATCGTGGAGGCGCGCGACGCCGACGCCTTCCGCGAAGCCGCCGCAGACCTGGGCGTCGCCGGCCGGGCCGTCGGCGTGGTCAACGGCCACAACTATTCCAAGGGCGATGACGTCAGCCTGACCGTCTATGCCCCGCCCGGCGCGCCGCTGGCGGAGCCGCAACGGTGAGCCGACCGATCACCATCGTCGAGGTCGGTCCGCGCGACGGCCTGCAGAACGAGACGACCATCCTCGAACCCGCCGTGCGCGCCGATCTGGTCAACCGGCTGGAAGCCGCGGGGGCGCGCCGGATCGAGGCCGTCAGCTTCGTCCATCCGAAATATGTGCCGCAGATGGCCGGGGCTGAAGCGGTCATGGCCGCCCTGCCCCACGCGGCGGGCCGCAGCCGGATCGGCCTGGTTCTCAACGGCAAGGGTTATGATCGCGCCCTCGGCACGGCGGTGGACGAGGTCAATGTGGCCATGTCCGCCACCGACGGCTTCGGCCTGAAGAACCAGGGTCTGTCGGTCGATCAGCAGGTGCAGATGCTGGCCGACATCATCGCCGGTCGCGCCAATGCCGAAGGGGCTCCGGGGGCGGCACCCTCCTTGTCGGCCACCCTGTCCTGCGTTTGGGGCTGTCCGTTTGACGGCGAGGTTTCGGCCGGTCAGGTCGCCGATCTGGTCGGGCGGTTCGCCGAACTGGGGGTCGCGGAAATCGCCCTGGCCGACACCATCGGGGCCGGCGACCCCTGGGCCGTGACGCGGAAGGTGGAAGCGGCCCGTGGCGCCGCGCCCGAGGCCGTCCTGCGGCTGCATTTCCACGACACCCGCAACACCGGCCTGGCCAATGCCTTTGCCGGGATCGAGGCGGGGGTGAATGTTCTGGACGCCTCGGTCGGCGGCATCGGCGGCTGCCCCTTCGCGCCTGGCGCCACGGGCAATATCGCCACAGAGGACCTGGTCTATATGCTGGAGCGCGCCGGCTATTCGACCGGCTATGACCTCGACGCCCTGATCGGAACCGCCCGCTGGATCGGCGAGAAGATCGGCCGCCCTGCGCCGAGCGCGCTGAGCCGGGCGGGCGGGTGGCCGAAATAGCGGCATGACCGAACTTCAAATCGGCGAGGAGTACGATCGGCAGGCCCCGCAGCGTTTGAAGGACGCCCTGCGAAAAGCCGGAGCAAAGCGAGTCGGCTCTTTCTGGGGCGTATTCGGTTCGCAGGAAATCTCCAACGCAACCTTTTCGGTCGCCGGAGGCCGACTGCGGGTGGAGGTCGAGACGTATGTCGGCATCACCGTCTCGGGAGACGACGAAGCGATCGAAGCCTTGAGCCGCCATCTCTGACCAAGACGGAAAAGGGCTGGCGGAAAAGGGCTGGCGCGGGCGATTGATTTCACATATCAGCGGCCTCCCGAAAACGAGACGACCATGTCCACCTATTGCTTCAACGCGAGCCTGCCCATGTCGCTCGACCGCCAGCCGGTCGAGGGCAAAGGCGCGTGCGCGGAGGGAGCATAGGGAACAGCGGTCCAACGACTTCGGTTTTTCCAGCAACCCCTCCCGCCACCGGCCGGAGGGGTTTCTTGTATCCGCAAGACGCCTGACGGTCGGTCCGGGAGGATCAGACAGAGAAGGAGACGTCGGCCATGACTGGCTATGACGTGATCGAAAGCCCGGGCGCGCCGATCAAGGCGTGGACCCGGGGGGTGCCCATCGAGGATGCGGCGCTGAAGCAGCTGAAGAACGTGGCCTCGCTGCCGTTCATCCACAAACACGTCGCGGTCATGCCCGACGTGCACTGGGGCATGGGCGCGACCGTGGGGTCGGTGATCCCGACCGTGGGGGCCATTATCCCGGCCGCCGTGGGCGTGGACATCGGCTGCGGCATGATGGCGGTGCGGACCTCGATCCGCGCCGAACACCTGCCGGACGACCTGTCGGGCATCCGCTCCGCCATCGAGGCGGCCGTTCCGCACGGCCGCACCGACAACGGCGGGCGTAACGACAAGGGCGCCTGGGCCGGCGAGCCGCCGGCCTCGGCGGTCACCCGCTGGGGCGAGCTCAAGGCCGGCTATGACGCCGTGGTCGAGGCCCACCCCAAGGCCGCGCACCCGCGTGGCTTCGGCCATCTGGGGACGCTGGGCACGGGCAACCACTTCATCGAGCTTTGCCTCGATGAAGCGGGAGACGTGTGGGTGATGCTGCACTCCGGCTCGCGGGGTGTGGGCAACCGGTTCGGGACCTATTTCATCGAACGGGCCAAGCACGAGATGCGGCGCTGGCACATCAACCTGCCGGACCAGGACCTGGCCTATTTCCCCGAGGGGACGGACGGCTTCATCCACTATGTCCGGGCGGTGTCGTGGGCGCAGAAATACGCGCGCGCCAACCGCGAGGTGATGATGGACAGCGTCCTGAACGTGCTGCGCGCGTTCTGGCCGGATCTGGAGACGACGCAGGAGGCGGTGAACTGCCACCACAACTACGTCTCGAAGGAGCGCCACTTCGGCAAGGACGTGTTCCTGACCCGGAAGGGCGCGGTGTCGGCCAAACTCGATGAGCTGGGCATCATCCCCGGTTCGATGGGGGCGAAATCCTTCATCGTGCGCGGCAAGGGCAATGCGGACTCGTTCTGCACCTGTTCACACGGCGCCGGTCGGGCGATGAGCCGGACCGAGGCCAGGCGGCGCTTCACGGTGGAGGACCACATCCGCGCCACCGAAGGCGTCGAGTGCCGCAAGGATGCCGAGGTGATCGACGAAACGCCGATGGCCTACAAGGACATCGACGCGGTCATCGCGGCCCAGACCGACCTGATCGAGGTCGTGCACACCCTGCGTCAGGTGGTGTGCGTCAAGGGATGACGGGAGCCGGTTTCACGCGAGTGGGGCCGGCTTTCGTCGTTCGGACAGGGCCCATCAGACGATCAACCGCACCACCGGCCACCTTGCGTTCGCAGGGTTGTGCTGGTCATGTCGCGGGATGCTGATCCTCGTCTATTTCGCGACCTTCGCCCTGTTCTCGGTGATCTTCACCCGGGAGGTCATTGCGCCCGCCTCGAGAGCCAACTGCGACAAGCGGTGGCGCATCTACGCAGGGGCCCTGAACGCATTGAATCTGGTCGTGGTGGTGGCCGCGGGCTTCCTGTTCGAACGCTGGATAGGGGGACACTCGATCTTCAAGCTGTCCGGGCGTTTTGACATCGTAACCAACAGCGCGATCACCTTCCTCGTCGCCAGTCTGGTGGCCTATTGGAGCCACAGGCTGGTTCACAAGAGCGATCGGCTGTGGCGCTGGATCCACCAACTTCATCACAGCCCGACCCGGATAGAGGCCCTGACGGCCTTCTACATCCACCCGTTCGACGGCCTGCTCGCCACCCTTCTGAACGCCGTGGTGGCCTATGTTCTGCTCGGCGTCGGACCCGCATCGGCGGCGCTGGCGCTGCTCTATGTGACGATATTCAACCTGATCGCCCATGCGGATCTGAGGACGCCGTGGTGGCTGGGCTTCTTCGTACAGCGACCGGAAATGCACCGGGTCCATCATGAGCGCGGCGTCCACGCGAACAACTACGGCCTGCCCCTGTGGGACCTGCTGTTCGGTACCTGGCGCAATCCAGCCGTCGGCCCGGTCGAATGCGGCTTCGCGGACGACAAGGAACGACTGATCGGCCAGATGCTGATGCTGAAGGACGTCGACGCCTGAGAGTGTCTCAGAGGTTCAGCAGCGCCGGGTCGCCGCCCTGGGCGGAGATGTTGTTGCTGATCGCCTTTTCGGAGGCGTAGCGTATCAGGCTGTACGGACCGCCGGCCTTGGGGCCGGTGCCGGAGAGGCCTTCGCCGCCGAAGGGCTGGACGCCGACCACCGCGCCGATGATCGAGCGGTTGATATAGACATTGCCGGCCGGGACCAGACGGGCGACCTCCTCGGCGAAGGCCTCGATGCGGCTGTGCACGCCGAGGGTCAGGCCATAGCCGCGGGCAGCCAGTTTCGACGCCGTCTCCTTCAGCTTCGACGGCTCGTAGCGGCAGATGTGCAGGATCGGGCCGAACACCTCGCGTTCCAGATAATCGGCCGTCGGGATCTCGGCGATGGTCGGGGCGAACAGCCAGCCCTTGTCGGCCCCGGCGGGCAGGTGGGCGCGGGCGATGATCTTCGCATCGCCTTCGAGGCGTTTCAGATGGGCGTCGAGCGCGGCCCTGGCATCCGCGTCGATGACCGGGCCGATATCGGTGGCGGGATCGGTCGGATCGCCCACGACCTGGGCGGCGAGCGCGCCCTTGAGGCCCTCGATCAGGGCGTCGGCGGCGTCGTGCGGGACGTAGAGCAGGCGCAGGGCCGAGCAGCGCTGACCCGACGAGCCGAAGGCCGACAGGATGACGTCGTCGATGATCTGTTCCTTCAGCGCCGTCGTGTCGACGAACATGCCGTTCAGCCCGCCGGTCTCGGCGATGAAGGGGATGATGGCACCCGGGCGGGCGGCCAGCGAACGGTTGATCAGGCTGGCCGTGTCGGTGCCACCCGTGAAGGCGACGCCGTCGATCCCAGGGTGGCTGACCAGTTTGGCGCCGACCGTCTCGCCGCGTCCGGGGACGAGGGCCAGAAGGTTCGGGTCCAGGCCGGCCTTGTAGTAGAGGCGCACGGCCTCGGCGGCGATCAGGGGCGTCTGTTCGGCGGGCTTGGCCAGGACGGCGTTGCCGGCGGCCAGGGCAGCGGCGATCTGGCCGGTGAAGATGGCCAGCGGGAAATTCCACGGGCTGATGCAGGCGAAGACGCCGCGGCCGTGCAGGACCAGCTGGTTGATCTCGCCGACGGGGCCCTTCAGCTCGGTCGGGCCGCCGAAATCGCGCTCGGCCAGCATGGCGTAGTAGCGACAGAAGTCGGCCGCCTCGCGGATCTCGGCCACGCCGTCGTTCAGGGTCTTGCCGGCCTCGCGCGAGAGCAGGGCGACCAGCCGGTCCATGTTCGCTTCCAGCGCATCGGCCATGGCGCGCAGGACCACGCCCCTGCCCGCGCCGCCCTTGCGGTCCCAGGCGATCTGGGCGCGGGCGGCGGCGTCGACGGCGGCGTCGATATCGGCCTCGGTCGCTTCCGAGACGTGGCCCAGCACGCGGGTGGTATCGAACGGATTGGTCACGGGCTGGGGGTTGGTCCCGGCCTTGAGCTTGCCGCCGATGATCGGGCCGGCGGTCAGGGTCTCGCTATCGACCTTCTGCAGCGCGACGGCGTGGCGTTCACGGTCGGCGGCTTGCGAATAGTCGCGGCCCAAAGAATTCTGACGACCTTGGGAGTTCTGGCGGTCCATATACATGTCCTTCGGGGTCGGGATCTTGGCGTGGCGGTCGGGGTGGGCCTCGACGGCGGAGATGGGGTCGGCGGCGACGGCGGAGGCGGGCACCCGCTCGTCCAGCAAGGCGTGGACGAACGACGAGTTGGCCCCGTTCTCGAGCAGGCGGCGCACCAGATAGGGCAGCAGGTCCTCATGCCCGCCGACGGGCGCATAGGCGCGGACCGTCACCGGGCCGAAGGCGTCATGGGCGGCGTCGTACAGGGCCTCGCCCATGCCGTGCAGGCGCTGGAACTCGATCTTCACGCTCCGCTCGGACGCCATCTTGTACACGGCCGCCAGCGAGTGGGCGTTATGGGTCGCGAACTGACTGTAGATGTGCGGCGCAGCCTCGATCATCGCCCTCGCGCAGACGAGGTAGTTGAGGTCAGTCGCGGCCTTGGTCGTGAAGACCGGATAGTCGGTGCGGCCGAAGACCTGGGCGCGCTTGATCTCGGTGTCCCAGTAGGCGCCCTTGACCAGACGCACCATCAGGCGACGGCCGGAGGTCTTCGCCAGTTCGGCGACGCGGCGGATCACCTCGGGGCAGCGCTTCTGATAGGCCTGAACCGCGAGGCCGAGGCCAGTCCAGCCGCCCAGTTCGGGCTCGCGCGCCAGACGGTCCAGCAGCTTCAGCGACAGGGCCAGCCGGTCGGCCTCCTCCGCGTCCATGGTGAAATTGATGTCGTACTGCGCCGCGATCCGGGCCAGCCGCAGGATGCGGGGATAGAGCTCGTCCCAGACGCGGGCTTCGTGCGTCGCCTCATAGCGCGGCGACAGGGCCGACAGCTTGACCGAGACGCCGTGACCGGCCTCGGGCCCCTGTCCTTTCGCGGTCTTGCCGACGGCGGTGATGGCGTCGGCGTAGATCTTCTCATAGCGTTCGGCGTCATGGGCGGTGCGGGCGCCTTCGCCCAGCATGTCGAAGCTGCACAGCCAGCCCTCGCGGTTGGAACGCTTCAGCGCCGCCTCGATGGTGCGGCCGACCACGAACTGCTCGCCCATGATGCGGACGGCGGCGGCGACGGCCTCGCGAATGACCGGCTCGCCCAGACGGCCGACGATCCGCTTCAGGAAGCCGGGCAGGTCCGTGCGGGCCTCCTCGTCGACATCGACCAGCTTGCCCGTCAGCATCAGGCCCCAGGTCGAGGCGTTGACAAACAGGCTGTCGGACTGGCCGAGGTGTGACGACCAGTCGGCCGATCCGATCTTCTCTGCGATCAGGCGGTCGCGGGTCTCTTCATCCGGCGTCCGCAGCAGGGCCTCGGCCAGACACATCAGGGCCAGACCCTCGCGGGTGCCCAGCGAGAATTCCTGCAGGAAGCTTTCGACCACGCCCTGCTTCTTGACGCTGGCGCGGGCGTGTTCGACCAGGCCGATGGCGGCGGCCAGCACGGCGGCCCGTTCGGCGCAGTCCAGCGGCATCCGGGCCAGCAGCCCCCGGACCGTGGCGGTCTCATCCGCGAACTTGCCGTGATCCAGCGTGTCCCAATCCTGGGAGAGGGCGACTGGCGGCGAGACGTGTGCGTTCATGGCGGGCGTCCTAGACCATTCCGCGACGGAACGGGAGAGGGTTGCGGCGTCTCGCCAACCGCCGTCCGAGGCGCTAGAGGTTGCGACCGATCAACGGCGGAGCCATTCGGCCCTCATGCGCATCGTTCTGGCCACTGACGCCTGGGAGCCCCAGGTCAACGGCGTTGTCCGCACCCTGACCCGGACCATCGCGGAATGCCGCGCCATGGGCCATGAGGTCGAGGTCATCGAGCCGAGCCAGTTCAAGACCATCGCCGCCCCGACCTATCCGGAAATCCGGCTGGCCCTGGGCGCTGAGGAAGAGATTCGCGAACGGCTGCGGGCGCTGGAGCCGGAGGCGGTGCATATCGCCACCGAGGGGCCGATCGGCATCGCCACGCGGCGCATCTGCGTGGAATGGAAACTGCCGTTCACGACCAGCTATCACACGAAATTTCCTGAATATATCTCGGCGCGCTTCCCGGTCCCGGTGCAGGTCGGCTACGCCTATATGAAATGGTTCCACAAGCCGTCGGGACGGCTGATGGTGGCGACACCGACGCTGCGGGACGAGTTGCTGGACCGCGGCTTCCGCAATGTCTCGCCGTGGTCGCGAGGGGTGGACACCGAACAATTCCATCCGGATCTGCCGCGCATCTATGACGAACTGGGCGGGAAGGACTGGCCCCGGCCCTTCTGGCTGAATGTCGGCCGGGTGGCAGTCGAGAAGAATATCGAGGCCTTCCTCGAGACCGACCTGCCCGGCACCAAGATCGTGGTCGGCGACGGTCCGGCGCGGGCCGAGCTGGAAGAGAAATATCCGGACGCCAAATTCCTCGGGGCCCGCTTCGGCGCGGAGCTGGCCCGGTGTTTCCGGGACGCCGATGTCTTTGTCTTCCCGAGCTGGACCGACACCTTCGGCCTCGTGATCCTGGAGGCCATGGCGGCGGGGACGCCTGTCGCGGCCTATCCGGCGCACGGACCGATCGACATCATTCCGGGGTCGAACGCCGGGACCATCGACAAGGACCTGCGCACCGCCTGCCTCGAAGCGCTGAAATGTGACCGTGCCGCCGTGCGCGCCTATGCCGAGAAATTCAGCTGGCGCGCCTCGGCGGAGGAATTCGTCCAGAACCTGCAGCCCTATCCCGAGCCGGAACGCGGACGGTTCTGGCGGCGGCTGAGACGGGTCGCCCGGCTGAGACGCAAGGCGGCGGCGTAAGCGCTCCCTCCCCCGGATGGGGAGGGAGATCGCAGGGCCCGCCCTACTCCGTCGGGGCCGTCATCACCGTCATGCCGCGGGCGACGGCCTGCTGGGTGGCCAGCTGGTCAGCCGGCATCGGCACGAGACCACGGTCCTGCAGATAGCCCCCGCGGCCGGCAGCGGCGTCGGACATGAACTCCATCACGAACTGCTCCAGCCCCGGCGTCACGCCGACGTGCTGCTTCTTGACGTAGATGAACATGGACCGCGAGATAGGGTACTGGCCCGAGGCGATGGTCTCGATCGTCGGCATGACGCCGTTGACGGCATGCGCCTTCACCGTGTCGCTGTTCTGCTCGAGGAAGGAATAGCCGAACACGCCGGTCGAGCCCGGGGTGCGGGTCAGGGTCTGGACGATGGCATTGTCGTTCTCGCCGGAATCGACCCAGGCACCGTCCTCGCGCAGGGTGTGGGCCAGGGTCTCGAAGCGGTCCTCATCGCTTTCGGCCAAGGCTGCCAGGGCGGGTACGGATTTGGCCGAGGGGGTCATGGCCAGCTCCAGCCAGGAGTCGCGTGTCCCCGAGGTCGGCGGCGGGCCATAGACCTGGATGCGCGAGGCCGGCAGGCCGGGATTGACCTGCTTCCAGGTTGTGTTTGGGTTGGTGATGAAGCTCCCGTTCGGGCCCGGCACTTCCTTGGCGATCGCAAGATAGATGTCATCGCCCTCGAAGCCGTAGTCGGGCGCATTCCGGGCCGTGGCGATGACCAGGCCGTCGTAGCCGATCTGGATTTCAACGATATCGGTAACGCCGTTGGTCCGGCAGAGCGCGAACTCCGAGGCCTTCATCCGACGCGAGGCATTGGCGATGTCCGGGGTGTTGGGGCCGACGCCCTGGCAGAAGGCCTGGATGCCGCCGCCGGTGCCCAGCGCCTCGACGCGCGGCGCGGCGCCGCCCGAGGAGCGGGCGAAATTCTCGGCCACGCGGGTGGCGAAGGGGAAGACGGTCGATGAGCCAGCCGCCCAGACTCCCGCGCGGGCGGTCTGGTTGCCGGCGGACTGGTCGTTGCTGCAGGCCCCGAGGGCGAGCAGGGCGATCGCCGAGGCGGCGGCGAGCAGGGTGCGGGTCATTGTCAGTCTCCGGACGGCTGGGGAACAGCGGTTAGAACAGAGGATTGTGACGGTGGGGCGAAGGGGGGGGTGTGGGGGATGGGGTGTGGGGGGTGTGGGGGGTGGGGTATGGGCGGGGGCTTCAGGCCGGATCGACCAGGGCCTCGGCCACCCCACACCCTACACCCCACACCCCACACCCCACACCCCATCCTCAGATGTGAATCGCATGCCCCAGGGCCCGCAGCGACGCCTCGTGGAAGGCCTCGCCCAGGGTCGGGTGGACGTGGATGACGCCGGCGACGTCTTCCAGCACCGCGCCCATTTCCAGCATCTGGGCGAAGCTGTTGGACATTTCGGCGACGTGCTGGCCGACGGCCTGGACGCCGAGCAGGCGGTGGTCGGTCTTCGACGCCAGCACGCGGACGAAGCCGCCGTCCTCGCCGGCCTCGATGGCCAGGGCACGGCCGATGGCGGCCAGCGGGAAGACGGCGGTGATGACGTCGTCGCGGCCCTCGACGTCCAGCGGACCGAGGCCGGCGGAGACGATCTCGGGCTCAGTG
>Ga0247834_1007401_pt1 | contig 11710 bp, 4 predicted proteins | sample LaCruzMarch2015__8_FD_187118 | JGI IMG/M metagenome (GOLD analysis project Ga0247834, IMG submission 187118) | Freshwater microbial communities from meromictic Lake La Cruz, Castile-La Mancha, Spain - LaCruzMarch2015_12m | ecosystem: Environmental > Aquatic > Freshwater > Lake | place: Spain... | reverse complement strand
AATAGGGGGGCCATTGCGTAGGGAGAGAGAGAGGCCATGATGGGAGGAGCAATTACGTGGTACGTGGGAATCAGTACTTAGTATTTAAATCTTTCTCTGCGAAGCAAAGGTCCAAAAGGCACTCGTAGGCAGTAGTTGACCTGACATAATCCCAAAGCAACGACGAGTGGACTACATTGTCATTTCGTCCAATTGAAAATCGATTGAGTAGCTTCGTGCTTGGGAGTTTGCACCTGCCCTGAGAGTTAGAAGACATGAGTAAATGCAAAAGGAACGCCACACCAATTAATTGAGTGAAAGATTATGTACCGCTACAGAGTTCACCGCAGTTAAGTACAATGTTGCTCTAGCTGAGTTCATTGACGAAGGCGGTTTGGAGGAGTTGTTCAGGTCAACAATGTGCGCCGTTCTTAATGACAAACAGAGTAAATCAACAACTCATTCTGGCTGAGACGGTTCAATGGTTTTAAAGAAGGCCAAACCGTTGTGCTGAGGTAAGGCATAAGATCACGCAATTGCACTAATCATCATAATATGACCAGACAAATATGCAATTTACATTCACATCCAAGCGCTGACAATTTTTGACTCGGCGCATTCTTAATATGAACCAATTGAAATCAATGGTGTCTGACTATGGATCTCAAGAGGAGATACAAAATATTCTTGTTCAGGAAAAAAAATAATGAATAGTGCCCTCGTAAAACTCAAAACAACTTTACATTAATATGAATTGAAACTTAACATATATTCACTACTACTTTCTAATCAATCATGACATGGTACGGAAAATATTAACTGCAACGGAGGCAACTAAATGAGAACATCCTAGCTGTTCATCACTCCTCAAGGTCGTGCTGAGATGACAACATTTACATTGCACTTAACGTCTCTGTCTCAATGGCATACTACCCATCCTTGCCTCAACCTGAACAAGCTCCTCTGTTAATTCCTTCACAATCTCAAACTCATTTTCTAGTTCCTTCTCAATCATTTTCTCTTCATATTCCAACTCCATCATTGCCAATGTAGTCGGCTTATTCGACTTACCATTCGACGTAGATGTCGAATTATACTTACTCGACTTGCCACGCATTGTTGAGTTGTACTTGTTTGACTTGCCCATTGTCGAATTGTACTTTCCAGACTTTCCCTCCGTCGAGTTGTACTTCCCAGACTTACCCTCTGTCGAGTTGTACTTCCCAGACTTACCCTCTGTCGAGTTGTACTTCCCAGACTTACCCTCCGTCGAGTTGTACTTTCCAGACTTGCCCATCGTCGAGTTGTACTTATCTGCCTTGGCCTCTGCCTCCTTCTTCCTCGTCTCCTTCTTCTTTTTCTTCTTATCCTTCTTGTTTAATATCCTTGTGGAGAGACGATTAGCGTGCAAATCACCAACCACCCGCTCTACTGCCTGCTCGTACTGTGCTTCGTCAGCGACGACTGACGAGCATAGATACGACGCTAATAATACTATCGATGTAACCCTCATTCTGCTGCTGGTAAATGAATTGCAATAATCTTAGGGGAAAGGGGTGACACAAATTCAAGTGAAACGACTTGCGCGATGATCGTTGCTGAATTATGTTACTGTGCTTCATTCAGAGTAGGCCGCCGCTCCCAATGACATAGATGCATCGACGTTGAAAGGTCAAATTTTGCTCTCAAAGAAAAGTGTTCGGTTAACCCCAACTTAACCCCAACTTAACCCCAACTTAACCCCAGCAGTTCCCGCCTTTGGGGATCTACGCGGAGAGTGAAGGATAGTCATGCCCCTCACGACGTCGTCGTTGTCGTCGCCATCGCCACCATGGCAGCTTCGATGGAAACGTCCACGACTGGATGTTGTCGTTGATGATTGTTCCTCTAATGATGTTGATAATAATAGCAGCTCGGCCGAGAATGATGACAAAAATAATCGCATACGTGATCATTGGATACCTATATCAACTTCATCAATTGTTCTTACACGTTACGAGGCACGCACAGTCCTTGATGGATTGGGTGTTAGCCGTAGACGTCGTGATGATGATAACCCGGATGTGACAACAACTCGTCGAGGAGACAAAGATACTGGTGTCGTTAAATTCAGTGAAAAGGGTGAAAAGAATGATGAAGATAGCACTCATGTGGGATCACATAGAAACAAAAATGGAACTATTGCGGATGAAAAGAAGATCTCGGTCATTGAGGGGTTCTTTAAATCTATATTTCAGCCAGATCGTGGTGCTAATAATGACAATCAACGACGAGGTATTACAGATGCACAACAACTATCAGAAAACGAGAATATCCAACGACAGAAACAAATCAATGTCGAGACAAAGAAATGGAATGGCAGAATGATGACGTCCAGTGCAGCATCGATGACATCTACGATAGCAACAAATGATTTTAATTCTCCATCAATTGGTGGTGGAACAAAAGTAGTATCGCATCTTATTACGACGAGTGATGATTGTAAGAGAAATAATAATGATGATTCGGAGATGAACACTACTTCATCACCGCCAACGTCACCTACTTCGTTTTCAACCTTTGAGTCACCAAAACGAGGAGAGAGACAAGACGGCGGTGGCGGAAACAACAATTATCACGACGGTGGTGACAGCAACAATGTAGAATCAACACTGCCTCATCGACGATCACTAACTGAAGCATCAGCTGCATCATCATTCCTTTGGGGGGAGGATATGTCTCTCACATCAGTAAGTGAGGAGGATGCTGCGGCTATAATGAAACAGGGTGGTAGGCCATTACCGTCAGTAACCGAGGAGGAAGAAGAAGTTGCTGCGGAAGCAATGAAAATTAGACGTCATCGTCAACGTCGTCGTCATCATCGTCCGACACAGAGACAGCAGATGCGACAACGAGAAATCATCAACGGCCGTGGGGCTAATGAGAATGTAGTAACTGGCGTCTCCGACAAACAAAGATGCTCGAGTAATGTGGACGATGATCAAGAATGGGATGATTATTACGATCACATCGTCCTATCGGTAACAATCTTTGCCATGTCCACCACTGGAGCTGCTGCATCATCTACCGCATCCCTTCCACGACGGAGTGATTCGTCAATAGCATCGTCAACATCGTGGGCAGTACGGAAAGGGGGGTTGGGTGGGGAGGTCATTGTTATGGAATTGCTATCAACGAGGGAACAAATATGTCCTCGAATAAATTCATCATTGGAACCTAATCCATCAACGGATGAAGACATTGTCGATGATAGAGCAAATAAGGTCGATGGAGGAAGAATGACAAATCATACACGGATATTGGTACGTCGCGTATTATATTGGCCATCTAGCATCCTGTCTACACAAGGCATGGATGGCAGCAATGGTGGTGGTGTCAATAGCGACAATCGTCCGTCGTTCGTTTCATTAGGCCGTACAAATGAATGGAAGGAAAACGACGACAATGATTTAGATGCTGTTGCAACTGGTAGCGACGAAAGGAATGACACAAACAACGATAAAAGTGATGACGAAGGAGTCTCATGTGACAAAATTGGAGACAATGAACGTGCCGCAGATGCATTAGAAGCATTTCAGTCGCTAAACTTTCTTTTTGGTGGAGAGTCAACAAATATTGGCGGCATGGGCCTTAGGAAGGCGGAGATTACAAGGCATGAAAAAGGTTCAGGAGTGATGATGATGGATATGCAAACATCATCTAATTCTTCGATGGTTGCTAATAAGATGGCGATGAAGTGGAGGAACGAAACGAAGAAGAGAAGTATACAAGCAGTATCCATGTGTCTAATAGGTAATGATGGACAAGTTCATTACTTCCATGCATTGCATGTTCTCGTGCCTTTCAAATTGAACAATATCGATGTCAATGGTAATAAAAAGGGTGAAATCTCAAATGGATTTGCTTCGCTGTTATTTGGAGAGGCTATGCTGGCAAAGGTAAAAAAGACTGTTATGCCATTAAGCCGTCCTTGTGCCTCAATGAGACTATCACAGATTGGGAGACATCAACCAAGCGCAATCACTGAGGAGGATGGTGAGTCTGATGAAGTGCTTGATGGCACGAATGACATAAACAATATTAATGACGAAAACAGCGACTCCCAGGGTGGCAGAGGAGGGCAATGGGGAAACCTTGGTATATTTGACGCATCATTAGACCCGTCAACATTACACCTATGCACTGAACAGCAAAGTAATGTCATAACTGGATCATGCATTACGTCTGATTCTAGCAACGGCTACCTCGCAATTTGTGGGAGAGGGTTGCGTCGTATTGGAAATAGAAAATCAACCTCAAATGGCAGTCGGCGTGATAGATTTGTCCTTGGAGGATTTGTTACATTCGTATCATTGCGGCATTGTGCCGAGTCAAGAACGATATATTTGCCATTTGCACCAGAGAGTATCCAAAATATGTATTGGTTAGGTATGCATTTCGTGGTACTGTTAGGCGAAAGTGAAGGTCCGTCGAATTCAAATGGTAGTTCGAATACACTGAGCAGATCGAACTCGGTAGGCAGCTTTGCCTCGTTCCGTAGTACTGCCTCCATGCGCAGTTCAACATCACAAAATCAACATCGTTGTCGAAAGCCACATGTTATGGCAATAAGAGTAGACGTGCCACAATCTTCTTGTGACGACGCATACATATCTGTTTACCCAGATCGATTTAAATGTTTACCAATGGAGCTGCCCTCAATTCAAGAGTCGCTCGGGTCGAAACTGTCTCATTTTTCATTGGGAGGGCAAACAAGTAATCTAGGTATCACATCTAGAGCAGTTTCATTCTCGTCAATTTCGTCATCACCTCCCGGACTATTGCTTTCGTTCGAATCGGATGCTGCACTGGTTGTTGTGAATCACAGTTTACTTTCAGTCCTGAGCAAACATGAATTTTCAATATCAATGAAGATTCTCCCTGGTCGCAGAGCGCTATTAGGACCAGAAGCAAACCGTCAGAAGGTTGATTGGTGCACGGGTGGTCAGGGATGGTCACTTGTCGGCACGACACAGGGATTGATTCGAACATCCTACTTCATCTGCTGGGATGGTGCTTCGGATGATAGCCAAGGACCTTACATCCTCCCTTTGCGATTGGGTGGATTGTTGAAAGATGGCATGGATTCGAAATGTCTAACCTCAGCAGTAATACCTCTAATGAGCAACATTAAGTATGCGCAGAGATTGATGGACGACACCAATACTGAAGTAGCCCAGGAAGATACGAATTCAATTCAGTTTGTTGATATGAACAATCTAAAATCGGACTATCAAACGGGCCTTAGACGCGACATGTCATTTTGTACTACGATAAAAGAAGCTATTGATATATCTGCTGACATTGAGGGAGGGATTGATGACATCATTGTCCGTGCCCTGGACAGCCTATTTCTACCTAATCAGCCTGCATCGCCTGATAGATATGTGAAATCAACCGATGGAGGTCATTCTAATCGCAAGAAGATCTCGATGTTGTCGCATAAAGAAAAATCATTGAGACTCTTACAGCGATGCCCAAAATGGACGCAACTAGATGATGCTGCTACAAATCATAAAACTGATGGGCAAGTTGTTATTGCCACTGTAAGAATTGGAACGCTCTTACAATCGCTAACACTGAGAACGAATGTTGCTGCAAATCCGATATCAACACCATCTGACCAAATATTGAGCTGGTTGTGTCGACGGCGTGACTACTATACTGCTGCGTGTATTGCCCTAAGTTTGCTTGACGATACTGACACTGTGCATAAATTGTGTCGAATCCCTATTTCTGAAGTGTCCGAAGAAGATAACCCCATTCACCACAAGGGCTTGCTAGATGGCATCCAGCCTTTGAGTAGCAATGCACCAGAAATACTCAATTTTTTTGCCGACATGGCGGTCGCGTGTCTTGTGAAAGGGGGGGAATCTAATGTCTTGCAGGGGTTTCTTTCTCGTAACACACTCTACACTGCCTCGTCTGCAAGCATTATGCTTGTTGGCACCATCTTATCAACCTTGTCTAAAGAATCTGTTTCGGTTCCTGAAATGATTACAAATGAATGCATGGTCGACTTAATGTCAACTATTAAGAATCAAAGCGACGATATGCTTTGGCCAATTCAATGTCTAATGAAGATGGCTGTGGTCAGAAAGTGTCTACCATTTGCAATAATGATGCTAAATAAAACGATTCCAAACGAGCTTCGCTGGCGTGCTCCGCCAAGTCAAGGGTTGTCATCTTTTCCGCGTCCGTCGATGGGTTTCTTCTTGGGTCTTCTAAAAATCATCTTGGAGTCGACGGAGGCTGCCACTAGATGCTTGCTGAACACGATAGATGAAGAATCTGGATTTCAATATTGGTTTTCTATTACCGATGATACAAGGCTGGTACTTTGTCTTCTAAAAATAGAGGGAAGGAATGTCATGCTGCTAGAACCAGAGGTGAGAGCATGGGTTCTAACTCGATTGAAGGAAGAAATTGAATCCCCCACCGATTTCACAAGCACAAGTCAACTTTTATCAAATAGATGGCTGGTTGAAGTGGTCACTGGGGCTTTTGTTAATGCTGGGTGCGATAAAGTCATAAATTCAATACCCAAAACCGAACATGGGAATGAGGACACGTGTTATCGTCATGATATGGAAGTTATCCGAAGACTAATTGTGAAACAGAACGATTATTTTGGCCTTGACTTTGATCTCGTTATAGCAGCAATGCTGATTTTAGTGAGCAGGCGTTGTGACCTCTGGAAAAATGGGGAAATTTCTACTCAAACTCTGCTGAACGCTTTCTGTGATATGGCTGGGAGGAAAAGGAACTTCGAGACAAATTTTATCTTTGATGGAGCAACGGTGATGCGGCTATGTGCACTGGCTGATAATCTGCAGGCAGCTGCATTTCTAATTGGTGGCAAACATGGCCTCATTATCGAGTGTGGTTGTATGCTTGTCTCAAGCTTAGAAATGTCGATTGAAGATGCAGAAATTGCGCTTTATAATGGGTCCTTGGTTGACTTGAGGCGCCTTATGATAGGGTTTCATGATCAAATGGCCGCTCAACATCATTCATCGACTTTTGTTCCTAGTGAAATGCATTATCACTTACTCTGGCTGCTAGAACATTATGTTCTTGATATTAAAAGTTATGGAGAGTTCGATTCGACCTCTCATACAGTTACTCAGGACAAGTTAACGCCTGTGTTTACAGGAAGAGTATGCCTTCGGGCTTGGTATTCATTAACTCACCCCTCCAATCTTAGTAGTTCGGTCGAGTGGTTGGAGAAGTGGTTACGACAAAAGGTCGATCTTACAAGCGGAAGTCAACTAACGAGTGCCAATAATCTGGCCAGTAACAAGTCTACTAAAAGACTTGCATGCGCAGCTCTTGTACATACACTGCTATGGGCTGATGAAGTTGACGACCTCGATCTCAACGATGCCGATGATGAGGACCAGATCCTCTGTAAACTTATCGGGTTCAATTTACGATTCATTTCGGAGTTGGCCGAGGCTTGCTGTGGTCTCATCCAATCTATCCCCCCAAACCTTGCTGACGAATTGACGAGCAGCTTGGATGGGAATACGAATTTAGTTTCCTTCGATTCGTCAATTATTGATGGAGGGTATTAATTAGAAGATTTAACTTCTCTCCTACCTGTAACATTATGTATTAATTAATGTAATAAGAAAATATTATAGTACTCATTAGTATGATTAGCCTCACCCATAAGTTTGTTTCTCGAGCTTCACAAAATGAACGTAAAAAACAAAGCCCAACAAAACACGAGTATTATGTCAATTCCAATTGTCGGCTACCAAAAGGATCTCGGTAATCTGGTGTAGTCATATCTTTATTAAAAGGTGGAGCAGAAGATTTTCACAGCAAACAATTAGTTTTCTTCTGGATATGAAATACATAATATACATTTGCAGGTCCAACTGAAAAAAAATGGCTCTTTACTTACATCGTACACCACTTGAACTACCTCTACCTAAGACATATTTGAATGGTATGATCATAATTTTGATTACACATCCAATAACAGTGATAACAAGTCGGCATAAACTGAGAGGAAAACGAAGAAACGAACGGTAAGAGTATAATTTTGTTATAATGTTCAGTGGATTGGTCTACACTCAATATATACTCACCTAGCACAAATACCATCTGGATTTTCTGACATTTGATATGCCGTATATATCATTAATACAATAGCAGCAAATGTTAACCATCCACCAACTTTCTTCACCTCCTCTTCTTCAGCCCAATCTGGAAATGTATTCTTAAATGTTTCCCCCGATAATTCGTCTTCTTTTTCTTCATGACTTTCAGTATTGCTGTTACCGTGTTTCGTCGGTTGCGATTCGGATATTACTTCACCATTCTCATATGTCTCGATATTGTTCTCATCCTTCAAAGGATCGAGTGACTCACTAGGTTCAACATACTCGACAGTCGGGGACGGCGTTGACGTTTCCTCCTCCTCTTCTGTCGCCGGTGTCAGGCCTAACCCTGCCCCATCATCATCGTTTTCGTTTCCCATCATTGGCGTTACATTATTATTAGTTTTATTGGTGCCACTATTGTCGCTCTTGTTCCCAAGCTCCTCTTCCTTCTCTTTTACTACTAATTCTTCTGTCACCTCCTCTTCATATTCCTTTAACTTCTCGACATACTCTTCTTCTCTAATCTCAGTAGCATCATCATCATCCATTACAATTGTCTCAACTTGTTTAATCTCATTTTCAATTTCATCAATCTCTTCTTTTAATTCCTCGGTAGTTTCATCCTCCAAGTTGACCCCTGGAATCAAAGATGGTGTTTTAGCGTTGTTCTTGTCCATCCCACTTTGCGTGTCTTTTTGGACAGAGTCATCATCATCGTTTGTGTTTCCTATCATTGATGTACCATTATTGCTGTTGTCAGTAGCAAGATCCTCCTTAACTTTCTCTTTGACTACTAATTCTTCTGTAACCTCATCCTCGTACTCCTTCAACTCTTCAACATACTCTTCTTTATTAATCTCAGCATTATCATCCATCATTACTGTATCATCATTAACCCCTATTGCCTCGACTACTTTAATCTCCTGTTCAATTTCATCAATCTCTTCTTTTAATTCAGCAGTAGTTTCATCCTCGTTATTCGTGAAATTTCCTCCCTCTTTGGATGTAGTAGTAGGGTATAGATGTGCACCATTGCCATCCTCCTCCCCATCTTCTACCATGGTAGTAGAATGAGTAGAAGTAATAGTGTCATCCGTGTTCATCATCCCCGCAGGAGCTGAAGCAGAAGCTGCAGCACTACTGGCTGTGACGCTCCCCCCCGACGATGAAATAGTGTCATCGGCACCTTCTTCAAGTGCCTCCACAATTAATTCTTCCTCGACCATTTCCAAATCTTCAATCGTATTATCAATATTTTCAGCAATCACTTCACCATCATCCCCATTACCATCACTGTCGCCATTGAAATTATTGGTAAGCTGCGTATCAATCTTGTTTTTGGCCACAACTAGTGATGAAATTTCATTTTCGACCGTTGTTAATTCATCTTGTATTTCTTCTGCTACCGTCTCACTACCATCATTATTATTATTACCCTCCTTATTCGCATTCTCGTTATTGTTGTAAGTTGGTAAGGGAATAGTGGGCATGCCAACCGATGCCAATAATGCATCAGCCACTTCTTCAGCCTCGGATACTTCCTTATCCATAATCTCGTTAGAAGTGGAAACCGGTGTTGTCGTTGACGATGATAAATGATCCTTGTCCTTCTCCTCCACTGATGGTGCCATATTTTCATCATTATCATTTATTACTGTTGGATTCTTCATCGTATCTCCTCCCAATATAACAGTTGTGTTTGTAACAAAATGTACACCACCACCCTCCTCCTCCTCCTCTTCTTCACCCCCCGCTGAAATCGGAGGTGGGATCACAGCCGTCTGGCCGATATCACTCGTATCCAAATGTCTATAATACGGGGAATTATTTCCACCTCCGCGTAACCACCCACGAGACTTATCATGCACTAAATCAACATCAGAACCATACGTCGTTGGTACCACCATGAGCAGCGCGGTGATTACAAGTAGCAGTCGTACGAGACTACGCCGATTATTCAACGGTGAATTGTCCATCAACGCCGTGCTGCTGCGACAGATGCGATGATGAAATTCATCATCTACCACTGCCCTGTTGGATGAATCGACGCGTGGTTTTATCTTACCCATCCTCCTCGTCGTGTCATTGCCCCGACAACGTAGGTAGATATATTCGAAATCTACGGAGGACCGTGGTCAGTAGTACGACAAGTACTCAAATACTTATTTTAATCTTGTGATTTTGAGGGATTAACCCTTTGTTCACCGTGGCAAGTTTTTGGCAAGTTTTTTTCAGTACCGAGCCTACGTAGGAACTAGAGGCCCATTCATGAATCTTAAATAGGGTCGATATCGAGAATAGATAAATGTCACAAAAAACGGCCGTCATATATTAAATTATTAACATCAATGGATAGACGACTATCGGAGCTACCTAATCGCATTTCTACCCAGGACCTAACTCATCGTAGTAGCGGCGATATTCATGGTCAAAGTCCATCGCCCGAAATTTAGCGGGAAAAAACAGCTAAATTGTCTACGTAAAGTAAGTCCGGTGAACAAAAGAGAGAGTCAACAAGGTGAGAACAATCCTACTATTACATTACATTATTCTACACTGATAATAATACATATCTATTCACTCCACTTTCTAAATGTCTCGAGCCCCAAAACAGTCCGATCAGTGAGTCAAGTAGTAGTCTATCCTGTCCATCATCTCATCAGCAAACAATATCATGATTAAATATATTATTACATCCTAACATCTCGTTGCTCTGAACGAATAGACACAACAATGCCTTGCTCCCCTGAGGACTCACTGATCGGCAGTGGATGGTCAGAAGGACACAAAACTCAATAAGTGGTATCTTCGGAGCTGGGTTTAAGTGTTTCTTTCTTAAGCCGGAACATACTTGTCGTTTTGGACAAACAGGCATGGTCATACCTTGCTCCCGACGAATCAGTTCCTCCTACGCAAGCTGTGCCTGTCGGTGTGTCACATGCGAATTAATGGATTGTGCCACTGGCTCAAATGATGTTACGACTTGAACGAACCTGCACAGTCATACCTTGATTCAGAATTTGATTCTCCTTGTGGGGCTTCTACCTGGCAGTTCGTCGCTTTGGTCGAACAGGCATAACCATGCCTTGCTCCCGAATCTGTTCCTCCCAAGCAAGCTGTGCTGATCGTGACAATTTCGTCTTGGACAAATTCCTCTCTGATCGATGTTCTTTCCTCTTGCCATTGCCGTGTTCAGTTCTAAATTCAGTTGCGACGATAAGTTGTGCCTCACCTCGTGTTGCACTTTTGCTTTGGTTTCGCTTTTTAGATTTGACTCTCTTATGCTCTTCAGTATTCATCTCTCTTGATGTTTCCGATAATGCATAGGAATGCGCCACTTTCTTCTCCTTCCTAGCCTTCTTGCCATTATCAGGATTGTGCAACCCCTTCTTCAACTCGAATGGATCATTGTAAACATCATGCTCAACTGATACACTTTTCTTTATTGTCAACCGTCCAAATACCCTGCGAAGCAAGAGCAGTCCAATTAACGATACAATAGAAAGCGAGAGTAATGCAATCGGGATCTTTGACCAGCTTGCAAGATTCGAATTACTTGGCTGTATGACAATGATGGG
>Ga0247834_1007400_pt1 | contig 11712 bp, 15 predicted proteins | sample LaCruzMarch2015__8_FD_187118 | JGI IMG/M metagenome (GOLD analysis project Ga0247834, IMG submission 187118) | Freshwater microbial communities from meromictic Lake La Cruz, Castile-La Mancha, Spain - LaCruzMarch2015_12m | ecosystem: Environmental > Aquatic > Freshwater > Lake | place: Spain... | reverse complement strand
TATCTTGATCTAAAGAGTCCGAAACTTTATAAAAAGGTCCGCCGCTACTATGAAAATGTAGGGGTGGTGTTTTCAGGTGACCCCCTTGACGACTACGAAATGCTTATGGAGTATGTCGCTCAAGATCTTGAAACCGTTGAGGTTGCTTAATGAAAGTCATTAGGAAACCAACTGTTCTTCTTGAACGTTTTCCTTACCGATACGTTCAAGTAGGTATTCTTGAAATCAACGGGAAACCTGATTATCGTATTCAGAAGGTAGATTCCTACACTGGTCGATATCGGGATATGTATCTTCTAGATAATGAGATGCAACTGATGACCGCTATGGAGGATCATAATTACACCTGCTGGTTAGATCCGGACGGTGTGCCTGCCTATCGTCATTATACATAGACACGGATGGTCTTAAACAGCACTGGTCGGTGATGAAAACCCCCCTTATAAAAAACACCGATGTGTTGCGATACATTGGTAATATTCTCCTTCTATCTGGATACTTTGTCCTTTTATGGGGAGACCCAAGAGTTGGACTGCTTGTAAAATGTATTGGAAATGGTTTTGTCATTCCCTTTGCAATCAAGTATAAGTTTTGGGACATTCTAATTCTGTGTGGTTTCTATGCAGCAATTGAGATTCCAAAACTGATTCAACTAACCTTTCCTAGTTTGTTTGTAAATTAGGTGGTGGAGTCAAATATGACCCTATTTGAGTTTACGGCATCTCTCAAATGACGTTGGTGCGGATGGGACTCTCTCCCGCCTGGTTTCCAATTTCCAGTCAAAGAATTGGTGGCGAGCAACCTGGAGAAGCGCAACTCCCCCTTGATAAGAGGGTTATTATATGTTATATTAGATAGGGGTAAAGAGTAGTTTTCTAGGGGTAGAATATTTCTCTTTGCCCCCCTTTTTTAATATATCTTTTTATGGTATAATATATACCATACCCCTAGAAAACAAACCAATGAGTAATTATTCTGTTTTAGAGTATCTGGATATAGATGAAGAGTGTAAAGAAATGCTCCCAGATTATCCAGGTTTTTTTATTACTACAAAAGGTAGAGTATGGATAGGGAGTAGAAAACGCTGGGCAAAGACAACCTTAGAAAAAACATATCATGACAAACGAAGAAATAACCCTCCTAAAAACAAAAGATATTACACTAGGGTAAATGTTGGTAAGTATTCTACTAGAATACATATTCTGGTTGGGAGATACTTTTTGCCTGAATACGTAAAAGGTATGTTTATCTTACATAAAGATGAAACTCTACCTTATCCACAAATAAATTATATTGATAATCTTTATGTAGGATCAAATGGAGATAATATGAAAGATATGTGGAAAAAGAAGAGAAGAGAGTGTAATTTGGGTCAAAGGAGAGTTGCATAAACTCTCCTTTTTTGGTATAATAACAAAATGGAAATTAGTCGTGTATGAAATTACATCTAACTTACTTTGGAGATAATAATTTCTCTTTGGGTAAGAATCGAATTAAAAGACAAGCAGAAAACTTTGGAGTATTTCAATCTATTCTAGAGTTTGGAGAATCTGATTTAGAAGATAATCTTTTCTGGGAAACTTATGCGAAACCAATGATGGCACCTCGCACAGAAATGCCCGGACGCTATTATGGTTATTATGCTTGCAAACCTTACTTTGTTCTGAAAGCACTTGAGAGTATTCCTGAAAATGAGGTGCTTCTTTATATTGATTCTGGTTGTGAATTGAATATGAATGGTTTAGAGAAACTCCAGCAGTATTATGAAGAGTGTGTTGAAACTGAAGGAGTTTTCTTCACTCTTGATTTACCAGAAGCACAATGGACTAAAATGGATACTTATCGTCACATTATTGGTGATAATGATGAGTATCTAATGACTCGACAAATTATTTCTGGTATTTTCTTCCTAAAAAATACTCCTATGATTCGTGAGTTAGTTCAGAAATGGATTGATATTTGTGTAGAAGATGGTGGGAAGTATCTGGATGATAGTCCTTCAACACTTTCAAATGATCCTATCTTCAGGGAAAACCGTCATGATCAATCTATTTGGTCTTTGATTCTTAAGAACAAAGCAGAAACTCATGACTTTACTTTTCATGAGGATGATACTTATGAAACTATATGGAATGCTGCTGGAATGTCTGGAGTTCCTGTAGGTCATCAGCAAGCAAAGGTCTGGAATACTTATGGTAGGGAATATCCAATCTGGGCAACCAGAAATGGTCAAATAGATTTTACGAATTGTGAGATTTAATGTAAATAAATAACAATACCTGAATGGGTGGTTCTTTTCAGGAAGGAGGGTGAAAGTCCCTCCTTTTAATATAAATAATAATAACCACCCATTTAGAGTAGAAATGAACTATCTAAAGCATTATTGTAATCTTATCAGGAAAGCAGAGAATAGAACTCTACCTGAAGGATATACAGAAAAGCATCACATATTTCCTGTGAGCATTTATGGTAACAATAATAGAGTTGTAATTTTAAAGGCAAAAGAGCACTATATTGCTCATTTACTTTTATGGAGAGGATTTAGAAAAAGATATGGTGAAAAAAATCAAAAAACCATAAAAATGTTTTATGCTTTATGGATGTTTCAAATGAATCCAAATAAAAAATCCAATAGAAGAATTAATTCTAGAATATATGAATTGCTTAAAAAAAATTTTTCTAAAGTTAGAAATGTTGATAGTTATTGGTATTCTCAACATTTGCTTGGAAGGGAAAAAATGAAAACTAATTTGAAGTGGAAAAAAGAACAAAAAGAAAGAAATGATAGACAAAAGAAAAAATATATGTTAAAATTTGAAAATGGTAAAATAGAAATTATTACAGGTCTTTATGAGTGGTGTAGAAATAATCCAAAATATGATAGTAGTGCTATTAGAAGAGTAAGAACTGGTAAACAACATAAACATTTAGATATTGTTGAAGTAAAAAATTATGAATAAAAAAATTGCTTTAATAACCGGAGCGACAGGTCAAGATGGTTCATATCTTGCTGAGTTACTTTTAGAAAAAGGATATGAAGTTCACGGCATTATTCGTCGGGCTTCGCAAATTAATACACAAAGAATTGACCATATCTACGATAGAATTAAACTACATTATGGTGATTTGACTGACTCAACAAATCTTGTCAGAGTGATTCAGCAAGTTCAACCAGATGAGATTTATAATCTTGGTGCTCAGAGTCACGTCAAAGTATCCTTTGAGATGCCTGAATACACTGCTGATGTAGATGGTGTGGGAACTTTGCGTGTTCTGGAAGCAGTGCGTCTTCTGGGTATGGAGAATCGTGTTCGCATCTATCAAGCGTCAACTAGCGAACTTTATGGATTAGTTCAGGAGATTCCTCAAAGAGAAACTACTCCATTCTATCCTCGCTCTCCTTATGGTGTGGCAAAACTCTATGGATATTGGATTACGAAAAACTATCGTGAATCTTATGGAATGTATGCTTGCACTGGTATTCTTTTCAATCACGAGTCTCCCCGTCGTGGAGAAACTTTTGTAACTCGTAAAATTACTAGAGCACTTTCTAGAATTTCTACGGGACAACAAAAGGTTCTTGAGTTAGGTAATCTGAATGCAAAGCGTGATTGGGGACACGCAAAAGACTTTGTGGAAGCAATGTGGTTGATGCTTCAACAAGAAACTCCAGATGATTATGTGATTGCGACTGGAGAGCAGTATTCGGTGCGTGAGTTTATAGAAGAAGCAGCACCTTATTTTGGTATGCAAATTACGTGGAGAGGTGAAGGATTAAATGAGATTGGATATGATGTGTTCACCGGAAATAAGGTCGTTGTAGTCAATCCTAAATATTTTCGACCTGCTGAAGTAGAGACTTTATTAGGTGATGCCACAAAGGCAAAGGAACAATTAGGTTGGGAACCTAAAACTTCTTTCAAACAATTAGTTGAGGATATGTGCATTTATGGACAGTGATTCTAGAGTATTAGTCGCTGGTGCTAACGGAATGGTTGGTTCAGCAATCGTAAGAAATCTTGAGAGTAAAGGATATACAAATATCATTAAAGGAACTCGTCAAGATGTAGATTTTACAAATCGGGATGAAACTGAAAGATATTTTTGTTCACAAGAACCTGAGTATGTCTTTGTTGCCGCTGCCAAAGTTGGTGGCATTATGGCAAACAACACATATAAGGCAGAGTTTTTAACCGATAATCTTCAAATACAAACCAATATTATTCAACAGTCTTATAACTTTGGTGTTAAAAAACTGTTGTTTCTTGGTTCTTCTTGCATTTACCCTAAGTTTGCAATTCAACCTATCACCGAAGACCAGTTAATGAATGGTGCTTTGGAACCAACCAATGATGCTTATGCAATTGCAAAGATTACTGGCATTAAAATGTGTGAAGCATATCGTCAGCAGTATGGATTCAATGCAATTTCTTTGATGCCTACCAATCTTTATGGTCCTAATGACAACTTCGATTTAGAAACCTCTCACGTCTTTCCAGCAATGATTGCTAAGTTTCATAATGCGATGAATCATAGTGAGCATTGGGAAGTCAAACTCTGGGGAGATGGGTCAGCAATGCGTGAATTTTTGCACGTTGATGACCTTGCTGAAGCGTGTTATGTCTGTATGCAGAAATATAATGAAGCAGAGCATATCAATGTCGGAACTGGTGAAGATGTGACTATTAAACAACTTGCAGAAATGATTGCTGATGTTGTTGGTTATAAGCGTGAGATTAACTGGGATACTACTAAACCAAATGGCACTCCTCGTAAAGTTTTAAATGTAGATAAGATTAAAGCACTTGGGTGGGAACCTAAAATTGGTCTTCGTGAAGGAATTGAAAAAACCTATCAGTGGTATAGAGAATGTCTGTAAGGGACTTTTATAAATCTCACATTGAATCAATTCAAACTTCTTTTGACCATCTTGAAGATGATAAAGTTGAAGAACTTATAGACCTCATATTAAACTGTAAGGGTAAAATACTCTTCACGGGAATTGGTAAAAATGGTCACGTTGCTGCCAAAGCAACTTCTACAATGTCTTCAATTGGAGTTCCTTGTTTTTTTATCGATGCTGTTGATAGTGTTCACGGTGATATGGGAGTTATTAATGAAAATGATATACTCATTGCTGTTTCGAAAAGTGGTAATACTGATGAGTTGATTAATTTTTTATATCACGTCAATCATAAGAATTGTAAGATTGTATCCATTCATTCGAATAATGGTAATCAATCTCAAAAACATTCTTTTCTTGATATTAATCTTCACGTTGATAAGGAAGCAGACCATTTAAATATTGTTCCAACTTCTTCTATAGCAATCTTTACAATTTTTCTTCAGTCGGTTGCTTGTGAAATATCAAGAAGAAAAAATCTCACACTTCAAGAGTTTGTGAAAAATCATCCCGGTGGTAGTATTGGAAAGACAATTGTATGATTACTCATAAAGATGTTAAGTATGTAATTGTTCAGGCAGGTGGTAAAGGCACTCGTCTTGGAAAATATACTATGAACAGACCAAAGTGTTTGGTTCCAGTTTATGGGAAACCAATGATTGAACAGACTCTGGATGTGTATAAAGATAAAACTGTGATTATCATTGGAGATACTCACTTCAAAATGCTTCTTCATTATATCTGTGAGATTAGTAACAGTGATAATTACATTTTACTTCAAACAGATGAAGATGGCACTGCTGCTGGCATTAGGGCAGCACTTCAAAATGTTCCAGATGGAGAACCATTCATCATAACTTGGTCTGATTTATTCTTTGAGAAAGAGCAAGAGTTTGAGTTTGATAACGAAATGCTGGTCGGTCTTGCTGGAAATTTTGATTGTAGATGGTCATTGGAGAATGGAGTATTTAAAAATATTCCATCACAAGAAAAGGGAGTATCTGGATTTTTTGCTTTTAAAAACAAACAGAGATTTGAAGATATAAAAACTGATAAGTCATTGGTGAGAGGATTTCTGTCAGATACTTATATGCCTTATGAAGTATCTTCCTTTACGAATCACGATTGCTTTGAAGTTGGAACGGTAGAAAAATATGAAGAGATACTGAGTAAAGAAGTCAATCATAGATTTTTTAATGAAGTTAAAGTCGAAGAAGATAAGGTTTATAAGAAATGTGTAGATTTGAAATATGATAAAGTTCATCAAGCAGAAAAAGATTGGTATGATTATGTAAAGGATTCTTTTACAAGAATACCAATCATATATTCTACAGACCCACTAATAATGTCTAGAGTAGAGGGTAAGCACGCTTGGGAAATTAAATCCAACAAAGATTGGATAATTGAAAATTATTGTAATGCTCTTCAACAACTTCATAATATTAAAGGAAGTTGCGAACCACTCAGTGACTATGATTGTGCTGATACTTATATGTTTAAACCTTATCAGAGGGTGATGCAGATCAGGCACATTATTGAAGATTTTTCCAAACCAGTCCTTCAAATTAATCGTAAATCTTGTCGAAATCCTTTCTGCGATATGAAAAGTTTTGAGCGGATTATGGAAAAGAATCTGCTTAAAAATCTTCGATACACCGTTATTCACGGTGACTGCACATTTAGCAACACTCTAGTTGATGACCTAAATCAAGTTTGGTTCATCGACCCAAGAGGAACTTTTGGAGGGTCTAAAATATATGGAGACCCCCGATATGATTGGGCAAAACTTTATTATTCCGCTGTGGGTAATTATGATAAAATCAATTCTAAAAAGTTTAGTGTGGATAGAAGTAATGGTGTAAAACTAGACATTGAATCGAATGGATATGAGCACTTTGGTGAATATATTATTCAACGATCGAAAATGACTAAAGTTGAAATGCTTTTACTTCATGCTGGTATTTGGTTTTCTTTATCTGGTTATGTAAAAGAAGATATTGATGCTGTTTTGTATTCATTTTATAAAGGATGTGAATTATGGTCGGAAGCGATTACTCTGATTTAAATAAGACTTGGATATTTGATTTAGATGGAACTCTACTCAAACACAATGGATATAAGAATGGTGGAGAGCAATTGCTTCCTGGTGTAAAAGAATTCTTTTCAAAAATATCAAAGGATGATAGAATCATTATTTTGACTGCTAGAGATACAAAATATCAACAAATTACTGAAAAGTTTCTTAAAGATAATGGGATTAGGTTTGACCATATCATTTATGATTTACCCATAGGTGAAAGGATATTATTCAATGATAAAAAACCAAGTGGTCTTAAAACCGCATATGCCTATAATTTAGATAGAGATTCTGGACTATGAACGCTTGTATAACCCTTCAAGACCCTAGATTTAATTATTCTTACAAAGGATTTTGCTCCATTGTTTGTGCCATTATTGATATCGCACTAGAGCACTATGCTGCCTATGATAATTTGAATTGTAGTATTTTCGAATCACAAACTCTTAAACTTTTTGATAATACTTATGAAGATGGTGATGATGAATATGATGCTGGGTCTTGGTGGTTAAACAGGTTCTTTCAAAATGAATTACACCATTCCGATTACAATGCACATACAATTGCTAATATTCAGAATCTTAAATTAAAGAATCAAGTATTCAATAGTATTCTCAAAATTAAAGAAGACAAGAGAAAAATCTTTGAGAAAAAATTTACTGATTTAGAAATTACTAATAAAACTCTTGGGGTCCAGATTAGGGGAACTGATAAGAAAGTTGAGGTTCCGGAACCGGATATAGATAATATTATCAAAAAGATTGATGAATATTTTGAAGTAACAGATATACAAAATATCTTTTTAGCAACGGATGATGTCAAATATCTAAACTCAATTAGAGAAAGATATGGGAGTTTAGTTTTATATGATGACTCTATTCATATCAGCACAGACAACAATCCATTGCATAATCTACCTAATAGAGATATAATTAATGAAGAAGTATTATCGAGCGTTTTTATTCTTTCAAGGTGTAGTCACTTTTTGTATAGTTTCTCAAATGTTAGTCTCCTTGCGTTAATTATGGGAGTGAATAATTATCAAACAATTGCAAATTTAAACTAATGAAATATATCTATCATCATTTGGGATTAGGTGACCATATCATTAATAATGGTATGGTCAGGCATTTTTATAAGCAGCATAATGCTATTACACTGTTTGCGTATAAGCATAATGTAAAGAATGTGCAATATATGTATCGTGACCTAGAGAACTTTCAAGTTCTTGGTGTAGAAAGTGATGCCCAAGCGGATTATTATATTTCAAATAATAATCTAGACTGTTTGAAGATTGGATTTAGTGACTTGTCTGGTGTGATGCCAGAACTTCCATTTGACAAGGCATTTTATAAACTTGCTGGACTTGATTTTTCAGTTAGATTTGATGAGTTTTATTTTGAAAGAGACTTGGAAAAAGAAAAAGAAGTATTGAATACTTTGAATCCAACTGGGGAATCTTATATTTTTATTCACGATGATGCTTCTCGTGGATTTTCAATTGATATGAATAGAATTGAAACCGAACATAAAGTGATTATGAATGATAAGAGATTCAACGTCTTTGATTATATTTCTCTTATTGAAAACGCAGAGGAGATTCATTTTATGCAATCGTCTTTCAAAGAACTAATGTGCTCCTATAAGTTAGATAAACCAACCTTGTATCAGCATAACTATGTAAGGCAATATGATGAGTCAATGAACTCTTCTGGACTGAATCCATTTGTTGAGATAAACTGATGATTAGTATTGTAACTGGCACACTTAATCGTGTGGGAATGCTTCCTAATTTAATTGCAAATACCGTTCTTGCTGATGAACGATTGGAATTGGTATTGGTTGATGGTGGAAGTAATGATGGGACAATTGATTACATCAAGCAACTGAATCACCCACAGATTAAATTGATTGAAGTTGGTGGTAGAAGTTCATACCCACACTTTATGAATCTTGGTATTCAAGCAGCAACTCACGAAGTTGTTTGTCAGTGGAATGATGATGTGATATTATGTAATGAGTGGAGTGAAGTGTTTCTAGAACTTCAATCAAATCACGATTTCTATCTCTTTAATTGGAAGTATGGAACTTATGAAGATACACAAAATCCAGATTGGTTAAAAGGACTCTATCATACAGAGGGTTGGTGTCTGTGCAATATTGCTGATTCTGGTGGAGAAATTGTAATGAATTATGGATTGTATCGTAAGAAGATATTCAGGGAAATTGGAATGTATAACTTAGAGTATCAATACTATTGTGCTGATGGGGATATGTCTTATCGTGCTTATCAGTTTGGATATAAAGTCAAAGACCTGAGGCATATTAAAGTATGCTCTTTACCTACTGGGAAGGTTGCAACCTCTCATCCTGGAGACCACTCAATTTACCATAAAAATATGGATATGTATCGCCAAAAGATTCTTCCCGAAGGTCTTCAGTATCTTTGAATAATCATATCACGATGATTTGCAAGTTGATTATCATTTTCATCGAAGGGTTCTCCAATAAAAGCAAAGTCATCTAACTTACGGTCTCTTTTGATTGGAGTTCCGATACCTTCATAATTGAAGTATTCATCGTGAAGAAACAAACTCTCAACTGCTCTTGGGTAAATAATTTCTTGTAAAAATCTTTGGTCTACTGCTCTATCAGTCACCCAAGAACTTGTTTGAATATAATCATTCATTTTCTCTTGAATATTTTCAACAAAGCAACCTCGTGCTCCCCACATTCCAGCACTAATTTCCCAAGCGTGACCGCCGGGATGGTCACGAATAATATGAAAACATTTACCAGAATCCAACCATTCTTGCACTGCAACTGCATCACGCTCAAACAGTCGGGAATCACAATCTCTAGAAATGAAGCATTCTACTTTTTCTGATGCTGGAGCAAAACGCCACATTGCGTTGCATACTCCTTGCTCTACTCCAGTATTGACTAGAACAACATTATTTGCTTCCAGTTGCTCTAATACATAATTAGGAACAGAGTCATTATGATAAACTCTCATTTCCCAACCGGGAAAAAAGGTTTCTTTAAGTTCTGAATTCTTGATTGCCCCTATTGTATATTTGGGGTTATCACCGTATAATGAAAAAGAGATGACTTTCATAATAACATATAATCTTTATTATATATGACTGAGAAAAAACAGTATAATTTAGTTGGTGCTGGATTCAATAATTATGATAATGAAAACAAAGCATCATCCATTCATAAACAAGAATCAAAGTTTATGGAGTGGGTAGGTTCTGGTGCAGAAGAAACTTTCTACGTGGACCGATACATTGGTCTTGCTTTTGATGATGATTATAGTAAGAAAAAGTATGCTTGGTTGCTAGAATCAGTAAACATTTGCCCAGATGTATTGGAAGATGTGAAGAGAAATTATCTTCATTATGTCCGTGTTTATGATGCCATTTTCACTCATCATCAAGAGTTAATTCAACTTCATCCAAAGTTTAAGTTTGCTCCTTTGTATGGAAGTTGGATTACTGAACCAAAACTTTATGATAAGACCAAGTTAATCTCAATGATTTGCTCCAACAAAGTAATGTGTGAGGGGCATCAGTATCGTTTGTCTTGGGCACAAAAACTTCAGGGTAAAGTTGATTTTTATGGGAGAGGATTTAATGAGATTCAATCCAAAGAAGAAGGTCTAATTGATTATATGTTTTCGGTTGCGATTGAAAACGCTTCTTATGAATCTTACTTCACTGAAAAGATTCAAGATTGTTTTGCTACTGGAACAGTTCCAATTTACTATGGGTCTCCTGATATTGGAAAGTTCTTTAATCCAAAAGGAATCATCACACTTACAGATGACTTTGATGCTTCTCAATTGACAGAAGAAGTATATTATGATAAACTGGAAGCGGTGAAAGAGAATCTAGAAATCGTTAAAGATTTTCTAATCAACGAAGATTACATTTATAAAACTTACTTGCAGGAACTATGATTTTAAGTTTTACCACTATGGTGAAAAAATACAATATGGATATTAAAGGAATTATCCATATTGGTGCTCATCGAGGACAAGAAATTGAAGAATACGTAGATAATGGTATTCAGGATATTATTATGTTTGAACCTGTAAGTTTGAACTTTAATATTCTTGAGAAGAGAATGGCAGATGTGAATGCTAATATTTCTGCCTATCAGGTTGCTCTGGGTAATGAAGAGAAAAATGTCACAATGTATTTGAGTGATAATGACTTGATTAGTAGTTCTGTTTTGCGTCCAAAGGTTCATCTTCAACTTCATCCGGGCGTTGGATTTCCCGGAACTGAAGAAGTTGAAATGAAGAGATTGGATAGTTTTGCTGAAGAAACTCAGAACTTTAACTTTATCAATATGGATGTTCAGGGATATGAACTTGAAGTTTTGAAGGGTGGTGCTGAAACTATGGAGCACATTGATTATGTGTATTGTGAAATCAATCGTGATGAACTCTATGAAGGAAATGCTTTTGTAGAAGACCTTGATGAGTTTTTGTCCGATTATAATATGGAAAGAGTTGAGACAGATTGGGCAGGAACTCTTTGGGGAGATGCTCTTTATGTGAGGAAGTGAGATGGCAATTAGTTATAACCGACTCGGTTCTAATGGTCGTCTAGGTAATCAGATGTTCCAGTATGCTGCTCTTCGTGGCATTGCTGCTCATCGTGGATTTGATTGGTTGATTCCTCGTCCAGATACTTATGGGGACTCCAATTACGGTCTATTT
>Ga0247834_1007399_pt1 | contig 11712 bp, 14 predicted proteins | sample LaCruzMarch2015__8_FD_187118 | JGI IMG/M metagenome (GOLD analysis project Ga0247834, IMG submission 187118) | Freshwater microbial communities from meromictic Lake La Cruz, Castile-La Mancha, Spain - LaCruzMarch2015_12m | ecosystem: Environmental > Aquatic > Freshwater > Lake | place: Spain... | reverse complement strand
AAGCAGAAGATTTCAAGAATTTATTCATTGCTGTAATTGCTTCTTATCAAAACATGAGTTTCAATCCTACATATATGAACACATTTGTATTTACACAAGACTCAGCTAACAAAATTAAAGAAGATCCCGATTTTAAATTTATTGGATATGACGTGTCTACATTTATTACTTTGTATACGGACTTACAATAACAAACCTATAACAACGATTAAATCGCGTGTCCCATTATTTTATGTCCATAACTGTATATAAGAGGACAAGAGGTCGTGTAACAAATGACTCCTAGTGTTGGAAATCCTATTTTGAAAATGATCCAGGTTACCGAGCAGATTATCAAGACGGGACAAGCCCCCAAGTGTTATAGTGTGGGTGCTCAATTGCTTGGTGCTGCCCTTTGTCCGTGTGTGTGTGCGCCATGTTCCATTTGGTCGATAGTGGGTCGGCTATTTACGTGTGGACCTAGGATGTGCCTTGGGTCAGAGGCCGTGTGTGGTCCCAATTGTTGTACTGTGAGAACGGACAATGCGGTCAAGACTTTTATAGATGCTTTTGACAAACCCATCGTGTTTCCTCCTGTCGACATGGTCATGGCGTCAACCTTGTGGAACTCTGACCTCTTGGCCCTTGTCCGGCTCTTGAGTCTCGAGTTTTATCAGAGACCGTTTCTAGCTCACCACTACTTGTTGTGCACGGTTGTTGTAGGGCCGTTGATAGGTTCGACAGTGCCGCCTTTACCATTGGGAGTCATGAAGGCGCTCGTGGACTTGAGAAGACGCATTGGGATTATTGAGAATTCGATTGTGGGGCGGGATGGTGGTGAGGGGGTGGATGGTGATGCTATGGATGCTATGGATGTTGTGGATGGTGATGCTATGGATGCTATGGATGTTGTGGATGTTGTGGATGTTGTGGATGTTGTGGATGTTATGGCATGAAACCAATTATTTGTTAAATAACTACTGGTCATTTAGTCATGCCATAATATTTGACTTTGGCTGTACAATAAAAATATGCATCATTTATAAATATAATCATACCATATTTAGCAGTGTTAAATTTAAATTATATAGTTTAAAGGATAGACATTTATCTTTTTTAAAAACTAGTCGTACCATATTAGCTGTGTTTATTAAAAACATGAACATTGTTTTTCATATATATTTGTACTTAAAATGTGACTAATATATATATAAATGTCTGGTAAATTTGATATAGATCCTGGATGTCTTCCTCTTTTTAGTGTTACAATGTTAAAAGATACAGTTGTATACAAAGGATTTGAGAATAATATCACAAAGTTTGATCACAATTCCAAGATCCCATGTTGGTTTGCATTAGAAAAAGTAGAGTCGAGTAAATACGGAACAAATATTGTGACTTTGAAAACCACCAAAACACTCAAATTAATCAATATTTCAAGCACATTATTCAAGTCTCACCTTGTAGACCAATTAAATTACTTTGATTATCCTGACAAAGAAACTATATTGTTTACTCTTGGAATTCCAAATATAGACGAACAAGTAAAGATAATAGAGCAAAATATATCAAATCCAAATGATCGTAAGCTGAATTTATGCAAACAAAATGCGAAATTAAAGTCAAAAGTTGACTATTTTGATGGGCATAGTAGATACAGTGGAAAAACATTAGACGATATGATGGTCTCATGTATAAACGCAATTTATGGAAAACATGTTGATGGATACATTCAAAAGCATCCTGTCCCATCATGTTGGCATGGCAATTTTCCTAGCGAACTGTGTATTTTCAATGTTTCCAAACATGTCATGACTGAAATCAAAATAGGTGCGGTGAAGGGTGGAGCAAGACCTACAACTCGAACCAAGTTCTTGGAGAATCGCGAGTGTACTGAAAAAGAGTGGCAACAGATGAATGAAAACATATTTCGTAAATGGGGTGTCGCAGAAAAGGACATTGTCAAGTATTCTAAACCAGGGGCACACCTTCCTTTGTCCAAAGTTCCATGGAAAAAACATGTGCCATCTGCGGATGAGGTGTGTATTACAAGAATGCCAGATTGGAAAATTTACTAGTAGACTTGCAATATACAACATTATTCACATTGGCCACTTTGGGTAGAATCTAGTTGTTGAAATCTACTCTTTCGACATAATAATACATGGCTTCTTCTTATCCTCTTGCCGGATATGTGGTGTTGGCTTCAGCATCAAACAGTGTGTTTGCGGGTACTCGTAAAAACGACATGTTGGTGTACACTGGGGCGAACCAGGAAATGTACATTGGCTCTTCGAATGCTGCCAATTACGTCAGGGTGACTAGCAACATGGTGTGCGTGGTCGGGGATCTTGATGTCAGTGGGATTCTTACAAAGAATGGACTGCCTTATAGTACTGGCGGGGGAGGAGGTGGGTCTGGCTTTTCTGGTGCGACTGACGTGGGTGTGAGCGGGTCCATTTCGTGCGGCTCCCTGAACATTTCGGCCAATGTTGTTCCGACAGAAGCAGGTCCTAGCAAGTCCGTGTCGGTTTACACTGGAACGGCGGGTGCCTTTTCGGGGATTGGTTCTAATGCGGGCAACGGACTGACCATGGACCTCGTGGGATCCAACTCGTACATCAACATGTTTGCATGGAATGCCGATGGAACCTCGGGCACAGAGCTGTTACGAGTGACCGGAACGGGCAACATGGGAATCGGTACGAGCACCCCTTTATATCCTCTGGATGTCGTGGGAACTGCTAGGGCTGGAACTGTGTTGTACACGTCTCTGCAACAGACTTCGGACCGACGACTTAAAGAGAATGTAGTGACCACGGACGGATCGTGGGCCACGTCGGTTCTAGAGAGGTTACGAGTGGTCGACTATAATTTCATAGGGAATACGACGAGCCCTACGGTCGGTTTCATCGCCCAAGAAGTGGAAGCGGTGTTCCCTCTGGCGGCCAAGACGACGTCGGACTTTGTACCTATTGGAGCCAAGTCGACCGAGGTTACAGGTGACTTTATATCGTCTTGTGCCAATGTTGTCGTGATGGATTATGGATTGGTTTTAAAAACGTATGAACAGTTTTCCGCGGGGACCATGTTACGGTTGGTTGGTGGTCACGTGCTAGTAGTTGTCGAGAAACTGGATGATGATGGTACTTGTACTGGTACTGGTGCTTGTTCTTCCTATTTGATTTCATGTGAAACTATTACCGAGGACTGTTTGGTTGTTATAAAAGAAGTCTTGACCAAGGACTTTAAATCACTCGACTATAATGCCTTGGTCGCTTGCACTATTTCAGCTGTACAGAGTTTGACAAAAAGGGTCAAGGTGCTCGAAGGGCGGTTGGGCGAGGTGGAAAGAAAGTCTGGAATATGTTTATAGGATGTTTTTCCTAGGATTCGACCTCTCTAGATCTAGTAGCATGTACCAAGACCTTTCCATATAGTGGCCAGTGACTGGATTTATGTCGTATGAAAGAGATTCATAGATAGAGAGCCACTGATCCAGGGGTACCGATCGAATAGCTTCTCTTGTTGCCGCAAAACAAGCTCCGATATACCATCTCGGGGACATGGTATACCTGTAATTAGCGACGGTCTTGAGCCATTCGCCAAATGTTTTGCCTGATTCAAATGGGGCTACTGGTTTACCTGCATGGACCTTGATTGTAAAGTCAAAATAAGCATTGTTATTTCCAACTTCATGTACTTTAGCATTTTGTGATAATCCGGATGGATGTGTCTCTGCCTCGGCGACAAGTTGTTGAATACATCCTTTGGGCATGTGATCAAAAGGGGTTCCTTGGAGAAATACTGTGACGGGGTCCAGATTGTCATAGTGAGTGATAATATGGTGTACATATGTGTGCGCTTCTCTTCCTACATTGGGCAACGTGTTTGGACCGGGACTGTTACTATTCTTATTATATACATGTGTTTTTACAGTTGTTGTATTGGTCCAACTAATGTCTTCATCATAATAAGCTATAACGATTGAATACGTGGCCATTTATAAAAGTAACAGTTTTAATTTTGTCGTTTATCAACTCGTTATTAATTCATACCAATTGTTAAATACTGATATGAATGCCATTATTAGTTACAATCGCAAGACTCTCGACAGTGTCAAACAATGGATCTTGTACGAAGATTGGACGATGCCGCCATCGTTGTTCAACTATGGACTCCCATCACATGTCTTTCATCTGATTGACAAGCCGATTAATAATGACGTATCTGAAGTAGATTACTTGTGCCACTTGATGTCGACCATGACTTGTAATAATCATTCCATTAGATATCTTGAAATTGGTGTATCTGTAGGTAAGAATCTGTATACGGTTGTTCAATATCTCAAAGGACTAGCTGCGTCTAGCCATCGTCACACCGTTACTGGAATTGATATCGAAAAGATAAATCCAATCTTACAGAATCTACTTGCTAGTTCTCACACCACTCATAAAACAGAAACATTTATTAATACAAAGCCTACGAGTATTAGAAATTGTACGACCAATGTTTGTACCCAGTTTGATGACACTACTTTGTCAACTCGCTATTATGAGGCAGACGAGTTTTCGAGTGTTTGGACCCATCTAGCGGATCCATTTAATTTGGTTTTTAGCGATGCACTCCATGATCCTCGTGCTCTCATGCACGAGTACTTTTCTTTAAAGGAAAATAACCTACTTGATACTGTCAATGGTTTCTTTTATTGTTTTGATGACCTGGAAGCAGATGATAAAACAGGTCAGATGTGGGGGGCTGTTCGCAGGATTGTTTCAGATATGACACGTACATTTATTACTTTGGACATTCGTGTAAAACATCTTGAAATGAATGCATGGTTGGGACAACATGAACACAAACATCATTTTGGTGTGATTACAGCAACTCTTAAAAGTTGAATCCCATATTGGTTTTTGACCACGGACATTTATATGCACATTATTAACAACATCATCTTGATCAACAGCGTCTGACCAATCTTGAAAGTAGTATTCAACATTACCATTGGGAAAGGTTAGTGTTTCATTTTAGAAATAACCGGGTGTACACTAGCATTTACTTTTACTTTTATAAAATTTATATGTTTCATCAAATACGCATACAATTCCTTGACAACCAAGGAATCGCTCATGCGGGCATGTAAAGATATTAACATGTGTTTTAACATTAATACAATTCATGCATTTCATCACTTATGGAACTAATGCTTACACTTCTTTTGCCGTTGAACTCGCTGACCAGGCTATTTCATTAGGAGGTTTTACGAGCAAACACGTATACAACAAATCAGATATACCAAGTGAATTTATCAAGGAAAACGAGTCTATATTGTCGTATAGACGAGGTGATGGATACTGGTTATGGAAACCATATATTATATTAGAGGCACTGATAAATGCCAAACCGAATGATATTGTCGTATATTGTGATAGCATGTATTCCATGTTGAATGGAAACACATTGATTTCTTTCATCAACTCTTGTTTGTGTTCTAATCTAAACGATATAGTGTTGACAAGTAATAAACCAGGAGGGTGCAAGTATTTAGAAAAGGATTGGACCAAGAGGGAAACTTATAGGATTATGAATGTGAATGCGGATGCATCTGATGCTTCTGATGCTTCTGATGCTTCTGATGCTTCTGATGCTTCTGATGCTTCTGTAGATGTCAATCAAGTATGGGCTGGTTTCATGGCAGTTAGACGTACAAACAAAACCATTCGTTTTATTTGCGAGTGGTTGCGCAATTGTCAAATTGAACAAAATATAGTTGATGAAATCGGATTAAAATCATGTATAGATCACAGGCATGATCAATCGATCCTAAGTTTGCTTGCAAAACGACATGGTATCAAGTTTTATGACTTTCCAGCGGGCGTGCTAACCGACTTGTATGTTACGCCACCAAAATCCAAGTGTCCAAAGATGTATATCAAAGGATGTGCAAACGGCCTCGGGGATAGAATATTAGATGTGATTGGATCCATGTTGGTGGCAAAATATACAAATACACACGTGCAACATATTTGGCATCATACACAGGCCAATATTTATTTTAATAATACAATTCTTCCTAGACAATATAAATTAGAAGATTCAGTGGATTTCAAGATTGACAGGTGGGGAGAGTGTTCGTGTGTGGATACGACTCTTGGTGAATTAGAACTCGTATCGCCCAACTCGGCATACAGTCTTTCGCCCGTCGCACTGCATCAAGGCATTTTAAAGCAAATTCCGTTGGACAAGATATCTAGAGATTACAAGGAAGTGTGCAAGTCGGTGATTTTCGCACCTAGAGTAATTGACGAAATATTGTCTCACTCTAATATCCATAATGCCATTGGTATTCACCTCAGAAGGACGGACAAGATTGTTGATAATATCGGCCTTTCTCATGAACACATCACGACCAAACAAACATATGAAATAATGATGACCAACATGTCGAGTTGTATTGCTAAAACTGATCCCGGACAATTGTTCTACGTGTCTACGGATGACCCAAATTACTTGCCGGTGTTTAAATCAGAAATATTAAATCTGAATGCTACTGCAACATTTATATCATTTGAATGCTCACAACCGGCATTTGAGCTTTTTGCATTGTCGCGGTGTAAAGAGATATATCAAGCTACACTATATTCATCATTTTCACTCGCAGCCAGCCTTATAGGAAATGGCAAGCTAGTAAATTTTATGAATCACGATTCTATTAGTATGATTCACCTGTGGAAATCATGTAGTGTGTTTATAACCCCGTTTTGTGACCTTGGAACAGAAATACCAGAAATACATGGAGCAAAGCTAGCACATGTAAGAAAAACAAATGTGATGGTGGCGGCTGAGGCAGCGGAGGCAGCGGAGGCAGCGGTAGAAAAAGCAAAGAAAAAGGACAATTACAAGTCTATTTTATAATTTATAGAATTCTTTTTTTAATAGACAATGCTCTATACATATCCAATACATCTGTTTTATCAAGACCAGGCCGTTGTGTGAAGAATGCATAATGTGCACACAATTTTTGACCATAGATAATATTGGGTCGTCCCATGGCTCGTGGTTTGATTACAGATAGCCAGTACTCTTCATCCAGACCCACATCACCTCCGAAAGCAGCAAACTCCTCTCCTAACCAGGCAATGGCATTAATAGATACACGCTCATACTCGAAAAGTCTCCATTGCGGGTACTTCCATTGCTCTAACGAGTGTGTTCCTACCTTTGACAAGAACTCTCGATGTACCATTTCTGCAAACCCTATAGACATGTAACCAACCTTGTCCATACACTGATAGCTTGTGATGCCTTGATTGTAACCGATACATCCATTGCGCTGGAATATATGAGATGTTATCGCATTGTTCACAATATTGCCATACACCAAGAACGGTTGCGGATTTGCCTCTCTAAATGTCATGATGCCCTCGATAAATCCGGGCTCGAGATAAACAATGTCATCATCGAGTCGCAAATACGTTGTACCCGGTCGACTAGCACCTGGGAAAAAAGAGTAGATTGACATGTTTCCATTGTGTGGCACAGTGAGCTCTCTCGCTACAATCCAATCTGGATTTTCTGTGGCTAGATTTCGCATATATTCCAAATCAATTGAATCAACTGTATTCAACCACAAATGCCATTTATCGAAAGCTTCCCTTTGCAAAAGCAAGTGTTGGTACAATATCTCGATATATGGCTTTCTTCCAGCTGGTGTCACGATGATACGTTGCCGGCGACTCATTATACTATTCGTTTAAAATAAGATGTATGCTATTAAACGCATGTTTGTAAATGTGTCTTTTGTCTTTTGCTAATGTATTTGCCTTTTGCAATTGTCTTTTGTCTTTTGTCTTTTGTAATACAAAAGCGTTTTGTATTGTATTGTTTTGTATTGTCTTGTCAAAACAAAAGGGGTCCATATAAGGCACTCCATGTCGACATAATTATTCAAAATGTCGTTCGTCGTCACCACTTCTTCTTGCGGATCTTGCACAGTCGCTCGCCCCTATGACGGCCCTTGCAACTCGCCGTCTGCGACGTCGTTCGTCGAGGAGACAGAAGAGGAAGAAGATGTTGTGGCTTCGACTGCATTGTCTTCGTCGTCTTCTGTTACCTATCCCCTGACGCCCGTCCAACAAGAGCTCGCCCACGCAATCGGCCAGTCCTTTCGGCGTCTTCGGCATCCCGACCTGTTCGTCCTCCTGCCCTGCGAGGATCTGCTGTCGCACCAAGACCAGGCTGCCATGCGGGCGTCCTTTGTTTCGAGCATGGAGGCTCAGCTGTGGAACGTCCTCTACATGGGGACTTCGGACGTGTGGGACGCAATCGACATGTACAACCAGATCAACTGCCGCGTCTACTCGGTGACGTACCTGGGACCGGATGCCTATGATGTGGGGGCGCAAGAGTTTAGTCCATTGATCGTTGTTGTCTAGCAACTGTTGCCTGTTGCCTGTTGCCTGGCTAGAGCTATCGCATCCAACATGATTTGTTTTGTTACCAAGGTCGAGTTTGTTCGAGTTAGGGTATTCAGCACATTGATCATGATGGCTTTTGTGAACTCGCACATAGGACACATTTGCTTTTGCTTTTGGTTTTTGCTCTTGGTAAAACAATACGCATTTCATTTTTCCAAACATGTATTGAACAATACATATAAAAGTATCATGGCAATATGATGTAACAAACAAAACAAAACAAAATGATGTCTGTTTCCAAACTGATAAATTACCGTCCCACTCGATATCTACACTTGGCCAGGTGCCGAATTAAAACATTCAGACCTATTTCGCTTGCCAAGAAAGAATTGATAGACGACCCCGGTGGCTTCAAGGCCAAGTTGGAAAATGTGTATGGAAGAAACAATTATATTTTGCCAAAAGAGATCCGGTCAATCATGTTGCGGCGGACCGGATCGCTATATGATGTCGAGTTGGACATGAATGATGCTACTGGGTGGTTTGTCAGGATCGTGTGTTGCTCATGCTCATGCACATCATCTTTCTCTGATGAAAAACTTGTGCGGATTTGCGCTTCTTTGAACAAGTGGGGGTGTGCGGACGCCGTGAGAGATGCGTTGGAAAACATGAATGGACCGACCAGTGTCGACATTACGATTGATCTTGGAATGGGCAGGCGGTGGCTGGCGGAATTCGAGTGATTGACATGACTGTTGTGACTACTGTCATGACTGTCGTGACTGTCGCGTCCGTTACCATGACGAGTTTATCTAGTCTAGCACTCGCCCTTGGTCTTTTAAAGCTAGACCAGGTTTGAATTTCATACTTGGCCACTGCCACGTCTAGTTTCTTTCGGGCCACGTATTTAGCCACATGAGGTAGCTTGGCTAGGGCTGGATTCGATACGAGATCACGACATGTACAAGTGATCATTTGTTTAATATCGCTTTTATTATAGGTGTTGTTCAACGCACATGTTAGGCACAGGCTTGAGAGGAAGCTCAAAAGCCTCACAATATAAAATGCCCTATAACACACACATTAGCCCCTTAGAACTTGAGCTCCCTCTTGGCCTTTCCCATGCTGGCGTCATCGCCGCGAACAAAACGGCTGGTCTTGTAAGGGGCGTCTCGGGGAACTGGGTTGGGGTTGTGGACAATCACATTGTGCAGAGGGGACATGGCTGTCAGTCCCTCGGCGAACCAGGTGTGTGCGGGGTCCACTTGGCCCTTTTCCACGTCACCAACAGGCAGCTTGGGACGGGGTGCAATCATGTGCATGTTCATGCTCTTCATGGACGAGACAATGGTGTTCATTATGGAGGATGCGGGGAAGAACATCTATATTATACAATTATCGAATTTTCTTTATATTGCTAAAATTTTGTCTAGGTTGGAGTGTTTATATACAAGTACAACAAGACAATAGCCGACTACTTTTGACCTTGAGGTTGCGAGTTTGTCCTTTATTACAAGTTTCAAGTGCCATTTACATGACAATGTACTCGCCATCAAAGCCGATTAGCAACTGGTACATGATGTCTTGCAAACTAGAAATGTGTGTCGAGAACACTGGCTCTAACGAAATGTTGGAAACGGTGACGAGTCCGTCTTGATCTTTGGAAAAGAAGAAAATGGTAGAGCCGAACTCGACCACGGCGTCGGACTCTTCTTGTAGCCTGGACGCCAGCTCGGTCACGAGGTCTTGACTGGTAAAAGACATGTTGATAATAATGTATGATTGCTACTAGGTTTTTATAGGTGGGTTTTTACATGACAATACAAAACAAAACAATACAATACAAAACAATACAAAACAAATACAAATCTTTTTGTTTTACCCGTTCCTATAAGAGTCCCTAGACACATTCATCATCATAATAAAAATGCATACTCAGATCAACACCCTGTTGGTATTTGCGATATGTATCGAGAATGCTTCCTGTCAGTACTCGGACAAGTTTCGAGCGACTACTCGACTCGTCGCCAAAGATGCCGGTCGCTATATTCCGGCGCGAATCAAGACGCCACCCGCGTGCGCCCTCTTTCTAGACTATTTCGTGGGGAAAATGACGGGCGGCAGTCGAGGAATCGTCTTGGAGCTGCACACGGGATCCAAGAGTAGCATCAAGGTGAGGATGGTTGAAATTGTATTTATTGTTTATACAAATACTTTTGGCTTTTACAAATCCTTTTGCTAAATACAAATCCTTTTACCATGTCCTTTTGTTCAGATGTTGCAAGTCGCAAACAATATCCACATCTACGTACCTGGTCATCCCGTGACATGTTCCACTGTGACCGGGCTTAAAGACTTGCTATATGAAGACGGGACCGTGATTAGAGAGTGGTTTGATACGAATGCATCTTTTCTAAAAGGATTCCAGTATAGTATTTATTCACCATTTTAACCAAGTCGATTGTAAAAAAAGGAGTGGACAGTAAAAACAAAAAAAGTGACCAAGACAATGGTACTGTACCAGTCTCTATAAAATGCCTTCCATGATGCAAATCGTCCGCTTGCCAACAGCTGTAGCTACTATAGCTACCTCTTCATGTCAAAGGGAAAGGGAAAGGCAGTCACAATATCCCTTTTCAATACGTGCTGCCAACTTTTTGATCAGATATTATCGGGATACAGACCTCAGGGCCATGTCTTACGAGGGGATCGAGATTACTGTCAAGACAATCTTGGATGACGACAGGGACCATGTTGCGTATGTGAATAGTCCCATGGCGGACGGTGTAGACTTGACCAATGTCATGGCGATCCAGCTGATGCCCAGGGGATTTTTGAGAAATACGGACCGATACGAAAAGCACATTGTCAAGGCAATCGATGCCGTATTGGTGCACTTGCAGGTTCGGGACCGGATTACAGATCAAGACATTCAAGACTTGGTCTTTAACTGGGAGTACGCAAGAGTGGTTGTCAAGCTACTGGGAGTTGATTCATAGAGCAGTTGTTGCAGGATGTGACTTTATTTTGACCTTTTGACTATATTCTACTACTCTGACTTTTGAAAATGACAGCTCGAACACAACTGGAATTTTCTTTTGGATGATCGTGTTATTTCGGGTATTTCGCTGGATTTTAGTAATACAAGTTTTAAAGAGAAAAACGATATTCATACAGCCAAGGTCAAATATTATGGGATCGGGCGTAGCCCTCGCGAAGCGACACTACTTTTTATGTTTGTTAAAGATAATAGAAAATAGTATATAAGAATATGCGTCTATAGTTCTCGTAGAGAACAAGCCTAGTACGATCA
>Ga0247834_1007388_pt1 | contig 11722 bp, 8 predicted proteins | sample LaCruzMarch2015__8_FD_187118 | JGI IMG/M metagenome (GOLD analysis project Ga0247834, IMG submission 187118) | Freshwater microbial communities from meromictic Lake La Cruz, Castile-La Mancha, Spain - LaCruzMarch2015_12m | ecosystem: Environmental > Aquatic > Freshwater > Lake | place: Spain... | reverse complement strand
AGCAGTGTCGTCCGCGACCAGCACCGGAGCACTGTCGAAAATCACATAGTCGTATTCTTCGCCCATCTCGCGCAGAACGACTTCCGCCGTCTGCGATAGTAGCATTTCGGACGTCTGATCGAGCACTTCACCACGTGGCAGCAGGTCCAGACCGCGGGTCCTAGTTTCCTGCACCGCGTCCCGCCAATGAACCTTGCCGCGCAGCACATCGCTGAGCCCTGGGCTAACCTGGAGCTTGAACAATTCCGCCACACCGCCACGGCGCAAATCACAATCCGCGAGCAGCACTCGGGCACCAGCCAGGGCCATTGTCACCGCCAGATTGGAGGTTACCGTAGTCTTGCCCTCATTCGGCACGGCACTGGTAACCAGGATCGTCTTGGGCGGCTTGCCGCTCCAATTTTTGAATAGCAGGGACGAACGGACATTGCGGAAGGCTTCCGCATACAAATGTCGGTCATCATTGGGCCGCAGCAAGGCCACATCCCCACGCTGGCGCTGCTCTGGCACCTGGCCAAGAATCGCTTCGTTCGGGAACAGTGTCTGGAACTCACTGAAGGAGTTCATGCGGTCATCCAACCGATCGAATAGCAGCAGGATTAATGCCCCAGCCCCGAGTCCCATGCCCAGCCCCATGAGGATCGGCATGATCGGATCAACCAAATCCTGCACGGCCACGGAGGCGCGCTCCATAATGCTCACGTAGTCGCCCTGCATTTCCTCACCGACTTGGAACTTGTGCACAAGTTCAAAGATCTCCTTGTAGGCGCGTTCGCTCTCTTCAAAATCCTTCACCATGCGCTCATACTCGGAAAGCTTGCCCCCCATGTCGGAAGCTAACTGCGTGAACTCCTGAATCTTGGCATCCAGGACAGATAGACGCCGCTCGATGTCAGCTTTCTGCCCCTTTAGTTCGCCGAGAATTTCGTCCTGATAAGTGTCCAAGATGGTCTCCATCTTCGCAATCTTCTCATCCACCGCGATCACATCGGGATGTGCGGGCCGACGGCTCTTGAGCATTTCGTTCCGGTCCGCCTTCAGCAGCGTGATGGAACGCTTGGTTTCCAAGTAATCCTGTTCGGCGCGGGTGAAGCCCCCCATGGAATCCCGTCCAAAAGCGTTGTTATCGGCCGCACCTGTCACAGTCTCAGGCTTCGGGGCGGCTCCAGGCACCTGTTGGGCAGTGATGCGCTGCCGCTGTTGAAGAGAGCTATCCACGTCGGCAACCGCCAAAGAGATATCGGACAACTGAAGCGTGATGCGCTGCTTTTCCTGTGTCACCTGCTTTAAGAATTCAGCAGCTTGATTCTGCCCGTTGCTCAGCACGACGACGTTATTGCTCTTCTTGAACGTCGCCAGCCTGTCACCCTTCTCCTTCAGTTGCGTCTCGCGCTTTACGACGTCCTCAGCCAGAGCGGTGAGCGCTTTGTTGCGCTGTTGTTCACGGATCTGCTCACGGAAGGCTTTGAATTCGTCGAGCAGCGCATCCAAGAAAATTTGGGTGAACTTCCTGTCCGTGCCAATCGCCGCCACGTTAAAAATGGCCGACCCCTTATTCTGCGTTACATGCACATCCACCTCTGCCTCACGCAGATCGGGATTGAGCGCACGCACCCGCTCTAGCGCATGGCGATGCATCTCAGCGCTATGCAAAGTCTCGATGATCGTGCCGTAGAAGTCGGTCAGGTATTCCACGTAGCCTGGTGCACCTTGAGTGGAGGAGACCATGCGACCACCTGCCACGAGTTTAGCAAGCGAGACGAACTGCTGTGGTTTGCCGGTGACCAGCAAAGTCTTGAAGCACACGCCAATGGCCGCCGTGAGCAGAAGAAACCACCAACGGCGGCGCAGCAGGATCTTGTATCGTTGAAACTTCGCCGAGGTCTCGTGAATCCGAGCCAGGGTCGAAGACTGGCCCGCGTTCGGCAGGCTGAGGTTGCTTTCCATAGGTCGAAGAGATGGGATGAGGCAGAGAGGGAGGGCGCTTTGCGACAGCGCCCCTTCCACTGAGCCCTGGCTAGGTCATCAAAACCGCTCTACGGGAGGGCAAGAGCTGGCAGGGGTTTCCAAAGTGCGGTCCAGACGGGGAAAGCCAAGCATTTTTTCGATCAGAAACTCGCGATCTTCTCGGGGATGATCAGCACGTCGTTGCTGCGGATAATGATGTCGTTCTCCAGCGTGCCACGGGTCATAATCTGCTCCACATCGACGAGGACCGTCTTGTTCCCCTGTGGCGTTTTGCGGATGAGACGGACCTTGCTCAAGTTGGCAAACTGGGCAGGGCCGCCAGCACGTAGGAGGGCTTGACTAATGCTCACGTCTTCATCAAAAGGCAGCTCATACTTCCCCTGGCGCAGAACTTGGCCAAACACCGTGAAGTATTCCTGCCCGCGCAGCACTCCACCAGGCCCCATGGACGAGCCGCTAGCCGTCACCCTCGGAATGACATCAATCGCGATGATCACCGTGGCTTTGTTGTAGTAGCTCTTTTCCAACTCGCGCCTGATCAACAGCGCCAGATCTCGGCAGGTCCGGCCTGCTGCACGAACCAGCCCGATGTGCGGAGCTTGAATCTCCCCCGAATCTTGGACACGCAGACGGATCGGCTCGCTGCGGTCTTCCACGATGCGGAAGCTGATCTGGTAGTCAGGTTGCAGCGGGATGGAGTTGTCGAGCAACTCCATGGAGTTGATCAGCCCGGCAGACCGCACGTCATCGCCACCCGATGAAGGGGCAGGCTGAGTTGCAGGTTGGCGCGCTGCCTGCGCAGGTTGAAAACCTGGGTCCTGGGCGTTAACCGATGACAGGGAGCCACCAATCAGGACAGCACAAACAACAAGACGTTTCATAGCGAAGAACAAGCAATAGAGATCAAGATACCCAGCTGGCGACAGCCAAGACTAGAAATTGTAGTTGGCCGACATGATGAAGCGATTCTGGTCAAACTCATAGAGGCTATCGTCAGCTTCCGTCATGAAGAAGCGATAGCCCAAGCCCACACTCAGCTTGCTGGTCACGGTGTAATTCAGGTCCAGGTTGATGGAATTCTGACTGTAATCACGGTCAGGCTTGCTCGATTCAGACGCGCCAAAATGGTAACCAATACCGCCACGTAGGCGTGGCGAGAGCTGATGACTCAGGTAGGCATCCAACCCCCACTGGTCGATGTCTTCCTTCAGCTGTTCAGACTTTAGATCACCATTTTCAAGACTGCCAGTGCGTTGCTCACCCTTGCCCGACTCTTCTGCGCTCTCGTAGTAGCCGCTGAGGGAGAGGCGACTGCCGCGCCAAGCAATGATACCAACGCCATAGCTTACAAAATCAGCTGTGATGAAGTTGGAGGTCGTGTTCAGTGCGGATTCATGCCCAAAGGACAGCGCGTGAGAAATGCGGGAAGTCAGGCGATTACTGATCGTCACGTTATAGTAGTAGTCCGACAGATCGCTGGAATCATTGGTGCGCTGATTCAAGGCTGCCGTCTCTTTCGCAGCTGTTCCATTGACACCGGTAAGTGCTGCAATTTCGCTTTCTTTTTCTTGGATTAATCCTGGAAGGCTCGCAAGACGTGCGCTCTCTGTAGCTGTTCGGCTAGCCGGCACCTTGGCGTTCAGAGTTGTCTGCTCACCGATCAAGTTTTCCTGCTCTGCGACTATGTCGTTGTATGCCGATTGGCTTGTCGTGGTTTTAGCGACCTGTGGCTCATCGAATTCAAAGCTTTGAATCCCACCCGCCACGCGGAAGTAGGTCGAGTTACCGACCGGCATGGCAAAGAACACGCCCGCCGTGGCTAGGCGACCGTCGTTGTTGTAACCCTCAGGATACTTGATCCAGGTCATGCTGCCTTCCAGACCGGCAGTCCAGGTGCCGCTTGGGCTCCAGGCCAAGGATGCCTGAATGGAGTCGGTATTGCGGTCGTATTTTGCGTCCTTGTCTTGCAAGGCAATCGCGTTGGAGTGCATGAAGTTGACCGACAGATTCAAAGCTGAATTGATAGCCCAGGCTGCACCCATACCTGCGTCGTTTTGGAAGACGCCAAAAACTTCGGTGGCGTTCAAGTCAAAGGCGTCCTGCGTGGCCGGGCGCACTGACATACGGTCGTAGAGGACGTAATAAACGGGACCCAATTTTCCATCGAAGGAAATGGAGGTTCCGGGCAGCACATTCAGCGCGAATTCCTCGCCATTGGGCGACAACTCTGGATGCATGAAGTAATGATCGAAGCCGATCGCCGTAGACAGAGTCAGAGAGTTGGTTTCGGAGATCGGGTAGTTGGCCGAGACGTTCAGATAAAGCCCTGCAATGGCTTCCTCCTTTGGATCATTTGCCGAACGGTTGACATTGTCCGTGTATTCGAAGCTGTTGGTCAAGCCGAGGCCTACATTGACGGGGCCAAGCTTGAGGTTGCGCTTGCCACCCAGATGCGGGTCCGAGGTGTAAGCGGGAGCAAAGAAATCACCCGTTGCTGGATACGGTCCAGAATACTGCGTGAAGTCACTCGATAGACGCTTCGAGTAGATCGGGTTTCCAGTGCCGGTATTGCCCTGAATGACTTGGCGCGAGGCCTCCTGAAGCGGCCCCAGGGGCAACCCATCGGGGCCCACAGCAAAGCCCTCTTGAGAGAAGTCGTAAACACCTTCTCCCTGGCGCACGCCACCTGTTTTTTCGCGGCTTTCAGCACGAGCGCGAAGGTCGTCGAAGAACATACCGGTCTGAGAAGGGGAGACGCCATACTGCGCGTGCAGTGTGGCCGCACCGGTCAGCAAACAGACGGTGAACAACGAAAATCTCAAAGATGCCAGGAGTGCGGGAGCGGATGTAACGGACCTCATAAGACGGGTATCTGGAAGGGAGCAGGAACGAACTGTCGCAATGAAAGCAACTTGCCTTCTGTTTGTCCATCTTAAACTGCCCAGCCCCGAAACCTCCCCGTCAGGCTCGTGAGCGGCGACGACGGGTTTTGGGTGTCCCCGCCAACGTTTCGGCCCACTCCAGCCCGATGTTTAGCTCGAGTTGCTCTGAAGCATGGCTCGCCGGTGTCCACTGCTCGCCCATGGGTGGTTGGATACCCTGTCGGGTGACGATTTGACGGACCATTCTGAGCCATGACTTGATCGGCGGTGCTTTGGGATTCATGCGTAGCTAATAGTGTTCACATGAACACTTTAAGCAAGCAGAACTATTTATCGGCTTGTATCACACGCTCCTCGGCCTGACTGACTAGCGCTGATGAATTCTCCAACTCCCACCCGTCTGACGATTCCGCAGTATGCCATGGCTTTGGCGCATGTGGCAAGCCTGCGTTCCGAAGACCCATTCCGTAAAGTGGGTGCCGTGGCTCTAGATTATGACAACCGAGTCATCGGCACCGCCTACAATGGTCTTGCCCCTGGCTTCAATGCCGACCCCTCGTTCTGGCAGGATCGGGATCGCCGCCGCAAATACATGATCCATGCCGAGGTGAATCTGTGTAGCCTCTTCACTCGTGGCAACGCCCGCCTGATCGCCTGCACCACGAAACCCTGCACCAGTTGCATGCAAATGCTTTGCGCCTACGGCGTGCAAGAGATCTATTACCGCGACGACTACGAGCTGTCAGAGGCGGATGCTATTTCCGAGCTGTATCGCGTCCAACTCCTGCAACTCGGTGATTATCCGTTGATTGTCGCCCCGTTCGAATCACAGACGACGCCCGCCCAAGTCGAGAGTCCAGGTGCCACCAGCGCCTGAGGCCTCGCTGATGACGACTTGCAGTGCGCTGACCTTTTCCACCACGAGTTCCAAGGTCGCGGTGCCGGTGAGCGAGAAGGCAGCACCAGCCAACGCCTCGTAAAGGTGCCCATCCGCAGCATCTTGCAGGACGGCGCACAATCGGCCGTAGCGACCGGATCGCTTCGGCAGCAGCCAGCATGACTCAGCGCCTCCCGGCCGCTGAACCATCAAACCCGCGAAAGGCGGCACCACCTTGCGCTGACCGACCTGCCAGTCGGTGCCTGCAATAGTGCTCCCCTCGGCCAGCACTCTGAGTTGCCCGTCCACCAAGAAAGTCGATTCAGCCCTTTCCACACCCTCCAACAGAAACGGCAGAGCTTCTTGAGTGCAGCGCACGTAGACGAGGCGACCCAGGGCCAGCGCCTCGGCAGCATCCGTGCGTGTTCGCAGACTTTGCCCAGCCAGCGGGTCCGCCGCATCATCTGCCACAGGGGCCACTGATAACTTTCTTGCCACATCCACAAAACCTCCCATTTGCGCGTGTTCAAGAGCACAGAGCTGCTCCGCGTCCACCTGAAAGGCATCAGCCCCAGAGGCCAGCAGGAGGTCAACGGCAGCCTCGTGACCTTTGCTGGCTGCGATCATCAACGGGGTGCGCCACGTCGCTGTGGCCGCCGCCCAGAGGTTTGCCCCTGCCTTGACCAAGCGAGCGAGCACCGTCACATCACCACTCGCGGCTGCCGCAAACATAGCCGCTTGAACATCAGCCGCGCAGTGCGGCAGTAGCGCCTCCACAGCGGCACTTTGCGCCTGTTCGGCCGCCAGAACAAGTGGCGACGCCGCCGCCGTTGCCACTGGTCGGACACCCAGCTTCAGCAGCACTTCCAGCACCGGCACCGAGCGCGACCGAACAGCCGCAAGCAACAGCGCATGCCCCCTACCCTCTGGCACAACGGCACCACTGGCCAGCAACGCCTCAGTCGCCTCCAGCCGCCCCGCCGACACGGCCGTCTCCAAGGCCGTCATACCAGTCGCATCTCCCAAGTTCGGCTCCATACCGGCAGCGACAAACCAACGCACACATTCGGTGTCGCCCTCCCGTGCGGCTCGCAGAAACTCAGAGACCGACAGCGAGTAACCCGCAGCACTCAGTTGCTTCAGCGCGGCAGACTGCGGATCGCCACATGCCACCAAAAAAAGCATTCCCACGACGCAGCCGAGGCCACCGCCCAACCATCCCCTGCGCCGTTGGGCCTTGGTCATTTGGCATTCATCATTTGTTGGAGCCACTCCTTCAATGCCCCGCCAATGTCTTCACGCTGCAGACCGAAATGCACGTTCGCCTTGATGAAGTCCAGCTTGTTGCCGATGTCATGGCGCTGCCCGCCGTAGCGGAGGCCGAAGAGCGGCTCCTTGGCCATCAGCGTGGCGAGCGCATCGGTCAGTTGCACTTCCCCACCCTTGCCTGGAGGTGTCTGGTCCAGCACGTCAAAAATAGCCGAGGACAAGACGTAGCGCGCACTCACGGCTAGGCGTGACGGAGCCTCTTCCGGCTTGGGCTTCTCCACGAACTTCGTCGCGCGGATCACATTGGGCTCCACCGAGTCACCACCCATAATGCCATAGCGGCTGACCTTGTCCTCGCTCACTTCTTGGAGCGCAATGCACGATCCTCCGCGCTTCTCCACTACATCTGCGAGCTGCCGTGTGATCGGCGCGCCGGTTGTTGTCACGACCGTATCGCCCAGCAACAAAGCAAAGGGTTCATGGCCCACGAAGGTCCGCGCGTAGCGCACTGCATCGCCCAGACCGCCCATTTTCGGCTGCCAGACAAAGTGTAGGTTTGCCATGCTGTGCAGCACACGCAGCTGCTCCAGCTCTGCGTGCCGACCTTTAGCTTGCAGTTCCATTTCCAGATCAGCAGCAGGCGAAAAGTGCTCCTCAATCGCACGCTTGCTGCGGCTGATGATGAGAAGAATGTCTGTGATGCCTGATGCCACGGCTTCCTCGACCACATACTGAATCACTGGCTTGTCGACCAGGGGCAGCATCTCTTTGGGCACCGCCTTGGCGATGGGCAGGAAACGGGTGCCGTAACCGGCGGCAGGGATGACAGCTTTGCGAACGGGGAGAGAAGACATGCGTGGGCGAGTTTAGCGCGGCGAACGAGCGTCGCGCAAATGACGAAATGACGGAATGAGCCATGAGGAAACGGACGCAGTGCGTGCTAGAATTCTCGCTTCGCCAGTCCGCAAGCCGAACATCACAACGGCAGCACCTTTCGCCCACCGTCCTTGTCCCCCGCCCACCCGTTTCCCTATTCGACATTGTTCAATTTCTCGCTATCCCTCGCGGCCCCCAATTTTCTTGACATGCGCATCGTTCACCTGACTCCTGGCACCGGCACCTTCCACTGCGGCAGCTGCCTGCGCGATAATGCTTTGATTAAGGCACTGCGCGTGCGCAAGCACGACGCGATCATTGTGCCACTCTATCTACCGCTGGTGACTGACGGCCTGTCAGCCAACCCAGAGAATGCAGTGCAAGTGGGTGGTATCTCCCTTTACCTCACGCAAAAGATGCCCTGGTTCGCCTACATGCCAGGCTTCGTGCATCGTTTCCTGAATGCGCCCAATCGCCTGCGCAGCGCCGCCCGCCGCATCGGCATGACCAGCGCGACGTCGCTGGGCGAAATGACTCTCGGCAGCCTGCTCGGCCAAGACGGTCGCCAGTGGGGCGAATGGAGGAAGCTCATCGCCTGGCTCAAGACGCAGCCAAAGCCCGATGTGATCTCCTTATCCAACAGCTTGCTCACCGGCCTAGCCAGGAGCATCGCCACCGAACTGGGCTGCAAAGTGGTCGTGTCGCTCCAGGGCGAGGACGGCTTCCTCGACGCCCTTCCGGAGCCCTACAAGCAGCAGTGCTGGGACGCCATGCAGGCCAACACTGAGCATGTCACCACCTATATCGCGCCCAGCCGCTTTTATGCAGAAGCCATGCGCCCTCGCCTTGGCGCTACCGAGGCCCAGATGAAAATCGTGCCCAACGGCCAGGACTTGAATGCCTTCGCAACGGCGGACCCCGACCCGAACTGGCCAGTCGTCGGCTACTTCGCCCGCATGATTCATGGCAAAGGGCTCACCTTGTTGGTGGATGCATTTATCGAGCTAGCCAAGCGCAACAGCGTGCCGCGCGTGAAGCTCAAAATCGGTGGGGCTTCCATCCCTGCCGATGACAAATACATCAAGGGCCTGAAGGCAAAACTCGCCGATGCCGGCCTCACCCAACGGGTGGAGTGGCACCCCAATGTCACCTTCCAGGAGAAGGTCCGCTTTTTCCGAAACCTGACGGTGTTCAGCGTGCCCGCAACCTGTGGCGAGGCCTTTGGTCTGTATGCCATCGAAGCCATCGCCAGCGGCGTGCCCGTCGTCCAGCCTGATCACGGTGCCTTCCCAGAGCTGATTGAAGCCACCAACGCCGGCATCCTGTGCAAACCGGATGACCTCGTGTCCCTGGCCGATGCGCTGGAAAAAGTCCTGACCGACCACCAGCAGCGTGAGCAACTCGTCAACGCCGGCATCCCCGCCGTGCGCGAGGCCTACAGCGCCATGCGCATGGCTGAGCAGTTCGAGAAAGTGCTGGCAGAGGCGTGAACGAAGGCTCTATTTCGCCCGGGTCTTGAACTGCCGAGAATGCCCGCGTGAGGGAACGAGCACGGTGTAGGTCTTCGCATCAGCGTTGACCACGCATTTTAGATGATGCGCCTCGCACGCGTCGCCGAGATCACCGTGGTTGGCGATGCCTTCCTTGGCTGTGTTGTTGTGGTGATCTCCCCGCACGTTCTCGTGAACCTGATACATCGCCTGGATGCTCGGCGTGGCTTTCAGCGCATCCATGGCACTTTGGCTGGTGCCTTTGCGCGGGCCGTTGTTCATGATCGAAACCGTGGGCGCGAGCGATTGGATGAGGATGGGGTTGTTGCTCACGTCCAGGCCATGATGGTTGACTTGGTAGAGATCAACGGTGCCGACGAGGTTGAAGGGCGAGACGAGCTTCTCCTCCACATTCCAGCTCAAGTCACCGCCATCGAAGAAGCGAAAGCCGCCAAAGTCGAGCACTAGCACCACGCTGTTCGCATTGTCCGACAAATCCGGAGCTTTCGGCGGGACGGAGCCTTTCAATGGGTTCGCTGGCTGATCGGGATACGGCGGAATGAACTTCTGATTCGCACCCAGGCAACGCAGGCTTAGCTTGGGACTGCCCTCGGGCTGATTCAGCGGAATGGCGTCACCTGCCGCCAGGGTCACGCGCTTATCCACCTTCGCCTCGCGATACGGCCGACTGGTCAAGGTCCAGCGCAGTTGATTGCCTCCGCCATCCGGCACGGCGTCGGTGATGCCTTTGTCATAAAGCGTTCCGATGGGCAATAGCGTCGCCAGATCGGCCAAACCACCGAAGTGATCGCCATGAAAATGGGTGATGACAACGTGGTCGATCCGCTTCAGCCCGGCGATGTCCGCTGCGACCTTGCGAATACGTTCCGCATCGCGCCCGCCAGGATTCCCCGTGTCCACCAGGACGGACTCACCCGCCGGGGTCACGATCAAGGTCGATCCCCCGCCCTCGGAATCGATCCAGTAAAGGTCCAAGGTATGGTCCTTCATCCCGGCGTGAGCAAGAGAACCAAGGCATAGAAAGGCAGCGAATAGGCGAAAAAAAATCATGGGCTCCGGCTATCACAGCAGAATCTATGGCTGGCAACAATCGCGAATTCTGCGCCCACAAACCAGACGGAGTATCCAAAATCTCATAATTCATAATTTTTGAACAAATGAATTGCATGCCTGCGACGCTGGAGTCATCGCTCTGCTGTCACAAGAAAGCTCCCCGCGCTCATCCCAAGGGAAAATGCAGGTCAGCGACGACAACCATTTCATTGATAAGGGCTGTTGAGGTCCAGAGCCCTCGGGTGAGGCGCTGGGTTTCTTCTTTTTCGCGATGATGCCCTCACTGATCCAGGGCAGCGAACGGGAAAACCTTCGAAGGCACATGCTGCGCCTTCATGATCGACCTCATTTTCTCCACCACATCGGGGTGCTGGGTCGCCACGTCTTTTGCCTCATGCGGATCGGTGGACAGATCGAATAACTCAAGCGTTTCGGGACCAAGCTTGGCCTTCTTGCCTCTGCTTGGCTGTAGGTTCTGCCGGACCAGTTTCCACGGCCCCATGTGAAGCGATTGCTGGCCGCCGTAGGCAGGAAACTCGCGATACAAGAAGGGTCGTTCGGGCTGAGATTCGCCCAGCAGCGTGGGGGCAAAGCTGATGCCATCCAGCCCAGCGGGCGTCTTATCTTTCTGTCCGACAAGTTCGAGCAGCGTGGGCAACCAATCCTCAAAGCCGGTCACACGATCTGATATCCCCGGCTTGATTTTGCCAGTCCAACGCACGATCCCGGGCACACGGAATCCGCCTTCATAAAGCGATCCCTTGCGGCCACGCAGGCCAGCGTTGCTGTTGAAGAACTCACAATCAGTGCCGCCCAGCTTGTCGTAGAGCGGCCCGTTGTCCGAGGTGAAAACAAAAATCGTCTGCTCGTCGAGCCTCAGCTCTTTGACCAAGTCCATGAGCCGTCCAATCTCGCGATCCATACGGGTGATCATGGCCGCATAGGCAGCGCGCGGAGTCTGGTGAGGAGTGTAACCACGTCCACCCGGATACGGTGGATCGTCCCATTGCCCCTTGTATTCGGCGAGCGAATCCTCCGGCACATGCAGCGCTAGGTGCGGCACGGTGGTGGGTACGTAACAGTAGAATGGCCGGTCTTTGTTCTGGCGAACGAAGTCGCGCGCAGCCTCCGCCATCAGGTCTGCTGAGTAGTTCTTGCCAATGAAGCGCGCATAGCTCGCAGGGTTATTTGGGTCTTCACCAGACTCCAACGTTCCTTTGCCCGGTATCGGCACCTCATTGATCACCACCTGCCGATCATTGTCCCAGAGCTTGGCGGGATAAAAA